>Ga0123356_10005253_pt1 | contig 13220 bp, 9 predicted proteins | sample TergutEmb28metaG_2_FD_92546 | JGI IMG/M metagenome (GOLD analysis project Ga0123356, IMG submission 92546) | Embiratermes neotenicus P3 segment gut microbial communities from Petit-Saut dam, French Guiana - Emb289 P3 | ecosystem: Host-associated > Arthropoda: Insects > Digestive system > Gut ... | reverse complement strand
GCCATCGACTACATAACCAAGCCGTTCACGCCTACGCTGCTGCTTAAACGCATCGAGGTGCACCTGCTGGTCGAGTCGCAGAAGAAGGAGCTACTTCACTACAACAGGAATTTGCAGGAGATGGTCGACGCGAAGACGAAGATGGTTGTCGAGCTGAAGAACGCTATTTTGAAGACGATGGCGGAGCTTGTGGAGTGCCGCGACGATATCACCGGCGGGCATATCGAGCGGACGCAGAAATATTTGGGCGTGATGATCGACGCGATGCACAGGTACGCCGTTTACGAGGACCAGATCATTCCGTGGGACATAGGGCTTGTTTTGCAGTCGGCGCAGCTGCACGATGTGGGGAAGATATCCATCCGCGATGAGATTTTGCGCAAGCCCGGCCGGTTGACCGCGAACGAGTTTGAGGAGATCAAGGCGCACACGACGTTTGGCGAGGAGGTGATCGACAAGATAAGGCTTGGGTCGTCTGAGCAGGCGTTTTTGGAGCACGCGAAGATACTGGTCAGCGCGCACCACGAGAAGTGGGACGGCTCCGGGTATCCGCGAGGTTTGAAGGGGCAGGAAATTCCGCTACTTGGCAGGCTGATGGCGATAGTTGACGTCTATGACGCGCTGGTTTCCGTGCGGCCGTACAAGAAGGCGTTTACGCACGAGTCGGCGGTTGATATAATACAAAAGGGCAAGGGCGAGCACTTCGATCCTGTTCTCGTCGATCTTTTCATAAAGATTGCGGACGAGTTCAAGGAGGTTAAGGAGCTTGTTGGGGGATAAATGATATTCTCGATGAAGAACAGCTTAAAGCTTTTGCGCAGGACCATTGGGCAGCTCGTGTTTTTGTGGCTTGTCTATATGATCCTGGTGGTGGTGTGCGCTCTGTTTATCACGAGCGTGGTGCGCGACCTTTTGGATAAAAGCGCGGAAGACCTGCTGAAAAGCCTTGATTATCGCGTGACTTCCGACCTCCTTGAGTCGGAAACCGCCCTGCGCAGTACTTCACTGCACATACTTCGCATGATTCAGGACGATTACAGCGCGCCGGATGTGCACCGCTACATGCGGCATTTCACCGAGTATGTACTTGCAGATAACCGGCGCATTACCGGCGTTGAGGGCATGTACGGCGTGTTCGAGGTGTTTGACGGTGTGTTTATGGACGGTACCGGGTCGCCGCCGCTGATGAATCACCTGTACCGGGAGAGGTTGTGGTACAAGGACGCAGTTGCCGCGAGAGGCGATCTTGTTGTTACGCTGTCGTACTGAAACGTTGAGACCGGCGAGTGGATGATCACTTATTCGCGGTATTTGACAAGCGAAGACGGCGTGCCGCTCGCCGTAGTCGCGCTAGACCTGAGCCTTGGCAACCTTATGCGGTACTTCTCAGACTCACGCCTGGCGGAGGGCGGTTACGGCCTTATAGTTGACGAGAACCTCCGAATTATCACCACACCCACAAGGGCGCTAGTCGGCCAACCGCTGAGCGTGTTGAAGAGCCCCGATATCTACAAGATAATGGGCGAGTTAAACATGGGGGTGGATCTGAAAGGTTTCAAAACCCGCAATAACACCGAAGACGGAGAGACGGTGTTGATCCACACGCGCAGGCTTGCGAACGGCTGGCATCTCGGTATTGTTACGCCGATAAGCAAATACAACAAGGATATATATGACAACGGCGTGTTTATAGTCATCATGGGTATACTTTTGCAGCTTTTCCTGAGTTTGGTGGTTTTGCGCATAGCCGCGGCGCGGCAGAAGTCGGAGGATAAGAGTAACCAGAAGAGCAGCTTCCTCGCCAGCATGAGCCACGAGATCCGTACGCCCATGAACGCGATTATAGGTTTCGCGGAGCTTGCCTTGCGCGAGGACATTCCGCCGGCGGCGTACGAGCACATCTTTACCATCAAGCAGGCCGGGGCCAATTTGCTCTCTATCATCAACGATATTCTCGACATTTCGAAGATTGAGAGCGGGAAGTTGGAGATTCACAGCAGCGACTACCTGTTTTCGTCGCTTGTGAACGATGTGGTCAGCATAATAAAAATGCGGGCGACGTACGCGCGCCTGCGGTTTGTGGTTAATGTAGACAGCAACATACCCAACGCGCTGCTCGGCGACGAGGTACGCGTGCGCCAGATACTGCTTAACCTGCTCAGCAACGCAGTAAAGTACACCGACAAGGGCTTCGTAGCGCTCGATGTAAGCGTGGAGACGATGACGGAAGACACTGCCGTTTTAAAGATAGACGTGACAGACAGCGGCAAGGGGATAGGGAAAGAGGACATCGAAAAGCTGTTCAAGGATTTCGTGCGGATTGACAGAGCGAGAAACAAGGGCATTGAGGGAACGGGTCTTGGGCTTGCGATAACAAAGAACATCCTGAAACTGATGAACGGGGAGATTACGGTGCATTCGGAGTACGGCAAGGGCAGCACGTTCACCGTGCTGCTTCCGCAGAAGTTTGGCGATCCGAAGAAGCACGCGTTTGTAGATGAACCGTCGCAGAAGAGCGTACTCTTGTACGAGCGCCGCGAGATTTACGCGGCATCGGTCGTTCGCACCATAGAGAATTTGGGCGTCAGCTGCACGCTTGTCGCGGGGGAGTCAGAGTTGGACGAGAAGGTGGGGGAGAAGGCGCACAAGTTCATCTTTACCGCGCCGGCGCTTTACGAGAGGACAAAGAATATTGCGCTCAAGCACCGTTCCGACGCCAAAATAGTGCTTTTGACCGAGTTCGGCGACGCCATCGCCGAACACAACGTGACGATATTGTCCATGCCTGTCTACTCGGTCGCCGTGGCCAACATCCTTAACGGCGTGCCGGACAGTTACGATTACGGCGGGAAGAAGGAGAGCATGGCGAAGTTTATCGCGCCGGAGGCCAATGTGATGGTGGTAGACGATACCGGAACGAACCTGCGGGTGGCCGAGGGCCTGCTTGCGCCGTACAGAATGCGCCTCACCCTCTGCAAGAGCGGCCACGAGGCGATAGAGGAGATAAAATCCGGGCGTTTCGACCTGATATTCATGGACCACATGATGCCGGGCATGGACGGAGTCGAGGCGACGAAGCGCATAAGGGGGCTCGGCGGCGAGTATTACAGAAAACTGCCCATAATCGCGCTGACGGCAAACGCTGTCGCCGGCGTAAGAGAGATGTTTTTGGGCGAGGGGCTCAACGATTTTATCTCGAAACCGATAGATATTGTCAAACTGAACTCGGCGCTTGACAGATGGATACCAAAGGAGAAGCGTATGTCCCCAGCGGATGAAAATGCCGCCACCGCCTGCCTTAACGGTGCCGGAGAGGTAGATATAGGCAGTATATTGATTGATGGCGTGGAAGTTAAAAAGGGCCTGGCCACATCCGGCGGGAACAGCGCCTACTACGTTCGCACGCTCACCATGTTTTACGAGGATGGGCTCAGCAAGATCGAAGAGATAAAAAAGTGCCTCAGCATGGGCGACCTGCACCTCTACGCCACGCACGTCCACGGCTTGAAGAGCGCCTCGGCGAGCATCGGCGCGATTGAACTCTCCAAGGCCGCGCTGGATTTGGAGTCGGCCGGCAAGGAAAATAACATCGCGTTCGTCAACGCCTACAACGCGAAGTTTTTGATGGACCTGGAAGCACTGCTGCGCAATATCGGCATAGTGCTGGATCAAATAGAAGCCGGCAAGGCCTCCCCGTCGCTTGACGCGCCGGCAGAAACGCTTAAACCGGAACTGACAAGGCTCAAAGAGGCGCTCGACCACTTCGATTCGGAGGTAATAGACCAGGCCACAATGGCGTTGCAGGAGTTCGAGCACGCGGTTGACTACGGAAGCGACGTAAAGGCGATATTGCAGGACGTACTGATAGGGGAGTACGATAATGCGATAGTGTTGATTGACGAGGTATTAGAGAAGTTGAAAGAAGCAAGTAACACGGAAGAACCTGGCGACCCGTTAGTCTGATTTTGCGGTTCTGCTGCCGTTTTGATGAGTACGGTTATTGCCGGATGATAGTTTTGCACCCCGGATGGGTGCGGCCTTATTTGTTCGCCGCACAATATTTGGCGATGGGGCACCCGCCGCATTTCGGCTTGATGGGCGAACATCTGTGCTGGCCGAATGATACAAAATACGAATTAAACGTAGTCCAGAATTTCATTGGAAAAATCTTTCGCAGCTCCATCTCCGTCTCTAACGGCGTTTTGGTGTTGATATACCCGAGACGGTTAAATATGCGGTGGACGTGCACGTCAACGCAAACAGCGGGCTTTTTAAACGCGACGGCGACTACAAGGTTTGCCGTTTTGCGCCCTACCCCCGGCAGTTTTGTCAACACATCGACATCCTCCGGAATCCGTCCCCCAAACTCTTTGTCCAGGACATCCGGTAACAGTTTTAGATGATGCGCCTTGGTTTTATAAAAGCCGACCGGGTATATCAGTTCTCTGATTTCTTCTTCGCTCAATTTTCCGAGTTCAAGGTGGTTGTTAACGCGGGCGAACAGCTTGCGCGACGCGGCGGCCGTGACTTCGTCTTTTGTTCTGGCGCTCAGGATTGTTGCGACAAGCACTTTGAACGGGTCACCGGTTTGCACTTCGATTAAATCAACGACCGGCGTATGATTTTTTTTAAACTCTTCCGCGAGAATTTTGTAGACATTTTCTATCTGTGTGTCGCCTCTCTTCATTGCGATATCTGCTTGTCGCGGTTGGGTGATTTCAGGAACGTGGCCTTGAACTCGGCGCGGGTTGACATAAACGACAGCGGCTTGTCGGCGTTCTCATCGGCGGGGTTGATTTGGCCCCTCGTGAGCTGCTCGCCGTCTGCGTAAAAGAGTGTGGTGTATGAACCGCCGTAATAGAATCCGAATTCGATTCCTCCGCCCTGTCCGTAACTTTTTGTGGTAGTGGCCCCAAGGCGCCACGAGAGCGACATGCCGTTTGACGACAGTTTCGGCAGCTGTTTTTTGACGCTGTCCGCGAGGGCGCGCAGCCGCAGGTCTTCGCCCTCCGCGTTGGCCACTTTAACTCCGCTGCTGCGCGTAAGCGTATTTATGGGGCTCAGACCGAGCGCCATTGTAATATATGTCCGCTCCGCCCCGTTGACGCTGAAATAGAGCGGCGGGATTTCAAACATGCAGGCCGCCTCTATCGCCAGCGAATAAAACCTCAGCGTTTCGTGAATGTCGAGACGGCGCTCCTGCATGTTGTGGCCGAGAAAGAAAGAGGACTGAAATTGCTTGCTGCTGTGAAAGAGCGACAACGCAAAGGCGTAAGCGCGGCCGTCGTTGATTTTGTGCAGGGATATGCTGAAAGGCACCGAAAAATTGAATTTGTCGGGTGTTTCAAGAACACGGTAGCGTAAAAGCAGAGTGTCGCCCGGAACAAGGTCTCTGCCGAAGAACATGTCGATGCCGAGGCTGTCCATAGTCAGAGGCAGCGCGTTGCGCCAAAGCTCGAATATGGGGGCGCTGCCGACAGAGAGGCTGACGCCGAAGCCGAAGTACGTGCCGGACATCTTTGGGGTAGCGACAGTGTCGGGTTTGATGTCTGCCGTGACGTTTTTTTGAATCGCAGAGTCGTCTGTTTTCGGTGTTGATACGGTTGCAGTGTCCTGATTGAGGGATGTGTCAACGGTATCATCGGCTATATTGCTGTCATTGGATAATATTATTGTACTGTCTTGATCGACGGACGCGTCAACGGTATCATCGGCAGCATCATTATCACCGGATAATATTATTGTACTGTCTTGGTTGACGGATATATCAGCAACATCATCAACAATGTCATCAGCACTAACTGCCGCAGGTATCAATACGGCTGTCAGCAATAACAGTAAAAAAAAACTATTCATCGCATATCTCCGCTACTATCAGCGTATAATCGTCGTCGTGGTCACAGCCTGCGAGCTCTTTTCTCAATTTTCCGATAACATCCTCAAACGGCAGCCCCGCGGTCTCTTTGACCATTTCGATAAATTTGTCGTACCCCAAAAACTCGCTTTTTTCATCGTCGCTGCCCTTAGTTTTTTTGGAGACTTCGTATATGCCGTCTGTAAACCAGAAGAAGCGGTCTCCGTTTTCAAAGCAGAACTCTTTTTGCTCGTATGCGGCTTCGTCGGTAATTCCCAGGAATATTCCGCTGCCGGAGAGCGGTTCTATGGTTCCGTTTTTGCGCAGCACGATTTGTGCCGGGTGTCCGGCTCTGCTGTAACTTATCACTCTTTTTTCGAAGTCGAAGACGCCCCAGAAGCACGTTATGTAGTGGCTTGAGTGTATGTGCGCGCTCAGGTCTCTGTTCATGCGTTCGAGCAGTTCCGCGGTAGAGAGTTCGCCCTTGCTGTGGTTGTAGAGCGACATTTTCGACAGCGTTCCTATCAGCGACGACGCGAGCCCGTGCCCGGAGGCGTCGCCTATGAAGATGCCGAACCTGTTGTCGTCGAACGGAATGAAGTCGTAGAGGTCGCCGCCGACATCCGCTACCGGCTGATAGGCCATGTCCAGGCGCATTTTGTTGACGCGCGGGACGGCTGGCGGGAGCAGCCCGAGCTGTATCTGGCGGGCGACGTGCAGCTCTTCCCTGATGCTTCGCTGCGCGTCGCGCAGCTTTTCGGTGAGCGTCGCCAGAAACTTGTTGCGCCGCTCCAAACTCATTTTGAGCGTTTCGAGCGCGGTGATGTCGCGGATATGCTCTATTACGCATATCTCCGCCGTGTTGCCCTTTATCGGCATGGCGTATGGAGAGAACGTAATGGTGACCGAGCCGTCGTCGGTGCGCGGGTGCGGGGATATCTCTACGTCGTGCGTCGCGGACTGCCGCAGCGTCTCGGCAAGCCGGCAGTCAACGCAGGGCGATGAACGGCCGCGCAGCAAACTGTAACACCTGGCGTTGATAGAGGCCTTGTACGAATGGCCGGTCATGTCAACGTAAGCCTTGTTCACGCGCTTGACGCGGAAATCTTCGGAGATAACCGCCAGCGGTTCGTTCACCGCGTCGAGCATGCTCTCGAAGCCGACCTTGCTCTTGTAAATAAGATGCACGGGAAAACGGCGGTACACTATAAGCGCGATGATAAGAATCAGACAGAGCAGAATCAGAACCGCGATTTCGATAGTGGGGGAGAAGGTAAGATTCAGTTGCATGATGCTTTTTCCTCCGCTGCTGACATTTGTAAATAATCCGGAACGATGTGCTGCGCCGATTTCCACAGGCCGCTGCCGTCAATGCTGCCAAACGCCAGCGACGCGCATGACACGCCGCGCTGAAGCGGCGTTTTTTCGGCGTTTATTGTATTTACTTTACCTGAAAACATGTCGAAAACAGTACTGCGCTGATAGCCCATCCTGTCCGTTACGAGAGTGTCGTCCGGCGATAATTCATTTAACAGCTCTTCCGGGGGCGAGAGGCGGTCGGCGGTCAGGCGGCGTATGTTTCCGCTGTCATCGCCGGCGAAACCGCCCCAGTGGATCCTGCCCTGGCGCGCGTCTAAGGCCGTATAGATTTTTTTGCGCGGGTAATTGGAATTGACGGCGTGCGCCAAAACCATTAATGATGAGAGCGGAAGGACCCTGCGCTCTGTCATCATGCACAACCCCTTAACAAAAGAGAGCCCGATCCTGAGCCCGGTGAACGACCCCGGGCCGGTTGATACGGCAATATGCGTAACGTCTGTAACATCAACCCCGCCAAGTTCAAGCGCAAGTTTTACGGATTGGGTGATATGCTCGGCGTGCGAATTGCGTACATAGCGGCAGATGGTTGACACAGGGGAATCATCAACGCTGAGGCAGACCGACAGGTCCGTAGACGAAGTATCAATCCCCAAAACAATCATTAAACCTCCGTAGGGGCGACTGCCCCGGTTGCCCGTTATACCTGACCACCAATTAACTCTTGCGCTGTGCCGTCCGGCGACATCACGGCTGTCGTGCAGTCGTCGGGCGGCACGGCGCAAAAGTTAATTGGCGCCTCAATAATATCACACCCTCTTCTTAACCAACGCCGACGATATCAAAACATCCAACAACCCCGCGTAAGTCCCGCCGATAGCCTTGAACGCTTTTGGCAGCAGTGACGTAGACGTCATCCCCGGCAGCGTGTTTGTCTCTAAAACGTACAGTTTCGAGTTGTCATACATGAAATCAGTCCTCGAAACTCCATAGCACCCCAAAATTTTATGCGCCTTAACGGCGATATCCTCAATCTCCTTCAAAAGCTCCGCGGGCCGCGGCGCGGGGACGATCTCCGTTGACCCGTCGTGCGAGTACTTCGCCGTGTAGTCAAAAAACTCGGACGCCTCCGCCGGGCGTATCTCGATAGGCGGCAGCGCCTTCGTCGTCCCGTCGGGCATGTCGATAACGCCGCAGGAGAGTTCGATGCCCGTGATGGACGTTTCTACGAGAATATCGTCCGCGCTCTCCTGTAACTCCTTTAACAGCGACTCCAATTCACCTCTGTCAACAACACGCCCCATCAGCCGGCTCGAGCCCGATTGCGGGCATTTCAGAAAGCAGGGGAAGCCGTGTTTTTTTATTATTGCGTCGATGGTAACGTCGGGATGGTTAATTCCGTAGACGGAGTACTCGGGGACGCCTATCCCGTTAAGTTCGTACAGAAATTTTGATGTGATCTTGTTCATTGCCACCGCGCTCGCGTAGACGTTTGAGCCGGTGTAGGGGATGCCGAGCGCTTCTAAGTACCCCTGAATCACGCCGTCCTCGCCGTATTCCCCGTGTAAAGCGAGGAACGCCGCGTCGCAGTCGTCCCATATCTCTTTGCTTGCCGACGGGTGGAACGGGCCCTTGAAGGGTGAGCCGGGCTCGGAAAAATTATGGACGTCGGGGATGGTATCGCCGACATCCATATAATAAAACTGCTTGTCTTTGTTGACGGCCACAGCGCGCAGGCTGTATTTGCTTCTGTCGATGTGCGTCAACACCTGAGAGCCTGAATTGAGCGATACCTCGTATTCCGCGGATGGCCCGCCCATCACCACGTTGACCCGTATTGTCATTTTATTGCCGTTCTCTTTCTGTATGTTAGCGGGCGGCCGAGGGCGGCCGCCCCTGCATTGATAATTGTCGTTGTAAATTGCATGACGACAATTTATTTCATGGAATCCCGCATTTTCTTTTGTACCAGCCCCACAAGCTCCGAGGCGGCCACACGGTACTGTTCGCGGCTGTCGCGCTCGCGGAGCGTTACCGTCTGGTCTTCGAGGCTTTGCGTATCGACAGTTACGCAGAATGGCGTTCCGGCTTCGTCCTGACGGGCGTAGCGGCGGCCTATTGACGCCGTATGGTCGTAGAACGATTTGATCGAATTGTCAAGCAGGTCCCTGTATATCTTTTCGCCCATCTCCGGCATTCCGTCGCGCTTGACAAGCGGCAGCACTGCGACCTTTATCGGCGCGAGCGCGGGGTGGAAGCGCAGCACGACGCGCTCGTCCTTGCCCTCGCCCTCAACATCGTAGGCGTCGACCAGAAACGCAAGCGTTGCCCTGTCGGCGCCCGCTGCGGGTTCTACGACGTACGGGTGGTAGTGCTGCTTGGTCTCGTCGTCGAAATAGGCCATGCCCTTGCCGCTGAACTGCTCGTGCTGCTTCAAGTCGTAATCCGTACGGTTCGCGATGCCCTCAAGCTCGCTCCAGCCGAACGGAAACAGGTACTCTACGTCGACACAGGCTTTGGCGTAGTGGGCGAGTTCGTCCTGCTCGTGGTCGCGCAAGCGCAGCTTTTCCGGCTTGATCCCGAAGTCCTTGTACCACTGCAGCCGCGCGTCGCGCCAGTACTCGTACCACTTTTCGTCTTCTCCGGGCGCTACGAAGAACTCCATCTCCATCTGCTCGAACTCGCGCGTCCGGTAGGTGAAGTTGCCCGGGGTGATCTCGTTGCGGAACGACTTGCCGATTTGCGCGATGCCAAACGGCGGTTTGAGCCGCGAGGCCTGCTGTACGTTCTGGAAGTTGACGAAGATCCCCTGCGCGGTCTCGGGGCGCATGTAGACGGTCGCCGAGTTATCCTCCACGGCTCCCATAAAAGTCTTGAACATCAGGTTGAACTTGCGCACCTCGGTCAGTTCGCCGCCGCACTTGGGCTTGGGGCACTTGTCCAGGTTTTCAAGGTGGTCGGCGCGGAAGCGCTCCTTGCACTTCTTGCAGTCGACCATCGGGTCGCTGAAGCCGGACAGGTGCCCCGATGCCTCCCACACCCGCGGGTGCATGAGGATGGAAGCGTCGATCCCCACCACGTCGCGCCGGTTAGTCACCATCGCCCGCCACCACGCGTCCTTGACGTTCCGCTTAAGCTCCACGCCGAGCGGCCCGTAGTCCCAGCAGCTGTTCAGGCCGCCGTAAATCTCGCTGGACTGGAAAACAAAACCGCGCCGCTTGGCGAGGCTAACGATCGTACTCATCATGTCATTGCTATTTACCGCCATCTTATACCTGCTCCTTTGAAGATTAGAATCGATACCATATCATTATAAAATACAAAAATGGTAATATCAACATCAACCTATATATTATTTTTATGATGATTATGCATATAAACGACTATAACTACGAATTACCCGCCGAATTGATAGCCAAAGAGCCGTCGGCGGAGCGCGACGGGTGCCGGCTGCTGCGCGTCAGCCGCCGGGGCGGCGGCGAAACAGGCGGCGCATCCCCGTACCAACACCTGATGTTCCGGGACATCCTCGGCATCGTCAGGGCGGGGGACAGGCTCGTTTTTAATGATACCCGCGTCATCCCGGCCCGCGTTTTCTGCCGAAAAGAGGCCACAGGGGCGGCGGTAGAGCTGTTTTTTACGGAGAGGATTGACGATTACCGTTGGCGGGCCCTCGTAAAACCGGCCAAACGCGCACCCGCCAACACCATACTCGCCGTTGACGGCCATCCGGGGGTAAGGGTACGGGTGGATGAGGTCATGGCGGACGGGTACGAACGGATTGTCAGCCTTGTTCCCGGTTCTGAATCGCGGGCGGCCGGGGCGGCCGCCCCTACGGTTCATACATCAACAGAAAATTATTCTGACCCGCATCTCCTTTTCACTAACCTTGACGATGTCATCAATACATTCGGGCGCATTCCGTTACCTCATTATATAGAGCGCGATGACAAGGATGTGGACCGGGAGATGTACCAGACCGTCTACGCCGGCCGCCCCGGAGCCGTTGCCGCGCCGACTGCCGGGCTGCACTTTACCGACAGGCTGTTAGCCGAACTGGCCGCCCGCGGGGTCGACAGGAGCTTTGTCACTCTGCACGTGGGCATAGGCACTTTTCGCCCGGTTCAGGTCGATGACCCTCGCCAACACGACATCCACGAGGAGCGCTTCGAACTGACCGCGCAGGCCGCCGGCGAGATCAACGGGACGTGGGAGCGCGGCGGGCGCGTCATAGCCGTGGGGACAACTGTGGTCAGAACCCTCGAAAGCTGCGCCGTATCAACCCGCAGGGTAGCCCCCCGCGCGGCAAGAACCAAGCTGATGATCCTCCCGCCGTACGGCTTCAAGGCGGTAGACGGCCTGATAACAAACTTCCACCTGCCGAAATCAACCCTGCTGATGCTCGTCTCGGCTTTCGCGTCGCGGGAGCTGATCCTTGGGGCGTATCGTGAGGCGATCAACGAAAAATACCGTTTTTACAGCTACGGCGACGCGATGGTGATTCTGTAATTATTGAAGCACCGATTAAATATCGCGCCACACCGCCCGTTGACTGCACTACAACAGTGATGTCGCCGGACGGCGTAGTGCAATATTTAATCGGTGGGGCAAGGCTGCCCGTCAATCTAACCACTCGTTGTGTTCTCCGGCCGGCAGCACTCTTTCATCCCTTCCGGTATTGATATTGTACCGGTGAATCCGCCGCGTTCCGTCGAGAAACTCACGTGTGTAGACTATTATCGGCGCGTCTCTGTACCTTATGAATTGCGGCGAATTTTCGCTCCATGCCTTGGCTGTGCCTTTAGGCGGCGTTATTACTCTGGCGACCGTATTGCCGGGGATGTCCGCGCGGCTGATCTCCATTACGTTCATGCCGGATGAAAAGTAGATCGTTTCGGAGTTGTCGCCCCAGGTGAAGTCCTGCACGTTGGCGTTGAATGTGAGTCGCCGGTGCGTCTTGCCGCGCAGGTTTAAGATCCACAAGTCCATCCGCTTGCTGAAAACGTTGTGGTCCGACAGGTAGGCTACGTACTTTCCGTCGGGGCTCATGCGCGGGTAGCGGTGGTTGGCGTCGCTGCCTGACAGCCGCACGGGCGCGGCGGTTGCGCCGGTATCAACCGCGTAGATATGCCACTTGCCGCTGCCGCTGCGCGAGCAGAACAGCAGCGACGCCCCGTCTTCGGAGACCGACAGGTCGCGGCGGGCCGAGCCGTCAGTATGCAGTACCGGGAGCGCGTCGTACATATACATTCTGGTCTTGTAAATAGCGCCCCTGTCACTGCCGCTGTCGGCCTCAATGTAGTAGAGGAACCCGTCCGCCGCCTGCGAGAACGCGGCTTCCATAACATTTTTGCCCGATGATACGGTAACGCCGTTCAGGGTGCCAAGGTCGACCATGCGCAGCGCCCCGTTCATGTCGTTTTGCTTGCCGTAGATAAACGCGGTGTGGTTGCTTGCTGATGAGTACGTGGGCCGGCGGGCGTCATAAATATCTTCGCTGAGCGGGTGCTCGCTTTGCGCCTCCATGGTTTTCAGAAACGCCTGAACACCCTCGCCCCGTTCCGAAAGGTGCGGGATAATGCCTCTGACGCGCGTGGGGACGATGTACCGGCTGCTCTCCTCGACGTGTATAGCCGCGCTCACAAACCTCGTTATGTTCTCAATAGCCGGATTCGGGGTGATATCCTGGTAGACAGGGTAGAGCCTGTTCTCGGCGACGAGTTTGGATGTCGCCCTTGCTCTTCTCTGCGGCCCGGCGTCTTTCCTGTTCCTGTTATTGATGTCGCTCTTGCCGGTATTGTCCACGCTGATGGTAAAGCACCCCGCGAACCGGTTTCCCTCGCCTGCGGAGAGTATGTGTGTTTGTCCCACCATCAGCGGCGCCTCAAACCGTTCTTTCAGGCTTCCCGCGATGATTACGTTGATCTCCGGCAGCGCCTCGGCTAACCGCCTTATCTCGGCAAGGGTGCCGTGGACGACCGCTGCGCGCAGGTTTGCGCCGGTCCCGTTTTTGCCTTTCAGCATCGCCCTGACGGCGTCGATGTTAATC
>Ga0123356_10005252_pt1 | contig 13220 bp, 6 predicted proteins | sample TergutEmb28metaG_2_FD_92546 | JGI IMG/M metagenome (GOLD analysis project Ga0123356, IMG submission 92546) | Embiratermes neotenicus P3 segment gut microbial communities from Petit-Saut dam, French Guiana - Emb289 P3 | ecosystem: Host-associated > Arthropoda: Insects > Digestive system > Gut ... | reverse complement strand
GGATCGGCGCGAAGAATCTGTTCCGCCTGTTTGGCGATATTGGTTGTGTAAGACAGCGAGGCTCCCGGAGGCGCCTGCACTACCACGATGAAGTAGTTCTGATTTTCCTGCGGAACGAAACCCGTGGGGACGTGCTGGTACATGTACGCGGTCGCAGCGAGTCCAACGAGAAATAAGACGATCATCCCGTACCGATATTGCAGGACTCGGCAGATGGTCTTGCCGTATCCGCTGGCCGTTCCCCGGATGGCAGTTTCAACCCCGCGGACGAATTTTTCATATCCCTTGGTCAACCAACCGACGCGGGTCCAGGCAAAGAGCAAATATTTGTGTTCCTCGCCGCGCAGCAGCAATGCTGCCAGCGCTGGAGAAAGTGTCAGTGCGTTGAAAAGCGAAATGGCGATTGAGAATGCGATCGTCAGCGAGAACTGGCGATAGAGAATGCCGGTTGTGCCGGGGAAAAACGACACCGGTACGAAGACCGAAATCAAAACCAGCGAGGTTGCGACCACGGCGCTGGCAACCTCGGCCATGGCAACGGAGGTCGCCGCGTGCGGGTCGCTGTGATCGGCGTCAATATGGCGCTGGGCGTTCTCGATGACCACGATTGCATCGTCTACAACCAGCCCCGTAGCCAGCGTAATTCCGAAGAGGGTCAGCGAATTAATGGAGAAACCGAATATTTTGATGAACGCGAATGTCCCGATCAGCGAAACGGGAATCGTGACTGCCGGAATAATGGTTGCGCGCCAGTCGAGCAGAAAAAGGAAGATCACGACAATGACGATCAAAATCGCTTCTTCGAGGGTTGTGACCACTTCCTTTACCGAGTCGCCGACGACAGTTGTGGTGTCGAAGGCGATGACATATTTCATTCCGGGTGGAAATGACTTCGATAGTTCGTCAAGGGCGGCTTTTGCGGCTTTATCCACATCTAGAGCATTCGCGTTCGAGAGTTGCTGAACGCCGACGCCGATGGCATCGTGGCCACTGTACATCAGATTCGTGTCGTAACTCTCGGCGCCGATTTCAGCGCGACCCACATCCTTCAGTTGCACGATCCCATTCGGCGTGTTCTTGAGGATGATGCTCTCGAATTCCTTTGGGTCGGAAAGCCGTCCTACGACGCGCAGCGCCACTTGAAAATTCTGCTTCGGGTCAGCAGGCGGACGGCCGAGTTGCCCGGCCGGAATTTCGACATTTTGCTCCTGGAGAGCGGCGATCACGTCCGCCGCCGTGAGTTGGCGCGCCGCCAGCCTAGTCGGGTCAAGCCACACGCGCATGGCATATTTGCGCTCGCCGAAAATCAAAACGTCGCCCACGCCCGGAATTCGCTTCAGCGCGTCTTTGACATATACGTCGAGGTAGTTGGAGATGTACTGGTTCGAAAGGCTGTTGTCAGGCGAGAAAAACCCAGCGGCAAAAACGAAGTTGGGGTTCGCCTTGGTGATGGTAACGCCGGTGTTCTTGATTTCCGACGGCAGACGACCTTGCGCGGTTGCGACGCGGTTTTGCACGTCTACCGCCGCGATGTTGAGATCGTACCCGGTGCGAAAAACAACGTTGATGGTGCTGGTGCCATCGTTGGCGCTGGTCGAAGTCATATAGTGCATACCTTCGACACCATTGATCTGCTGTTCGAGCGGGATCGTGACCGCCGATTCCACTACGTTGGCATTCGCTCCGACGTAGTTGCTGGTGACCGTAACCTGCGGTGGGGCAAGATTTGGATAGAGCGAAATCGGAAGTGTGGGGATCGAGACCGCACCTGCCAGGATGATAAGCAGCGCGCATACCGTCGCAAATATCGGCCGCCGAATGAAAAAATCTACCAAGTGGAACCTGCCTTATTCGATAGGACTGGTGCGTAGGTTCAAAACTCGGATCGTTAGCTGATGGGTTGAACCGGGACACCATCGACCAGAAACTGGATTCCGGAGACAATGATTTTGTCTCCCGCGCTCAGACCGCTTGTGACCGCATAGTCGTTCCCAATCGTATCGCCGAGGGTCACCGCACGTTGTTTGGCAACAGTTCCGTTATTGGCCGCGCTTGCGACGTAAACGAAAGGCTGGCCGCCAATGCGGGTCACCGCCAGTACCGGAACCGTTGGCACGGGAACCGTGCTCCACACGACACGCGCCTTAACCAGCTGTGCATTGCGAAAGCGATCTAGGGGGGCATGGACCGCCGCCTTGACGAGAACGCCTTGCAATGCGTTATCAACCTGTTGCGAGATGAAATCGATCTTCGTTGTTTCAAGCGGTTCGCCGCCAGTTTTGACGATTTGCACAGGAAGTCCCATCCGGATGTCAGAGGCACGCTCGGTAGGAATATAAATGTAAGCCTCGAGCTCGGCGTTCTCGTCCACGGTTGTGAGTAGAGTCTGGGGAGAAACATAGTCGCCCACATGCACCGGAACGTCTCCCACGATGCCACTGAAGGGGGCCGTGAGGTCGTAATAAGCGAGCTGGCGTTCCTGCGTAGCAACGGCGGCTTTAGCGGATTCGAAATCAGCCCTGGAGTTTTCGAAGGCCTGAACCGCGTAGTCGTAATTCTGTTTGCTGGTCACTCCCCCTTCATAGAGCTTGCGCTGGCGTTCTACCTCGGTCTGGTTGTAGGCAAGAGTCGCCTGCTTTTGCGCTTCGGTGCTGCGTTGCTGATCAACCGTCGCCTGCTGTTTGAGCGGATCAATGGTCATGAGCACCTGACCGGCATGAACGTGATCGCCCGACTTCACCAGGATTTTCGTTAGTGTTCCATCCACTTGCGGTTGAATGGTGGCGGAACGACGCGACTTGATGGTAGCGACGTACTCGTCTGTGCGTGGCACAGGCGAAAGATCAACGGTCTCGACCTTGACCGGCAAAACGCGCGGGGCCGGTTGTTTGGCTTCTGTTTTGGCGCAGCCATTGGTAAACACCGCCAGTAGACCAATCAGAAAAATGGCCGCGATTAGCATTAGTTTGGTGAATTTGTTCATGAGCCTTTTCGTCCTCAACGCTTATGAGCAACAGATGCCATGCTGTTTTCGAGAGATTCAAAAACCAAGTCATACCGTGAGTCGGGAATAGCAATCGTCAACCTGGGTTTCGCAGCCTGCCTCGCGCACAGGTGTCAGATGCAGGGAGACGACGAAGGCCTTTTCGGGGGAGAGGATACAGTTTGCTGGCGGAGGCTTGCGCGTGGAGCCGCCGGGCCGGTTGCTGGATCCTGCGCAGGAATCCTGGCGCCAGCCCTGCCGTGGTTGTCGGAACCGTTCGGCCAGCAATCGCAGCTGCTCTAACACACCTTGATGCTGCGTCCGCAGGGATGATCGCCTGCGATGACCCGGTTCAAGAGGCGCGACCTCCCGTGGCAATTTCTATGTCGATGACCGCCGCGCCACACGCACAGGGGTACCGATCGTCGTGGTAGCAACAGGCCGGCCGCGACGGGCGTCGCGGACGGAGCCGCGCTACCAGCTCTTTAGTCTGATTGAGCGAAAGCCGGAGGAGTTTGCCTTTCACCGGCCCCGGCAGACCCCAAGTCTTGCGAAACGAGGAATCGACATCCGTCAGATCAGGAGATCAGGCCCACCCGAGAGCCATTTTCTCTTAAATTACTGCCGCAACGAATTCGCAGGTCGCTGCAGCTTTGCTCGCCATTGGCGGTGAAGGCCAAGCTCGCCCAAACGATGCATCAAGAGCTTGATCCATGAGAAAGGAGGACGGTGTTTGCGCCACCGTCCTCGTATCAGCGCCTACTACGGTTGCCCACTCTTCAGAACGAAAATCTTGCACTAACTTGGACCACGCGGCCAGTGATCGTGGTGCCACTGATCACGCCAGCCGACGAATCCGTAATTTTACCGTCAGGATTCTGGAAGCTTGGATGGTTCAAGATGTTAGTAGCATCCATCCGAAGCCCCAGTTTTCCTTGCTCCCATCCCGGCAGACTCCAGGTCTTTCCCAGAGAGAAATCCATGTCGGTCAGCTTAGGTCCACGCAGCGTATTTCTCTTGAAATTGCCGAACGTGTTTGCCGAAGGGCTTGCATAGGCAGCCGGGTTGAACCATTCGCTTATCGACGGACTCGATACATGTGGATTGCCGACCAGGTCCGGATAGGTAATACACCCGTTGCAAAGCGAGCCGGCTCCGGTGGGATCGAGAAACACGGAGAAGGGGGCTCCGGATTCGACCTGGAAGGAAACTGACGCTTGCCAACCGCCGAGCGCCGCATCTGCCGCATCCGAGTTCAGGTATTGGTGCCCTTTGCCGAGCGGCACCGCATAGACCAGTGTCCCTTTGAGCGCTTGGGGTCTGTCAAAGTTCGAGGGTCCATAGTTCGCGTGGGGATTATAGGCGTCCTGATAGGTGACGGTGCCGAACTGGTTACCCCAGCCCGAACTATCCATGTCATCATACAGCCTCGACCATGTGTAGCTGAGTTCGGCAGATAAGCCATAGCTGAATGGTTTATGCAGCAAGGCTTGGACAGCTTCATAGTTTGAAATGCCATTGTACGAGCCGGTACGGGCGCCGGCGGAGCCGATGCCTATGCCCAGGTACTGCGGGAAGGGTCTCGCACCGTTACCACCCCCGAGTTCATTCGCAGTCAGCTGGTTGACATCGGCCTCGAACATCAGGTTCTGCCAGTGGCTGCCAACGTATTGTCCTTCTACCACCATATTGCCCGGCAAACGACGCTGCACGCTTCCCGTCCACTGCCAGCCACTCATAATGGGAAGGTTATTGGGTGTATAGGGAAGAAATCCATTCCCCTGGCCGTTGTAGGCAGCAGGATTGCGGGCGTTGGCACCGGAAATAACGGGCAGATTCGCCCCAGTCCCGGATAGCTGCACCACCGGCCCCAGACCAAACGGATTGCCAGTACTGGTAGGATCACTCGCACTTCCCGTCGCGCCTGTGCCAAAACCGAGCGGTCCACCGACAGTGTCCATGCTCCACAAGCTGGAATATTGGCCAACTCCGCCTCGGACCACCCAGTTATTCGACACTTGCCATGCGAAACCCAACCGAGGCATCGCGATGGTCTTCGTCTGAAACGACTGGGTTCGCTCCCCGTTCAGGCCAGCAAACCAAATGGAGCCCGGAGTATTGGTGATGGGATTGGTGAGCGTCGGATCAAAGCCACCCATGTGGTTCTGCACTTCGCTCATCCCGCCATGCACTTCCACACGTACCCCGAGGTCGACGGTCACGTTCGACCGCAGCTTGATGTCGTCCTGAGCAAAGAACGATGGGTTTTTGGCTCGCATTCCGTGTTCCGGTTGAGTTGAGGTGCTCCATGCTTGCACATCTCCCAACAAGAAGTCGGCATAACCTACGGTTTGCGTAGGGTCGTTAGTGGTGTACTGGCCGGTAAAACTGAGGTTTGCCGGTTGAATGCTGCCCCACGGAGTCGAGTTGTCCTGCTCAAACATTACCTCGCCCCCGAAGTGCAGAATGTGTCTGCCTTTTATCATGGTCAGCACATCGGAGGGGATGAAAGTGTTTTCGATAAAGACCGCGTTGGTCCCCGTATTCAAAGCGGTGGGGCTGCTGGATCCGCTGATGTTCACGGTGGGAAACGCGTCCGCCTGGGAGAACTGCAATCCCAGGGTGGTCGGGAAGCCCTTCCCCAGACTCTGCGGAACAAACCAGTTACCCTGGCGGACAAACGAAAAGCGGAATTCATTCACCAGGGACGAATGGATGGCGTACACATCCGAGATCTGCGCACTATAGGATTCGCCGGCGTTGTTCTCGCAGCCGATTGGGCAAGCAAAGCCGGGATCAGGGTTGGTCTTGTGCGGGTTGTCGTGCATGTTGACGGTAATGTTCAGCCGGTTTTGGTCGCTGATGTTGTAGTCCAACCGCCCAAAGGTTTTCTTGCTATTGCCACTGCCAGCGCTCAAGTAGCTATAGTTGTTGGTGGACCCGGGCAGGTTGGGCGCAGGATAGTAAGCCTGCATTTTCGCCGCCACCGGATCGAAATCGGCTGCTGGAAGAGCCAGGTCATTGGCATTAAAGGCTCCGCATTGCGCGGCGTTGGTCGTCAGTGCGCCGCCACCATGGCCAGCATCGAGATGAAGGGCGGTCCCGAAAATTGCCGGATCGAAGCAACCGGCCCGCATCGCCCCGGTGGGAACACTGACCGTAGCGATCGAGGTGTTGGGGTTCTCTAATTGTTGATAGTTGAAATAGAAGAACAACTTGTTCTTGACGATCGGCCCCCCGAGCGAACCGCCAAAGTAGTTGAAGCGCTGCTTCGCCTTCTCTTGCGGCGGACGGTTGAAGTAATCTCGAGCGTTCAAGGCGTCATTCTGGAAATACTCGTAGAGCGTGCCGTGGAACTGATTGGTTCCGCTCTTGCTGATGAGGTTGAAGACGTTGCCGCCGCCGCCATACTGCGCTGTGGCGGTTGAAGTAATCACGTTTACTTCGGCTACAGTCTCACTCTCTCCCTGGTCGATATTGGCGCTGTGCGGCAGCCAAATCGAGCCGCCGTCGACCAGATAGCTGGAGAAATAGGGCATGGTTCCGGCGATGGCTTGGTCGACGCCGGGGTTTTGGTCGCCGCCCCCGCCCCCGCCGTTCATGGCACCGCCGGGGGTGCTAGTAGCGCCGGGAAGCCACTTCATAAGACTCGTCCAGCCGTTCGCCGGATCGACGCTTGGCAGGTCAGCCAACTGCCGCGTTGTCATAGTGGCCGATACCTGCGCATCCTCCGTCTTAAGCAGGGGCGCACTCGAAGTTACCTCTACGGACTCAGCGGTCGACCCAACTTTCAAAGTGCCGTCCACTGTGACGCTTCCCACCTGCAGCTGGATCGGGCCGCGCTTTAAGGTCGCAAACCCTTGTTTACTGAACTCAACGATGTAGTTTCCAGGTAGGATTGAGTTGGTATCGTACAGGCCGTCGCGGTTAGTGACGAAGCGATTCGTCACATTGGTGTCGCTATTGATTACCGTGACGGTGGCTCCTTCAATCGCGGCACCGGAGGGGTCGGTTACGGTGCCGCGAATATCGCCAGAATTCGTATTTTGCCCGAAGCCGACAATAGCCGTGCCGCTCAGCAGACCCAGCACAATCAGACAGCGCCCTATCCTCATTGCTTTGGCCTCCTCTAGGAATGAGTTCCCGACAGATGGTTAACCCAGGCTCCCGCGATCCCTTTTTCCGCCCCACGATTGTGCAAACTTTCAGCGTTGGTGGGTACACAATCGATTGTTTACGGCAAAAGCAGTTCACGTCGGGCAAAACACTATGCTCCTGCCAAAACCATTGTCAAGCAAAAAATGGTGATTCTTGCCTAAGGACAACCGATTGTTCACTGGGGTTATTGCCATTGGGGATGGCTTGGTCTTGACATGGGTCCCGGAAAGCGGCTACGTGCGGACGTCTTGCTACGGAAAGAGCCAGCCCCCAAAAGGCGCAGGCTCTGTTAGACATGCTGTAAAGCTCGAGCCGACCATCGAACCAGCGCATTTTCGCCTGATAAATCTACCGCGACCAAGGCCGTGTCGACGACGCCAAGCAGGAACCTGAACCATATCGGAAGTTCAAAAGACACGAAGGCCAAATTGAGAGCCATTTATCCGGCCTGGGCAAGCAGCCGGCGAAAACAGGAAACCGAGGACAGTGACTCGCAATAGGCTGCGTCGTTAGGCCCGGCCACGACTTGCGCGCAAATGAACGTGATCAGGCGGTTTCCTTGAGTCGGCCTGCGCTCGTTCACCCGGCAATCAACTCCGGGCTCGCACACTCACCACACACTGAGGGGACGAACTTCCAATGGGCTCGGCCTGGTCGACAGTGTCACCGCCACGCATGTTGCAGTGCCACTCTCGCAGTGCGCCAGCGCGAGCTGTTGATATCCCATATTTGGATTCTGGGGCGGGGCGCGATGCGCCTGCGCAACCGAAAAACGAGCCCCTTGGGGTGAGAGAATGCGGGCCTCGAGCGACCGGCCGCAATGGCTCAGGACAGCCTTGTCGCCATCGAGTCGAATCTCTGCAGGGGTCATCAGCTGCCAACACAGCGCGCGATCTGTACGGTCAGGCCGCCACACGATTTCATCTTGAATGAGAATGCCAGAGTCATCGAGGAGAGCTGCCCCGCGATGAACCGACTCCGCATCAGCGGCGTAGGCGGAAGTTAAATCCGCAATCGCAAAGTACCGCGGACCATATAAATTTTTGCGCGAGATTACAGTCGCCGCTCTCCAATTCTGCACTCGACCGTTCAGCACAAGGGTGTTGTGGGAACGATTATTCAGGCGGTAATACGTCCAGCGTCCTCCTTCTTCGCGTGAATCCCAGTAGCCAGGCAAGTCGTAGCCATCGGGTCCGAGATCCACTGCCCAGCGAATGCCGGCCACATCGAAAACGAAGGAACCGAGATCTAGATGTGCGTGGTCGCTTTGACCAGAACCCGCCTTGAAGGCGAGAAACGAGGCGTCTGAATCGGTCCAGGCGCTACGCATGAAAACGACTTCAGTTCCACGAAAGTGCACCGCCGTGGGAAGAGCCGGGACTTTTTCCGCCAGCGATTCATACCAGACCAGGTCAAACGGATGCGCGGCGCGTGGCAATTGAAGGTGGCGATGATTTTCAGCGATACAGCTCGGAAGGTTAAACCGTTTTCCCAGCCAGAACAGAACCGGGCGGGCGGAAACGGTTTCCTCCGCGTCTGCAAAGTTGAAGTATTGTCCGCTGCTCCCCCTCGAGTGCAAGGGAAACAAGCCCGCCAAGTGAAATCCACCGCGGTCTGAGAGGCCGGCGTCGGTTCCGAGCGCAGTGCTAAGCGCATCGGAAGTCAGCGCGCTGTACCAGGCCGTGTATTCCCAATAGTGGGGACCGGCGTCCCAAGCTCCGTCTGGTCCGAACGCATCTAGGGCAAGCGGCATCTTGGCGAGAGAGGTATCGAGGATTTTCGCTGCGAGTTCGGGTTCTTCCGGCGCTAGCGCCAGCGCGCCAATCGCCAAACCCCCGTTGCAGACTATGTTCCAGTTGTGGCGAACGGCAACCCACCAGGCCGGTTTCTGTTGCAATTCGAGTCCCGGGAGCAGGCCCTTGGTGAGGAGCGCCTCGCGAATTCGATTCCGATCTGAGGTGGAAATCGAATCATGCAGCCAGTCATACCCAATGGCCAAGGCTGTGCACAACTCTGCGGTATCCAGAAAGTGCTCCGGATTCCAGTGAGGGAAATCGGCCGCGGTGAAGAGCTCGGTCTTGGCGCGGTCCAAATATTTCGCGCTGCCGCTGATCTGAAATGCCAGCGCCAGGGTGGCCACGCGCCGCAGCACGCGCTGACAATTTTCCAGCATACGCGGCCCGGTAATACGAAACTCAGTGGCCTCGAGACCCAATAACCGGTCCGATTGTCCGAGCAGCGAGGTTTTCAATGCTGCCAGGTTGCGGTCGCAGGACCCGGCCTGCATCACTTTCATCCGTTGAGACGTCAGGAACAGTCGCGGATGATTGGACTCTAGAGAACCAAGCAGATCACGTCTCGTCATGAGGCGGTCGCCCGGGCCGCCAGAATGAACTCAATGCGCGACAATTCATCCGGGGAGAATTTGAGATTCTCGATCGCCGCAATGTTCTGCTCGATCTGCTCGACTCTGCTCGCACCAATGACCAGGCTCGTGATCCGAGGATCACGCAGGACCCAAGCCAATGCCATTTGCGCCAGAGTCTGTCCGCGCTCCCGGGCAAGTTCGTTCAAGCCGCGGATTCGAAGTAATCGGTCATTAGTGATGTCCGATTTCTTGAGAAAACTGTAGAAATTCTTCCCTGCGCGCGAATCGGCGGGTACACCGGTGAGATACCGGTCTGAAAGCAGTCCCTGAGCTAGGGGACTAAACGCGATACCGCCGACTCCCTCGCGACCGAGGACATCGAACAACGCTGGTTCGGGTTCGCGGTGGAATAGCGAATACTTCATCTGATGAATCAGACAGGGCGTGCCCAGGAATCGCAAAATCGCAACCGCCTCGGTAGTCTGCTCTGCACTGTAATTCGAAATTCCCACGTACAGCGCTTTGCCTGCTTTGACGGCGTGAGCCAGGGCGCTCATGGTCTCTTCGAGCGGCGTTGCTGGGTCCGGCCGGTGCGAGTAGAAAATGTCAACATACTCAAGCTTCATGCGGCGCAGACTTTGATCGAGACTTGCCAGCAGGTATTTGCGCGAGCCCCATTCGCCATAAGGTCCAGGCCACATTTGATAGCCAGCTTTCGTAGAAATCACCAGCTCATCGCGATACCGCCTCAGGTCGTTGTTCAAAACCCGACCGAAGGTCTCCTCGGCTGATCCGGGTGGGGGCCCATAGTTGTTGGCGAGATCAAAGTGGGTTACCCCGAGATCGAAAGCCCGGCACAACATAGCCCGGCTGTTCGAGAGGCTGTCCACCTCGCCGAAATTATGCCAGAGTCCGAGAGAAAGGACCGGCAGGAGCAGGCCGCTACGGCCGCTCCGACGGTAGAGCATCGAATCGTAACGTTCTTTTCGGGCCAAGTACAAGACAATCTCCTTCCCTGGAGTGACTAAGGCTACTCCGATAACACCTGTTCTCGAAGATCGCTTAGAAAATGCAAAGTCTTTGCCGATTCGAGACCATAGTTGAAAGGGCCCGGTTCGGTGGTGATCCACGGGTGGGCCGCCGACACCGTTCGCTGGTAACCAATATCTCTCAGAACTCGAAAAATGTGCTTGATCTTGGCTGCGCAATCGCCGAAGTTGGGCTGGTACGTATCCCCCTGAATGTGAACGTGTAAGCAATAATCAGGAGCAATTGCAATATCCTCGAAGGGCTGGCCGGCCGCGATGAAATAGTTGAGATCAGCCATAACTCGGACGCTCGGCTTCCCCAGGCGCTTCGCAAATTCGAGACCATCGCGATATTTCGGGAATACGCTTCGAGGATTAGCCGTAGGTTCAAGGGCGATGAGCACGCCATACATCTCGGCGTATTTGGCCACCATTTCACAGTAACGGAGAGCCTGGTCCGTAGCCCTTATGCGCGAGAAATCTTCAGGTATGGCGAAAAAGTTGCCCCAAATTCCCGCCACCATTCCTGGCGCCAATTGCGATAGCCGCCGGCAATTTTGCTCGGCTTGCCGTTCCAGTTCTTCAAACGGGGTGGCCTCAGTCCCAGAGATCCGTTCATCCTTCAGGAAGTGGCTGGCGGCCGTGAAAGGGGGTTGCTTCCAATTCCTTATGGCCGCCAGCGTCTTCTGCCAGACTTCGTCTCGATCGTACGGCAGCACCAACTCGGTTATCGGGATCTCCGCCGCCTCCCAGCCGGGAGCCAGTTCGAGCGGAGGCTTGGCTGCGACGTTGTCAATATTCAATCCCAACTTAAACATGGGCGCCTCTCTGCATTCGCATTCGTCCGTTCCTCGAACTAGCGCTCGCCGTAAACTTCCGAACGCAATTGCTGTACATAGGCCAGTGTTCGCGCGCTTTCGGCAGTGAAATCGAACTCGCCTTTCTGGGTGCCGACCCATGGGCAGGCGCAGGAGACTGCTCGCTGATAACCAATGTCACGAAGCACGCGGAAGAATGCCTGGTGCGCTTCTCGCATCTCGCCTACGCCAGGCTGTGCATGATCGCCGGCGATGTGACAGTGTATGCATAACTCGGGGTCTTGCTTGATATCGTCAAACGGTTGATTCAATTTTAGAAAATAGTTTATGTCCGCCATGATCTTGACGTTCGGATGGTCAACCCGCCGCACAAATTTCAATCCTTCCTTGTAAGTCGGCCAGAGACTATTCAGGTCGGCCATGGGCTCCATCATCATCGTGATCTTGTATCGGCGAGCGATGTCGCCCATCATGTTCGCGTAACGGATGGCACCATCCATCTGTCGGGTCGCCGAATAGCCTTCGACTTTGGGAAAGAAATAACCCCAAACCCCCGCGCATTCGACGCCCAGCTCCGCCAAACGGCGCAGGGTACGCTGGGTCCAAAACTCCAGGTATTCCCAGTCCGGATTGGGCGTGGTGCTGGGCTTGTCCGTCCAGTGACTCGCAATCTTGATGGGGGGAAGTTTGTAGGACTGAATTTCTCGTTTACGCTCTTCCCACTCTTCGTCAGTCAGGTTGGGATTGACCAATATGCCGGCCGGCACCTCCGATATTTCATAGCCAGGCGCAACTTTGGCGGGATTGGTTTGCGGACCGTCTCCAAACAGAATGCTCGTCTTAAACATGTCTCCTCTTGCACAAACAGGCTCGATTTGTATAACTCCAAGTCGATATTGAAGCCTAAGCTGCTGCGCGGACGCGAACTCCACCTACGCGTCGTGCAGTTGCGTGACTCCCTTTTCTGCCGGCGGGCAATCTCCATGCGAGTCTCGATTGGCCAGCTCTAGATCGAAGTGGCAGGCCACGGTGTGACTCGGACTGATTTCGTGCAGCTGGGGAATCTCCCGAGCGCAAATATCCTGCCGGTACGAACAACGTGAAAAGTACGGACACCCGCAAGTCACGGTTCCTGTTTGCGAAGATCGCCCCCTCGCGACGGCCTTTATGGGCGCGTCCAAGGGTTCTGGGCGGGGAGCGGTAGACAAAAGTGCTTCCGTGTAAGGGTGCTTCGGATCTCGATACAACGACGCTTTATCGGCAATTTCCACCAATCGGCCACCGTACATCACGCCTATTACGTCGGAGATGTAGCGAATTACGCCCAGATCGTGAGCAATAAACAGGTAGCTCAACTGCAGCCGTTTCTGAAGATCTCGCAGCAGGTTCAAAATCTGTGCCTGTACGGAAACATCCAGCGCCGAGACCGCTTCATCGGCTATGATCAGCCGGGGCTCGGTGGCCAGGGCTCGGGCGATGCCAATGCGCTGGCGTTGCCCGCCGCTGAACGCGTGCGGATAACGACCCATGTATTCATGGCGGAGACCCACCATGTCTAACACTTGGACAACGCGTTCACGTGTGGCGTACGGGCTTCGGCTGCCCGTAGCCCGGATCGGTTCGCCCACGATGCGCAGAACGGTCATGCGGGGATCGAGCGAGGAGTAAGGGTCCTGAAAAACCATTTGTATTTTTCTTCGCAGCGGCCTGAGCTGACGGTTCGATAGCTTGGCCAGATCGATGCGACCCAATTCCTCGTCCGAGAAAAGGATCTCGCCACGGTCCGGCTCGACCACTCGAACGATCATTCGTCCGATGGTAGTCTTGCCACTGCCGCTCTCGCCGACCAGCCCGAAGGTTTGTCC
>Ga0123356_10005251_pt1 | contig 13221 bp, 15 predicted proteins | sample TergutEmb28metaG_2_FD_92546 | JGI IMG/M metagenome (GOLD analysis project Ga0123356, IMG submission 92546) | Embiratermes neotenicus P3 segment gut microbial communities from Petit-Saut dam, French Guiana - Emb289 P3 | ecosystem: Host-associated > Arthropoda: Insects > Digestive system > Gut ... | reverse complement strand
ACAGGGTTTAGGCGATTATCTAAGGATTATGAAATAAGTACGAGATCAGAAGAAAATATGATAATGATTGCACATTCAACAACTCTGCTTAGGAGGCTCTGCTATTGAGGACAGGTTCTTAGTTGTTGTCCCCGCTAAATAATAGTGCACTGTATACACAGCTGGAACAGATTCCTGGGTATAGTAGAATACAAATTCATTACCAGAGGCAACCAAAGTTTTTGAGATACTTGTTGTGCAACAGCACTATAACCAGATACACCAATGGCAGACTCGGTTACTGAAGAACCAACTTTACCAGTTCCAATTTTATCTGGAGCAACTGATGTTGTTGTTCCTTCCAAGTAATAGTGTACTACATATCCAATATCAGAGCTTGGGAAGATGCTTGATTGTACCCATAGTGCTGGATAAACAAGTCCGCGTTCATTGCTTGTAGTGGGATCTATTTGGAATTGGAAAGCTCTGCCGGTATAGTCTAAGCCGCCTGCTGTAGTAGCGATGTCGCCTGGAGATCGAAGCCACATGCCATAGCCGTAGATTTGTGGGATGTTGATTTTGCCGTAGTTTGTAATTGCAAGGGTATTGCTTGTCTGTGTTTGAGGGTTCAGGCTTCTTACAAAATGTGTTTTGGATAGAAATGTTGCTGCTTCGCCATAGCTTAGTGCAAAGGCGATGTCATCACCTGTGCGTACTTGGTTGGTGGTTGGTTTGCTAAATCCGTTGGTCAGTCCTGCAGCGGTGCTAGCGGTGCCAAGGGTGTTTGCGGCATTGTTCTGTACGGTATAGCTACGCAGATAAGCATTTGCGGAGAGATTGTCAACTGCTGGGCCAGTGGCACGGCCGTTAAACCAATTGTTGATGGCGTTGCGGACACGGGAGCCACTGTTTAGATAATTGGTGCCAAGTGGGCTGCTGTAGGGACTGTATTGCCATGTTGGGTCGCCGTAATGACCACTACCAGCGTAGGTGTTAATGTAGTTCTCGCGTACAATCAGTGAATAGGAAGTGCCATCAGTATGTGTATATTGTGCAATTTCTATCCAGTCGGAGGTGTCACCCGCTGAAGCTGCAGAGAGGCGTCTGCCGTTCACAGTGTAGGAGGCGCCAACAGGGTCGGCTGCAGAACTCTGCTGAAGAGGCAAAAACATCATCAGCAGTAGAGCGAGTGTGAGCGTTAAACAAAAAATCTTTTTCATCTTGGGGTATTTCAAACTATTTAATACATCAGTCATAATAAATCACATATTCAAATTTATTTTTAATATGAGATATATACCCTACCTAGCAGGTTATATATTTAGTGGGACAGCGAAAACTCAAAAGACACTCAACCCACACAGCAGATGAAACAACAGACAAAAACACACCAAACATCTGGGCACTACTTGGCTTAAAAGACAATTTCAAAAACCACCCTTGAGCACCGGCATAACCACATCAAGCCACACAAAACAGATTATTTTACACCAACAAAAATACACCCAAAACAAAAAGGACGAGACGTTTTCTAGATAGAACACAAACCAACAGGACCGAAAGATTGATATATGATCATAGAAGACGCGTAAATAATAGCATTCAATGAATAATAACCAGCGAGACCAACAACGCGACGGTAAGTAGTATTGGAGATTGGATGAGTTCAAAATTGATAGCAGACAAGTGTGACAAAAATAGCATATTTAAACTCCACAGTTATTCTGCAATAATGAATATAAAGCAAAATTTTTGCTGTAAACATATTCTTTCAGAGCATTTCATATTTTTTAATACTAATAAATATACAATAAGAGGCGGCTAGGGTTATGCAATTAAACGTAACGACTGATTATGGTATAAGGGTTGTGTTGTATTTAGCGAAGAAAAATGGTGTAGCGAGTAGTAACGAGATCTGCATGGAAATGGGGATACCCTGTACGTACATGCATAAAATCACCAGAACCTTGAAAAATGCCGGGATATTACGTGAAATACGCGGTTCAACGGGCGGTTTTACGTTACAAAAAGACCCTGATAGTCTATCTATATTAAATATTGTAAACGCTTTTGAAAAGACTATGAATATAAACAGGTGTCTAGAAGAAGATAAGTTCTGTAGCAGAGACGCCGTGCCCTTCTGTCCAGTCCGAGACATCTACGTTGAAGCACAGACCGAATTGCATAACAAGTTAAATGTAAAAATATCGACTTTTTTAAAACAAGCTCAATAGAGAAGGAGACAAAATTCTCTCCGCTTGTTATTTGGTAACAATCATCGCAGGGCTTCATCGTAGACTTTCATGGCTTCTTTTACAACAATAGGCCAGTCGAGTTGTTCTACTACGGTTTGACGGGCTTTTGTACCCATCTCTGTTGCTTCCGCTGGGTGCTCTAGCATATAGAGAAGAGCTTTTGAGAATTGTTGTGAGCTAAAGGGGGGAACTAGTAGGCCGTTTTTGCCGGTTTGGATGGTTTCAGAGATGCCGCCCACGGTGGTTGTGATAACTGGCAGACCGGTTGAGAGGGCTTCTAATATGGCAAAGGGGTGATGTTCATAGAAGGTACTAAATGCAAAGATGTCGGCGGCTTGATAGAGTTTAGGTAATTCTTTGTCGGGGGTGTAGCCTGTGAATAGGATGTGGTTTTTAACGCCTAAGTGTTCAGCGTGGGTGTGGAGTTTGGTCATTTCGCTGCTTTGGCCTTTTCCGGATATGATGAATTTGGCGTTTGGGAATTGTTTTATAACTGGGGGCATGGCTTCGATGAGTGTGAAGAGGCCTTTACGTGCGTAGAGTCGGCCGACTGATAGGATGGCTATGTCGTTTGGGTTTAGGCCTAGTTCTTTTTTGATTTTTTGTTTGTTTGTTGGGGGTTGGAATTTTTTTGTGTCAACACCGTTGTGGATGACTTGGATTTTGTGGGGTGGGATGTTGTAGTAGGTTGTGAGTTCCCATTTGGTGAAGTGGCTGACGGCGATTATTTTTTGGGCGCGGTGTAGCATGCTTTCTTCAAAGAAGCGTAGAAATCGGTTGGCGCCTACGAGGAATTTTTCGTTGGCGTTTAGTCGCATGTAGGGTTCGTTGCTGATGGCTTGGGCTTCGCCTTTCCAGGTGGAGTGTACTGTACAAACTATGGTTTTGCCGAAATTGGGGGGGACTGCAAAGTTTGGGGTGAGGGGTAGTTGGGGGTGGGTGATGTCTATTTGGGCGGTTTTTTGGATGGTGTGGAGTTTTTGGTTGCTTTGGGCGGCTAGTATAAAGGATTTGATTATTGGGGTTTTGGGGATTTTTAGAAATGATACGTCTAGTTGGGGGTTTATGTGGAGGTCTTTTGTTTGGTTTGCGCCGGTGACGATGTGGATGGGGTAGCCGTTTTTTTGGAGTTGGTTGCTTAGGTAGTAGATGTAGCTGCCGGTGCCGCCTGTTAGAGGCCAGTATTCGGGGGATATGAAGCAGATTTTAGGTGTCATTTGGGAGTCTCCGGTTTTTTGTTATTTTTTGTGGTTAGGTGGGTTAGGGTGGTTGTGATGGCTCCGTTGAACCAGGCGACTGAGCGGATAAAGTAGAGTATTATTAGGCGCATTGCTGTTTTGTCGTGGAATTGATGTGAGATTTTTAGGGCTGAGTAGGTAAAGTAGAGAAACATGCCTATTAGTATGGCGGGGGGACCTATCCAGAGGAGACGCAGGGGCGGTACAAATCCCAAGCAGAACAACACTGCGGCCGATAGCAACAATAGGGGTTGGATGTTCATGCCTGCATCGGTGATTTCGTCGCCTTTGGCTAGTTTTTTGTGTTTTAGATAGAGTTTAAGCGTGTTTTTGCCGTATTGGAGTTGTTGGCGATAAAACGCTTTTAGGGTGGAGCGGTTGTAGTGGTAACACACTGCACTGGGTTCATAGGCGATTTTGTAGCCTTGCTCGGCTATGCGGTAGCCAAAGTCGGTGTCGTATTGGCTGGGCAGATTCTCAGCCCAACCGCCAGCTTGTTCAATTACAGATTTTTTTAGCAGTAAATTCATGGTGGCTATACGGTGGGTGTATTTGCCGATGCGTTGGTAACGGTTTTTTAGTTCGTAGCCGATGCTTTTGGCCCAGGGATTGGTTTGATTCCAAGTCTCTATACTGCCACTCACTCCTGCTACGGCTGGCTCATCTAGGTGCCTAACCAGTTTTTTTAGCCACTCTGGTTCGACCTTTGCATCTGAGTCTACAAAGCCCAAAATGGAGTGTTGAACAATTTTTTGGGCATAATTGTAGGCAGCAGGCGCATTAAGATTGATAGAGGTTACTTTGATGCCTAGTTGTTCAGCGATTTGAACCGTGTTATCTTTGCTAACACCATCCATAACAAGAATCTCTATGTGATCTTTGGGGTAGTCTTGTGCTAACAGGGATTGAAGGCATTCTTGGATGGTGTCTGCACTGTTGTAGGAGGCCACAATTATTGAAACCTTGGGGTAGCTGGGCTGAGCCATGTGCTACACCTTGAGATATGCCCTTATGATGGAGAGAAGGATTTTGGAGCCATCAACCATTGGGTCCACACCCGAGTGACCATAGGTGCGTTGTTCAAAGGTTATAGGCACCTCAGCTACCCTAAAGCCTGCTTTAACTGCTTTAACCAGCATCTCAGACTCGATTTCGTATTCGCCTGAGGTGAGTTTTTGGGCTAACAATACCTCGCGCTTCATGGCTCGATAACCGGATTGGCTGTCGGTTATACCACCAACGCCTGTGAACAAGGCTATTAGGGAGTTAAAGATGTGAACCCCGAATTTGTTGAGTTTGCGGGCTTCAACACGTTTGCGATTCATGTAGCGTGAACCAATAACTAGGTCGGCTTGGTCACAAAAAACCGGCGCCACCACCTCATGGAGCTCCTCAGGCCAATGGGAACCATCTGAGTCAATAGTAACAATCAAATCTCCCCTAGCCTTGGCAAACCCAGCGCGTAGAGCATAGCCTTTGCCTAGATGTTGTTTTAGGGTGTAGACTCTAACGTTGCGTTGCGAGGCAACCCGAAGAGAGTTGTCATTGGACCGGTCATCAACCACAATGATCTCGGTGTCTAATCCGAGCTTGCAGGCGGCTTTTTTGGTGCGGTCGATTATGTTGCCTATCGTTAACTCCTCGTTGTAGACGGGAATTATAATAGAGAGCAACATTTGACATTGGCCCATTACGTTTACACAAATAGGAGGCCTTATAAAGTTTGGCTCCCCCAACCTTGTAAGCAACACTATAGTTGAAGTCAAATGCAGACCACATCTAACCCCAATAGTTATGCAGATCAGAAAGTGTGGTTTTCTATGTGGTTTTTAGGAGCCGTGGTAACCTTTGGCGCCGCGTTTTTTCCCATGTTTTATCGCTTAGTAGAGGGGCGAAATCGTCATTTTCAAAATGAAGCCCAATTTGAACAACGCATCACTACATATCTCAAGGGCAAAAATAAACAACCGCCTCCAGCTATAAAACCAGTAAAACAACGCAATGCCAAGCTGTGGGCGGCAAGTATTATTCTGATCATTCCAGCCTTTGTCATCATCTATCAGCTAAACAAAGACTTGATCAGTCATGAAAAACAGCAGGATGCCTATCTTGAGGCGGCTTTGCCTGAGCGGGTGTTTATGCCCCAAACGGTACCGTTAACCACATATGTCTTGCTTACCATAGCTACCTTGGGGGTTGGGGCCGTGTACTGGCTGTATAAAACTGTAAACCTATATAATGCTCACTACAAGGCGCATCTATCAGTTGAAAAGGAGCTAAACCGACTCATGGAGGAACAAAAAAGTGCCGGCAATTAGAGAAAAACGCTTTGTGAGCCATGGCGGAGACATCTGGGGATTTAGTCGAAAACACAGTATCCCCGTTGAAGAGGTACTGGAATTTAGCGGCCCTATCAACTTTATGGGACCACCGCCTAAAGCAGTGGAAGCCGTCAAAGAGCATGCTCGGCTAATTAAATTCTATCCTGATCCAAATCCGGTTGAATTCAAAAAAACTCTTGCTAACTATGTGGGTCAGGGCATAAAAGCAGAAAACGTACTGATAGGCAACGGCTCAATTGAGCTTATCTATATGATAACAGAGCTCTTGCCGCAAAACTTTGATGCTGTTATTCCGGTGCCCTCATTTTCAGAGTACGAAAAAGCAACCCTGCGCTCAGGGGGTAAAATCACCTTTGTGCAACTACCCCCAGATTTTTCGCTGGAAAACGCAAAAATCAAAGAAGCCATTAGCCCAGACACAAAAATTATGTGTCTTTGCAACCCGCATAGTCCCTCAGGCAAACTCTACAAAAAACCAGAGATCATGGAATTAGTAGAGTTTTGCCAAAAAAAAGACATTATTTTTAGCATTGATGAGAACTATATCGAATTTGCTCCAGACGGTCAACAACACACCGTTGCAGATATGGTACAAGAATACGAGAATTTGTTTGTTATCCGCTCAGTCACCAAATTCTACGGTATGGCAGGCTTACGCTTGGGTTATGCTCTTGCAGCCAGCAGTCTTATTGAAAAACTTGAAACAATACGCCAGCCCTGGAGCATAAATGGCTTAGCATGCCAAGTTACCCAAGCAGCGCTTGAGGACAAAGAATTTATCGACACAACCAAAGAAACCATCAACAAAAATAAAGAACAACTAATAAAAGATCTAACCCAAATCAAGGGCTTGCAAGTCTATCCTTCCACAACCAACTTTTTGCTCATAAAACTAACCAACCCAAATCTCACCTCCACCAGCCTCAAAGAACAACTAGCAAAAGAGCGTATTCTAATTCGAGACTGCAGCACCTTTATGGGAATGGATAACAAACACATCCGCATCACCGTACGCTCAACCAAAGACAACAACCAACTCGTCGAAAAAATAAAACAAATACTAAACAAAACTAACCCATAAAACACTAAATGACCAACTTGGCTTTCTTTTTTCAGTTTGGGGAAAATAACTGGTTTTAATTGGGCTTGATAGGGTTTATTGAAGATTTATAACAAATGGCGGTCTCCTTTTTTTGAGGAATCTATTGTGGTCTACGATGAGAATGTAGTGTTAGATATCATCGAGAAAGCAAGCAAAAGTGTGGTAAACATATCCACAGTCAAGTTGGTACACAATGTTTTCTATCAGGCGGTCCCGGTGAGTGGTATGGGTTCAGGTACTATCATTGATAATAGAGGCTTGATTTTAACTAATAATCATGTTGTGGGGGGTGCACAAAAAATCAATGTGACCTTGTGGAATAATCAGGTGCTTGAGGGAGCCATTGTTGGTTCTTGTGCGGTCCATGACATAGCAGTCATAAAGGTTGAGGGCGGAGAGGAGCTTGAAGCGGCTGAGTTGGGAGACTCAGATAAGCTCAGAGTGGGACAGCAGGTTTATGCTATTGGTAATCCGTTTGGTTTAGTGGGCGGACCCAGTGTAACTAAGGGGGTTGTGAGTGCCACAAATAGAACAATAGAATCGGAGCGGGGTCTGATTGAAAATCTCGTGCAGACTGATGCGGCTATTAATCCTGGCAACAGTGGCGGTCCTCTGATTGATCTTTTGGGTAGAGTGATTGCCATAAACACTGCCATCATTCCATATGCTCAAGGTATCGGATTTGCTATTCCTATTAATTCTGCTAAGAGCTGTACTGAGCAAACAGTCACAAAAAATACTAAGCAACAACCATGGCTGGGCATTGTGGGATTAACCCTGACCATGCAAATAGCACGTTACTATGGCTTAGCGGTGGATTGGGGAGTTTTGGTAACCAAAGTTATTCAGAACAGCCCTGCACAAAAAGCAGGTATGGTACAGGGAGATATCATCCTTCAAGTTGATAGTGTTGAAATCAGGACAATTGAAGAGTTGGTCGCAGAAGTCCACAAGCACACCATCGGCAAAACTCTGCAAGTACTTGCGGTGCGTAATGGCAGAAAGCATCTTTTTGAGTTAAAACTCAGCCAAATCCCACCACTATCATGAGGTGATAAAATGAATATTGAAGAAATTAGAGAGATTCTTGATAAATATCGGGTTGTTGCGGTTGTTGGTTTATCAGATACCTTGGGCAGGCCCAGTCATCGTGTTGCGGCGTATCTTAGAAAACATGGGTACCAAATAATTCCGGTTAATCCCTTTGTTGACAAAGTTTTGGGTGAGAAGAGCTACAAAAATCTTCTAGATATTCCAGTCGATATTCAAAAGGCCATAGGTATTGTAGATGTTTTTCGAAAAAGTGAAGATGTTGCGCCAATTGTTGCGCAGGCCATTGAACTTAGAGTTCAGCTGGGTATGCCGTGTGTAGTTTGGATGCAACGAGGTATAGTTAATTTAGATGCCGCAAAAATTGCACAACAGGCAGGTTTGAGGGTGGTTATGGATAGATGCATAATGGAGGATCATTTGCAGCTGTGCCGCTCTATTTAGGCCGCGCCTAGTATTAGTGAGACAACTGTTGCGATTATGACGATGGTTAGGGTTTCGGCGAGAGTTATTTTCCAGCTGACTCGGGTTTTCTTGGAGCGGTAGCGAACCAAAAAGACTCCAGCTATGACGCTGACCATACTTAGAGATGCTACAACGTTGTAGTATGGAGGTAGCAACAGGTAGGTGGCTATGGGGATTATGCCCGCTATGAATGTGGTGACTCCGCAGATGATGGCGGCGTAGAGATTTGAGCGGTGAATCTGGCGGCCCAGCAATAGGAAGAGTTTTTGAACCAGCAGAAGGGATTTGGTTCGTTCCTTTTTGTCGGGAATGTCGCTTAGGCTGTAGTTCATTAGGTTTTGCAGGGTCATGATATCGTTTAGGTCCTCGGTGATGCCGCCTAGTAGAAAGCTAGAAAAGTTTGTGATGGCAACTGCGCTAAGTGTTAGAAATGCAGAGAAAATAACAAGGTCAGGATTGCTAAATATGACATTTGAGGTGAGGGTTCCTATGAAGGCTGAGAGAATGACAACAAGGCTTGTAATGGAGCCATCAACTAATCCGGCAACAACTTCCATGATGGGCTCTTTTTTGAGCAAAAGACTCTCCCACTCCTTACCTAAACGCCGGCCTTTTGTTGTCAGCTGAACAAACTCGCCGCTTTCTTCAATTAGATTCTCTGAGGCCATCTCTGCGAGGGCCTTATCAAGCTCAGCAGTATCAATACAAGTATGACCTACACAAACCCGATCAATGCGTCGCTTAAGGGTAGACCGTTTCAGCTTAGCACCTTTAGTGAGGTTTAAAAGAACAATGACCCGAATAACATCAGGTAACTCTTGAATTTCAAAGGACACTCAACTGGTCACCGATATACAATAACATATATGCACCAAGAAGAAGCTAAATAAGTTTATGCCACCTAACTTGAAACAAAACTAGCACCATCGATATAGATCGTAGCAGATGGTTTGTAATTTTGTATTTGCGTAACACTACAACAAACACAACTGTTATAGTTTCTTCTTCCCCTGAAAACATTGGTGGTTCATGATTTTTCAGCGCCGGTGTGCCGCCGACTGTGTACGCTTCTATGAAAAGATGTAACAGAGACTGCTTGCATCAGTTTTGTCGGCGTTTTTTTGGTATGTTATGGTAATTAGCACTGTGATTAAAAGGGCAAGCGCACATTAAAAAATTCATGAATCGTCTGGCTTATATTTCGATGAATGTTATTTTTCTTTTCCACTTTTCTATTTTGGCGCAGGTTTTGGCATATGCCAAGATTGCTGTTTTGGTGTATTCGTATTCTTCGGTGGTTAGTTTTCTTTCGATGGGTGAAATTATTTTTCCGCTATCCGAATAGAGAGCCAATATATCGCCGACTGTTTCGTAAAACAAATCTTCACCAATAAATTCAATGGTCATCCCTTTTAGATTACCTTCGCTAAAACTTATAGTCAACACAGAATCTCGCAACAAATTTATTTTAATTATAATCTAACACCTTTTCATCATCCCACATTTTAACCTTAATTTAATTCTAATTAATATATTTTCATAACGTGTAGGTTTTGAACTCTAATTTTTTTATTAATTATATAATATAATAACGGAAAAATCAACAGATTCTGACAAAATTCACAAAAATAATCCCACCAGCACCTAAAAAGCCCCCATAAATACACTGTTATGGCGTTTTCCAAAACCTACACATTATGAACCGCCCCATTGTTTAGTTTATCCGCGAATTAAACCGTGTTCAGTCCGTCGGCGGTAAAAAGTGGTTTGGCTCATATTGCACATTTTGAGAATTTCATCTTTGCCTAGTTGCTTTTTGCTCCACTGCTTTACTAATTCGCCAAAATTATCCGGCGCGGTTTTGATTGGTCGCCCAAAGCGGATACCTCTTGCTTTTGCGGCTGCAATTCCTTCTGTCTGCCTTTGGCGTATGTTGTCACGTTCGTTTTGCGCCACAAAAGAGAGGATTTGCAAAACTAAATCGCTGATAAAAGTTCCCATAAGGTCTCTATGCAGACGCGTATCCAACAGCGGCATATCAATAACCGCAATATCCACACCCTTTTCCTTTATCAATATGCGCCACTGATTTTGAATGTCCTCATAATTACGCCCCAAACGGTCAATTGACTTTATGTAGAGCAAATCCCCGCTTTTCAGATTCTTAATGAGATTTTTGTAAGCAGGACGCTCAAAATCTTTGCCCGACTGCTTGTCGACAAATACGTTCGCTGGCGATATATGCAACTCACTCATTGAATGAGTCTGCCTATCCTCGTTTTGCTCTTTGCTTGAAACCCTAACATATCCATAAATTCCCAATTTAATCACTCCTACCTATACGGTAAGGCCAATTTTATCAGGGTGTCAAGATTTTTTTGTGAAATTTTCAGATTGGGAGCAGCTGGTTTTTGGTTAGTTTCAGGCAAGGTTTTGCTCCTAAAAATATTGATTAAGATATATGCTTATCTTTTAGTGGTGGTTTTTTGTCTGACAATGTTTTAGTTCGGGAAATTATGACAAAACCGGTCAGGGTTGTTCGTGAGGATACAACTCTTCAAGAAGTTATCGCGACTTTGAGTAGTTTTGATATTAATTCTATTGTTGTTGTGCAGGGGAAACGTCCGGTGGGTATCATAACATCTAGGGATGCTTTGGTTAGAGGGTTTGAGCAGGGTCTACCGGCGCGTGAAATAAAAGCGGGGATGGTAGCTTCTGCGCCGGTTATAACAATTGATCAAGAGGCCAGCTTGGAAGAAGCGGCAGATCTGATGCGCAAAAAACACATTAAACATTTAGCGGTTATTAGCAACAGCGAATTGGTTGGAATTGTTAGTGCTATGGATATTGTTTTTGCGATGCCCTCAATGCTACACACCATGGAAGAAGTATGCCGACGATAAAAAGGGACGTAAGCACTTAGGCGGACTCTTTAGAAGACTCTTTTTATGTTCGTTGAGTTAAAATTTTTATCATTTGTTATTATCTCTTTAGCACCAGTTCTTATTGCTACGGATAGGTGTAAAGCGTCTTTGTAGTCTAGCTTGTTGCTGTCCATCAACTCAGTGGCAGTTGTCAGGTCTTCGGGTTTTAATGGCTCTATTGTTAAACCCTTTAGCTGAGTTAGAGCGTTTGTAATTTGTTCTACAAATGGGCAGTTTTTCAAGTTTTTGCCAGTTAATCCCGCCAGTACATACAGCACTTCATGATGGTTAAACTAAGCCTTCGAGTCTATAGCCGATAAATACTATGGTATAGTGCATGTAGAAAACTGGCCTGAAGACCTAAAGGAATATGCCGAAGCGGAGATGTTGAAACGGTGGAAACAACGCGTTACTATGTAGCTGTCAATGTATTCGTTTATGGATTAAGCAACCATCCAGTATACAGTTAAACTAATTCCCACTAATTTTGATATTTCCACAGTTAATTATTTGTCCACTTTCTTATGCAGATAATAAATTAAATAAGTTACCGATTATACTTTATGGGTTACTTAGTGGTGGATGATTATGAGTAATGAAGTTTCTGTTTCTTATGAGCCTTTTAAGGAAATTGTGATTATGGAAAAGACTTGTTTTAATAGCCCTGAGGAGATTGCGCGGTTTACCAGTGTGATTGCTGGGGGTAAAATGGCGGGGTTGTATTGGGTTGATGGGGTTGTGTTTCTTTATTTCCCGCTTTCGGCGTCTAATGTTGCGGTTGCTAAGGAACTTTTGGAGAAGCGCAAGGTCTATTGGACCTATGTTGGGTTCGCCGCTATGCCACGGTATATGCCTATAATTGAGACTAAGGAAAAGATGATTGTGCCGGTTGTGGACATATCCTGTGATCCTATTCTCAAGTCAGTTGCGCAGTGGTTAAAGCAACAGCTGCAGGCGGAGAGATGTTGTCCCCCAGAGCCGGGACCACAGATTGGTTACAGGGGTTAGCCTGACCCTAATTGAAGGGTAGGGTTTGGGTCAGCTAAGCTTTAGAGGCAAAGTTTTTTCGGGCAAGGGTGAGGGTAAACATTTTGTTGAGTTACCTTGGGTTAGAGCACAGATAGAGCAGAAGATAGGATTTAGGCCTTATTTTGGAACGCTAAATTTGCATCTGTTTGAAGAAGAGGATGTTTTAAAAAGAAAAAGATTGCTTGAGTCTACTTTGGGCATATGTGTGGAGCCTGAGACAGGTTATTTTTCAGGAACACTTTTTAGGGCAACTATTTTGGGTGTTGAGGCAGCAGTTGTGATTCCGCAGGTACCAAATTATCCAGTAGATGTTTTAGAAGTTATTGCACCGGTTTATTTGCGTGGAAAATTAGAAAAGGGAAATGGGGATGTGGTTGTTGTTACAGTTACGGTTTAGATGCGGTAACTGTTTTTTTAAAGTTGGCTATGTAGGCGTCTAACCCGCCGTTTTTCTGGAGGTATTCTCCATACCAAACGAGAGCTTTCATAGCGCGTGCGGCAGCTTCGGGGCTGTCAAAGCTTGGAACGCCCATTTTGTCGAAGTGGGTTCGGGTGTAGATTGCTAGATCAGTTTCGCCGATGTCGACTGCAACGATGGGTTTGTTGTATTTGCGAGCAACATCAACGGTGCCGCCGATGTATTTCTCTTGTAGGCCAGGCATGTGGTGGAGGCCAAGCAGGATGATGCCATGTGTTTTGGGGTCGTTGAACATTATGTCAGCAGATACGATGAATTGGTCATCGATAACTGAGCCGGTGAGGTCAACTGGGTTGTGGGTGGCGGCGATTTCGAGGATTTTGCCTTCTTTTTTGAGTTGGTCGAATTTTTCATCGGTT
>Ga0123356_10005250_pt1 | contig 13223 bp, 14 predicted proteins | sample TergutEmb28metaG_2_FD_92546 | JGI IMG/M metagenome (GOLD analysis project Ga0123356, IMG submission 92546) | Embiratermes neotenicus P3 segment gut microbial communities from Petit-Saut dam, French Guiana - Emb289 P3 | ecosystem: Host-associated > Arthropoda: Insects > Digestive system > Gut ... | reverse complement strand
TTCCCGATTCCGCCATCAAGGACCTAGCAACCGTAGGTGACGCCGTCAACTTCATCACCGCCGCCCAGAACTGATGAGCACAGCTTCGGTGGTGGTGACCGGCCTGGGGGCGACCACTCCCCTGGGCGGTGACGTTGATTCGACTTGGCAAGCGGTTTTGGCCGGGCGCTCCGGCGCTGCCACTTTGGACAACACCTGGGCCGAGGATTACGGTCTGACCTGCACCTTCGCCGCTCAGTTGGCGGTTGAACCGGAGGCCGTGTTATCGCGTCAGGAGATCCGCCGGGCCGATCCTTCAGCTCAATATGCCTTGATCGCGGCCCGCCAAGCCTGGGCCGATGCCGGGTCCCCAACCGTCGCGGCCGAACGCTTGGCAGTCATCATCGCCAGCGGGATTGGCGGCATCCACACCCTGCTGGGGGCCTGGGACACGCTGCGTGAACGCGGCAGCCGCCGGTTGTTGCCGCTGACGGTGCCCATGTTGATGCCCAATTCGCCGGCCGCCACCGTGGCGATTGACCTGGGCGCACGGGCTGGCGCCCACGCGCCGGTTTCAGCCTGCGCCTCAGGGGCCGAGGCCCTGATCTGGGGTGCCCGCATGATCGCCGATGGCCTGGCCGATGTGGTCGTGGCCGGAGGCACCGAAGCGGCTCTGCACCCCATCACACTGGGTTCCTTCGGCAAAATGCAGGCCCTGTCGACTCGGAATGACTCACCTGAAACGGCCTCACGGCCGTTTTGCTCAACCCGGGATGGCTTTGTCATGGGTGAAGGCGCCGGTCTGGTGGTGCTGGAATCGGCCGCACATGCCCAGGCCCGCCAAGCGCGGGTCTACTGTTCGCTGGCCGGGGTCGGCTCGACATCGGACGCCTACGATGTGGCCCCGCCTGACCCTTCCGGCCAAGGCCAAATCCGGGCCATGGAACAGGCCCTGGCCCAGGCTGGCCCGGCGGCGGGGCTAGTTGCCCACGTCAATGCTCACGCCACGGCCACCCCAACCGGCGACACGATCGAAGCGGCGGCCATTGAAACGGCTCTGACCGGCGCTCTCGGTTCGCTCGAATCTGCCCGCCAGGTGCCGGTCAGCGCCACCAAATCGATGACCGGGCATTTGTTGGGCGCGGCCGGCGCGGTCGAGTCGATCTTCACCATTTTGGCCCTGCGTGACCGTCTGGCGCCGCCCACCACCAATATCGAAGAGCTCGACCCGGAGGTCATGGTCAATGTGGTGCGTAATGAGCCGGTGCGGCTGCCTGCCGAAGGTCCGCTGGCGGCCATGAACAACGCCTTTGGCTTTGGTGGCCACAATATGGCCCTGGTCTTCGCCACTGATTAGCGGCGATCCCCGCCCTGCCCAGACCGGCCCAACCAGCCGCTGAGATAGGCGACTACCTCGACGCACTGAAAGAAACCGCAAAGTAGTACTTCCCGCCCGCATTGACTACTTCAGAACCACAAAGGGTTTCGCGAAAGGCTTTCGCAGGCTTTCCAAGGGCCGACGCCTGGAACCTTAGCCGCCTATCAGGCGCCGGATGACCACTTGTACGCCTGAAACGTCGTAGCCGCGCGTTTCAGCCTTGGTTACGCGTTCGACCGAGAACGTCCGGATCTGTTCGCCAATCGCCCATGAGCCGGGGGCGATCAAAACGCGGGTGGGCCAGTCTCGCGCACAGGAGGTCAGCGGAACTCCAATTACCAGCTGAAAGGCGGCATGGTAGCGCGCATCAGATAGAACCAGGCACGGCCGATGCTTGGCCTGCTCGTGGCCTTTGGATGGGTCAAGGTTGGCCCAGACAACATCGCCCCGCCCAAAGACCGCCGGCGCCGCGGTCACTCGCCGCGCCTGTCGAGCATCGAGTCCTCGAGGCTGTAGTCGTCGCTGTTCCCATCGCCATCAGCGGCGACTGCCTGCTGGGCGCTAGCCGGGTCAATCGCCTCTACCCCGGCCCAGAATTCGGCCTCCTCGCGGGCAACAAGCATGGCGTCAATCAGTGCACCTTGCGTGACGCCTGCGGCCTGAGCGGCCGCGCGAAGGCGTTCATGGGTCTCGGCCGGAACCTTGATGGTGGTTTGGTTCATACCGAGATGTATACCCACTAGTAGACTCGACAGTAGGTGTAGTCAGAGCTGTCCGTTGGGCTTCCCAAACCCGGTTCACCTTGCTGTCATCTTCGCCGGTGACCAAGACACAACTTAGGTGCGGGCGGAACCTAGCCGACTTGGTGCAACCAGCGCACCGGCGCACCGGCACCGGCGTAACGGAACGGCTCGAGTTCGTCATCCCAGGCCTGACCCACGGCCACATCGAGGTGGCGCACCATGGCGGCCAGATCGCCGCCGCAGTCCAAGGCCCGGCGGATGCGGTCCTCCGGCACCATGGTGTTGCCGTGGATGTCCATTGGCGCGTGGAAAATGCCCAGCTCCGGGGTATGCGACCAACGACCACCATCGGATCCGCGCGAGGCTTCTTCAGTCACCTCGTAGCGCAAATGCTCCCAACCAAACAAGGCGCTGGCCAGCTTGCCGCCAGTACCTTGGGCCGCCATCCATGAGTATTCGGCTCGCAGCATGCGTGGCGCGGCCGGCTGTTCGGTCCAGTCCAGGGACACGTCGCAGCCGATGACGTTGGTCGCGACGGACTCAATATGCGGGCAATAGGCCCGCGGGGAGGAGTGCACAAACAGCACGCCGCGCGTGATAACTCCTGACATCATCAGCCTCCTTGGAACCAAACGACTACGAGGTACGTCTTCCCCTACGACCTCAAAGCCGATCAACAAGGCGGCAAATGCTGCTTCAGTTGATGCGCGCGCGGCGCGCCGAGGTTTCAAGTATGGCAGACCGGGCGACCCTCGGGCAAGCTCATAGGTCCCGCACGGCGGCCATTGCCCGGCGGCGCACGGCCCGGTCTAGCCGGTCCAAAAACAGGTGGCCATCAAGGTGGTCAACCTCGTGTTGGAGACAGCGGGCCATCAACCCAGTGCCTTCGATGACGACCTCTTTGCCCTCCAGGTTGTTACCAGAAACCATGGCGTAGCCAGCACGTTTGCAGGGGAACCACAAATCCGGTACCGACAGGCAGCCTTCGTCGCCGTCTTGGGTGTCGTCACCCAACTCGACAATTTTCGGGTTGAGGACGTAGCCGACCTCGTCATCAATGTTCCACGAAAAGGCCCTCAACGAGACGCCAATCTGATTGGCCGCCAAGCCGGCCCGGCCCTCCATGTCGACCGTGTCGACCAGGTCACGCACCAGAGCCTGAGTTTTGGCATCAATCTTGGTGATCGGGTCGCAGGGCGTTCGCAGCACTGGATCGCCAATCACGCGGATGTCTCTGATAGCCATGTGCTCCATCATCCCACGCCCACCCCGCCATCTGCCCGGCCCACGGGCCACCGTCATCGGTCGGAGTCCATAGTTAGACCAGTCAGCCTTGGCGCGGCGACCCGACGCCAAAGCCGTGGCATGATGGCGCCGTGGACACTCCTGAACTTCTCATCATCGTGGCCTCGACCAGGCCAAACCGAATTGGCCTGAAGGTGGCCAACTGGTTCGAAGACCTGGCCCGGGCCAGCAAACAATTCGAGGTCAAAGTGGCCGACCTGAAGGCCATCAACCTCCCGCCCCTGTCGGAGACGGAACTGCCTGGAACCGGCAAATATGCCTTGGATTCGACCAAGGCCTGGGCCAAGCAGGTTGGCCAGGCCAGCGCTTTTGCCCTGGTGTTCCCAGAATACAACCATTCCTTCCCAGGCACACTGAAGCTAGCGCTGGACACTTTGGGTCCGGAATGGCGCGGCAAGCCGGTTGGCCTGGTCAGCTATGGCGGAGTTTCCGGTGGCTGCCGGGCGGCCATGGCCCTGGTGCCGACGTTGAACTTCCTGGGTCTTGATGTTTTGGTGCCGCAGGTCATCTTGCCGTTCGCCCCAGCCAACGTGCAGGCAGACGGCCAGTTCAGTCCGCCAGAGGTCAGCCAGCAGGCCGCCCAAGTACTGTTGGCCGCCTTGGCCGCCTAGCCGCGGACGGGCGCTTCGCCGTTTTGTGCCCGATGCCGTCTACCGCAGTCGTCAATCGCGGCTCGCTTTTCGGCCGGTCGCGTATTGGCAGGCCAAACTGGTGGTCAACTCTGGTCAATTCGGTCTTCAGATAGTAGACAAGAGGGGTGAGTTCTACTGCCCCGCTCCGAACCAAATTGTTGTGCCTTGTGGCTATTGGCGCCGGCTTGGCCCTGGCCGGCTGCGACGCCGGCACAGCTGTGATTTATGACGAGCCGGCCAAGTCCAGCCCAGAACAAACCAGTCCGCCGGCTACGGTTCCAGCCACCCCGGAACCAAGCCCCACGCCGGTCAAAGCTGACTGTTTGGGTTCCATTCAGCTACCAAGCGGCATTGACCCGCGGGCCTGCGGGCCAATGCCGGCAGAGGCCATCACCATCTCCGAGATTCCTGACGCCTATGGCTCTTTGATGTTTAAGACGCCCTCAGACAACATTGCCTGTGCCACTGAGTGGGGCTCTTTGGGTTGCCAGATCTTCGAGTACAGCTACGTTGATCCGCCCGACCTGCGCGTGCCGTGTTCCGGCGATCCTGGAAGCCTTTGCGGCTCCAACGGTTTCAGGATCACCGACGGCTGGGCCGTGCTCTATGACCGCTCAGACGTGCCGCCTTGGGGGGCCACTTGCGGCATTGATGGCAGCTGCGGCCCCAACTACATCGACAAAAGAGTGCCGGTGCTCCAATACGGCCAGGTTGCGGCCATGGAGCAGTACGCCTGCATTAGCGCTGAATCCGGCCTGACCTGCTGGGACACCCAGACTGGGCACGGCTTCATGATGAGCCGAGAGGCCTACAGCACCTGGTGAGTCTGAGAAAACTAAATCTGGCTCTCTTCGAAAGTCACTACACCATATTTCGGGGCGATGTTGGCGTTCCAATTGTCGACAAAGACCCGCTTGGCGGCCGTAGCCGGCCCGTCGTAGCCCTCGGCCCGGGCGAAGGCGTCGGCACCAGCACCAGCCGCGCAATTCGATGACAGCTTGGCTTTGGCCCAGTCAAGGTAGGCGTTGTCGGCTCCCAACGAGGCCTCAAGCGCCTCTGTCAGTTGCTGCACCAGCACCGTGCCACCTGAAATCTTGTCCACAGGTGTAGACCTGAGCGCGTCAAGCAGTTCTTGACGGTTGTTGGCGATCGACTGGATGGTGTTGACCTGGGCTGAGACGTTGCTGCAACTGGACACTGCCGCTACGGCTGGGCCCAGTTTGGAGCGGGCTCCGGCCGATTTGTTCAGGATTTCAACCAGATACCGCACCTGGTCAACGTCGGTATCCTCCGGCGCCTGTGCCCCGTAGGCGCCCTGACCCACGCCGCTACCGCCTTGGCCGTAGCCGGCGAAGAAGTTGGTGCCGACTGATCGTTGGTCGCCCTGCTGCCCGGGCTTGGCGAAGGTGACCAGGGCCGGCGCCCGGTATGCGCAAACCTCCAGGCCCTCGGGAGTGGTACCGCAATAACCGAAGTCCACGCTGCTAGCGTCGTCAGCTTGACCGGTGCCGAACTCGGCGTCAGAGTAGGCGATTTGGTTGCTTTGGCCGGTGCCAGTGCCACAAATGCGCAACCAGCCGCCTTCCCAGGTTGAAAGGGAAATCGGCCAGGTTCCAGGCGGACAGGGCACGATGTCGGCCGCCGGCTGGGTGAAAGCAACCTCACCTGTGCGCAGGTCCCAGGCCTGAGAGGCCAGAGCCAGGGCAGGTTCCCCTACTTTGGGTGTGGTCGAAACCACCGCACCGCCCAGCGACACGTCAATCACCAGGCCACCTTGGCAAACCACCTGGTAGCCATCGGTGGTGAAAGTCAGTTCGGTGGCCTGTAGTTCGGTGCCGGCTTGGTCTTTGACCGTGACAGTGAAGCCCTTGCCATCAGCGCCGCAGATCAGCAACAGGCCGTCGGCGTACTTGGTCCAACTGACCACTTCCATGCCGCTGGGGCAGTTGGGGAAGTCAGCCGGCAAAGCTACCGCTTGGGTGTCTTGGCCCTCCCCCGGTTTGACAGGATCCCAGCGCTGAACGCGATCATTCAAAGAGACATACAGCGCGTCCCGAGTCCCGGCAGGACCACCTGGCCAGATCGAATTCATCCCAACAAGGTCCACCGCCGACCAGGCTTGCTGCCCCGATTCCGGGTTGAGGGCAACAGCTTCCCAGGGATTCTCGCCCGTGATTTGCGTGCCCCTGACGAAAACCGTGCCGTCGGCAGCAAAGCTGATCTCGGCGGGACCGGGGCAATAGCTGCATAAGTCCGCAGGCCCCTCGGCCTCCCAAAGGAGCTCTCCTTCTTCGATGTCAATCATCCAGGTCATACTTCTGCTATGCAGAACGACGCGGCTGCCGCCGTCCCAATCGGCAGACAGGTCGCTCGACGGGATCCCAAAAGACCATTTGACCTCGCTGCTATCCGGATCAAGTACGCAGACCTCGTCGTCATACGCGACCACCGGGGTCTTCGGCACCTCGCCCATGAAGACCAAGGGTTGCATTGCCCCACGCGGTGACGAAATGAGCTCGGCGGTCTTCCCATTTGCCAGGTCGACACTCGCAGTTGCGCCGTCACTTTGCACCACAATCCTGTTGCCAGGCCAGGCTGAGCTCCACCCCGAACTGCTTGACACCACCCTGCCGTCATCCCATCCCAGTATCGCCGTGCTGCCCCACGCGGTGAGCTCTAGCAGTTCACCTACGTGACGTCCCCGAATGGCGGCGTCATAGTTGCCGGTCAACGAGATCTCTTGAGTCCAAGCCACCTGGCCTGGAGCCGACAACAAGACCACTTGGACTCGTTCTTTGCCGTTCGCTGGGTATTCGACCACGACCAGGGTCTCGTCAACCGCCATCCAGCCGCCGCCGCTGTTGGTTGGGATGTCTGGTAGGTCAAATCCAACACTCGGCCCCGCTTCGCCAGTCTTCGGATCAACCAAGACGCCGTGTAGCCCAATGTCGCTCCGCTGGTCACAAACCAAATAGCCCGCGAACAGCCCATCTCCACAAAGAATCTCGGCCGCGTCGGGTGACGCCGCGTCGTGACGCCAGATCTCCCGACCAGTCTTGGCGTCCAGGCCGACGTAGGCCGGCGCGTCCACGTGCTCCTCGCGGACCATTTGACCCATGACTACCAGATCCTGGTCGGCATAGAGCACCAAGACGTCTGTCACTCCGGGATCAGTCTCGGTGAACTCCCAGGCTGTTTTGTGGCCGTTGACAAATGATGCGCCAAGGTTGAGTGGGTTGTTGACCTTCAAGTCTGGGTTTGCCGGATTGGCAATTGTAGGGCCGACTATCTCGGAGCCAAGCAGCTTGTGCCGGATCGAGGGCACACCGAAGGCAACGCCGGCTCCCGCCAGCACTACCGCCACCGCGGCGATCGCAGCAATCAGTCCTTTGCTCCGCTTTTTCGGCTGGGCGATAGCCAGTTCCGGCGGTGGCGGAGGACCTTGCTGGGAGCCGAAGCCAGTGGGCGGCGCTGGCTGCCCAAAGCCGGGCGGCAGTGCCGCCGGCAAAGTCGCCTCCAAAGGCGGAGTCGGGGTCGGAAACGCATCCATTGACGGATCGAACCCGGGCGGTGGCGGTGACGGAGCCGGCTGGGGATCAGACCCAGTTGTCGACGCCAATTGCGAGTTGAACCCAGGTGGTGGTGGCGGCATCTGTGGGTCAAAGCCTGGTGGTTGTGGCGGGGCCATTGGGGCTTGGTCCACTGATCCAGGCGGGCTCGGCGGTTGACTAGCCGCAGGCGGTTCCCCCGCCGCCGGATAGGCATGGCCGCAGAATGGGCAAAACTTGCCGTCCTGGTGTGGTGCTGCACACTGGGAACAAGCGCCCTTTGGGGTAGTCATAACACCAAACTACCGGCAATCACCGGCGGCCCTGCGGCCTGAATGGTGCGCAGCCTCGGACTGGCGGAATTGGGGGTGATGCGTAGCCTCGGACTGGCAGAATTGGCGCTGCTGCCAAACCCTAAACTCGCGGTTTTAGAGGTGGTGCGTAGCCTCGGACTCGGTTGGCGGGGTGGTGCGATACCTCGGAGTCGCGGTTTGGCGGGTTGGCGTTAGGGCTCGGACTCGGGGAAAAGGGTGGTGGTGCGAAAGCCTGGACTCGCCGCTCGGGAGATGATGCGATACCTCGGAGTCGCGGTTTGGCGGGTTGGTGTTAGGGCTCGGACTCGCGGTTTGGGAGGTGATGCGAAGCCTCGGACTGGCGGAATTGGGGGTGATGCGTATCCTCGGACTCGCGGATTTGGGGCAGCGGCGGTTCGGTGCAATGGCTTGGCTGCGCTGGCCTCGCGCGCCGAAAGGTAGTAGACATCTACTCATGAGTCTGATTCGTTTTGCGGGCCGCGCGTTGTTGGGCGGGGTCTTGATTGCTGATGCTATCGACGCGCTGCGTCATCCCGAACCACATGCCAAGGTGATTGAACCTTGGCTAACTAAAGCCGCCGAGTCCGTCCCCAACGTGCCGGAAGACCCGGTCACCTGCGTCAAGGCCACAGCTGGCTCGGTTATCGCCGGCGGCGCCTTGATAGCGGTTGGTTTTGGCCGGCGCCTTGGCGCCTTGGCCGTGGCCGCCGTTATGGCACCCACTGTCGCCCTGAACATCCAAGAATGGATGGGTCAGGAAGACAAAGACAAAGCCGAGCCGCCCAAAAACCTCCTAATGCACGCCGCCCTGCTGGGCGGGGCCCTGATTGTGCTGGCCGGCCCCAAGAAAAAGCACGTTGGCAAAGACGCGGCCGCCGCCAAGTCAAAATCTAAGAGCGGCAAATGCGGCAAATCCTCTGGCCGCGGCTGCTGCAAGGACGCCAAGGCCAAGTGACACCCGCCGCCGGGCGGCCGGGCGACCCGTGGCCGGCCCCGTTGGCGCCAGGCCCCTTGGCCGCTGCCGTCAGCCTGCCCGGCTCGAAGTCCCTGACCGCCCGCTACCTCGCATTGGCCGCCTTGGCCAGTGGCTCAACCCGACTGCGCGGTGCGCTGCGTTCACGCGATTCAGATTTGATGGCCCAGGCCTTGCGCGCACTGGGTTGCCATATCGCCGATGCCGGAACCACCCTGGCAATCGACCCGCCAGCCGGCAGCCACTCACCTGCCGCCGCCCCAGGCCTGGCCGCCGGCCCCGCTCAGACTGACGCCGACCTGGCCGCCGGCCCCGCCCAAAAAAACGCCGGCTTGGCCAGCCCGGCGCTGATTGACGTTGGCCTGGCCGGCACCGTCATGCGGTTTTTGCCGCCGGTGGCGGCTCTGGCCAACCAGCCAATCAAATTCGACGGCGATGCGGCCGCCCGCCGCCGGCCAATTGCGCCTTTGCTTCAGGCGCTTATCGAACTCGGCGCCAAGGTCAGCTACCACGATCAAGACGGCTGCCTGCCATTCACCATCCAAGGACCCATCCAAGGCGGCCAAGTCAAACTCGACGCAACCGCCTCGTCCCAGTTCGCCTCGGCCCTGATGCTGGTGGCCCCGGCTTTGCCAGGTGGACTCGAGCTCCAGCTCGATCCACCACAGCTGCCGTCAAGGCCCCACCTTGACATGACCATCCAGGCCCTGAGGGACTTTGGCGCCAAGGTCGAAGTTACCTCCCCAACCGCCTGGCACATCGACCCCGGTGGCCTGACCGGCCAAGACCGCGCGGTCGAACCAGACCTATCCAATGCCGCACCTTTCTTGGCCGCCGCCCTGGTGGCCGGCGGCCATGTCACCATCAACGACTGGCCGGCCCAAACCACCCAACCCGGCCAGCTCCTGACCAGCTATCTAACCCAAATGGGCGGCACCATCACCCAGACTGCTGCTGGCCTGACTGTTGCCGGCGACGGTCGCATCCGCGGTGCCAACCTGGATCTAGCCCCGGCTGGAGAGTTGACGCCAACCCTGGCCGCCCTGGCGACTCTGGCTGAAAGACCCAGCCGGCTGCGCGGCATCGGGCATTTGCGGGGCCACGAAACCGACCGCCTGGCCGCCCTGGCCAGCGAAATCAAGCGCCTAGGCGGCCAAGCCGAGCAACTAGCCGACGGCCTGGAAATCCACCCGGCGCCACTGCGCCCGGCCTGCCTGCGCAGTTACGGCGACCACCGCATGGCCACCTTTGGCGCCATTATTGGGCTGCGTCTGGCCGGTGTCGAGGTCGAGGACATCACCGTCACCGCCAAAACCATGCCCACATTCCCCAAGCTTTGGGCCCAAATGCTGGCAGGTGACCGTGGCTAAGTGGGATCACCTGGGCGAGGAACACGTCCGCACCCGGCCGGGGCGAGGCTCGCGGCCGCGCAGTAAGGTCCGCCCAGCCCACCTTGACGCCACCGCCGGTCAAGTCATTGGCGTGGACCGCGGCCGCTACCTGGTCCACCTTGACGAAGGGCCGGCCAACCGCCAGGTTTGGGCGGTCAAAGCCAAGGAACTGGGTCACCGCGGCGTGGTGGTAGGCGACCGGGTCGATCTGGTTGGCGATCTGTCCGGCGAGAAGGGCTCGCTGGCCCGGGCCGTGCGGGTGGGGCACCGTCAAACCGTGCTGCGCCGGGCCACCGAAGAAGGCCGTGGCCGCGAGCGCGTGATTGTGGCCAACGCCGAGCTGCTGGTAGTGGTGGCGGCCCTGGCCAACCCCGAACCCAGGCCGCGAATGATAGACCGCTGCCTGGTGGCGGCCTACGATGGCGGACTTGAGCCGGTGATTTGCCTAACCAAAGTCGACCTGGCCCAGGCCAGTGATTTGGTGGCCCAATACCGGCCGCTTGGGGTCAAGGTGGTGACCTGCGGCCGGGCCGCCAAGGGCCAGCCGGTTGACGGCCTTGATCAGCTCAGGCAGGTTTTGGCCGGTCACGTCTCAGTTATGGTGGGCCATTCCGGCGTGGGTAAATCGACACTTATGAACGCCCTGATCCCAGGGGCAGACAGGGCCACCGGCCACGTCAACGAGGTCACCGGCCGCGGCCGTCACACCTCTTCGAGCGCAGTGGCCTTACCGCTGCCAGATGGCGGCTGGCTGATCGACACCCCTGGAGTGAGATCGTTTGGCTTGGATCACGTTTCCCCGGCCAACGTTCTGGCCGCTTTCCCGGATTTGGCCGCCGTTGCTGAACTAGACTGCCCGCGAGGCTGTCCGCACGCCCTCGATGCCTTGGATTGCGCTCTACCCGCCTGGGCGGCTCTATCTGACACCAACCGGGCCAGGGTCGAATCGTTCCAACGGCTAATCGCCTGGCGTGAGGACGCTTGAAACGAGTGAAAAAGGACTGATGGCGTGGCCAAGGACACATCAAAAGAAGGCAAGAAGCGCAGAGAGGTGCTGTCCAAACTGGCGCAGGCCGCCGCTGTGACCCCAGAGGCTGAGACCTACCTCGAAGACCTTCGCCTAGCCCTGACCCTGGCCGACCAAGCCGACCGGCTGACCATGACACGCTTTGGCGCCCCTGATCTCGATGTCACCGGCAAGGACGACGACACCTTGGTTTCCGACGCGGATAAGGACACCGAGAAACTCATCCGCGACCAACTCGAACGGACCCGGCCCAATGACAAGGTCTTGGGCGAGGAATTCGGTTCGGTGGGACCGGGCAAACTGGCCAAGATGGCGCTTGACGGTGAGCGGATTTGGGTTATCGACCCGATCGACGCCACCGCCAACTATGTGCGCGGCATGCCGGTCTGGGCCACCTTGATTGGTCTGGTGGCGGCCGGGCGCCCAGCCCTGGGCGTGGTTTCGGCCCCGGCCCTGGGCCTGCGCTGGTTTGCCGCCGCCGGTTTTGGCGCTTGGAAAGGCACCAACCTGGAAAACGCCACCCGAATGAAGGTGTCAAAGGTCAAGAAACTAGGTGACGCGTTCTTGTCCTACTCTGACACGGCTGGCTGGGAGGACCAGGGCCGCTTAGCGGGCCTACTCCGGCTCAACCAAGATGTCCAACGCAGCCGCGGTTTTGGCGACTTTTGGAGCTACATGTTGCTGGCCGAAGGCTGTGTCGACATTGCCACCGAACCGGAGCTAGCGCCGCATGACATGGTTGCCCTGGCGCCAATCGTGACTGAAGCTGGCGGCGTTTTCACTGACACCACCGGCAAAGTGGTGGGCCCATTTGGCGCAGATGCGCTAGCCGCCAACGCCAAACTGCACGAGCGGGTAGTGCCTTATCTCCATCCCAAAAAGGACAAGGACAAGTAGCCATCGCTAGACAGCCAGCGAAAGGCGAAGAACCCTGAAAACCACAAAGGCATTGTCCTGGCTGACTCTGGCTGCCACATTGATAGCGCTTTCAGCCTGCTCGGGCAGTCCACAAGAACCAGTCGAACAGCCATCACCTAGCCAGCCAGCATCTGGTCCTGAGGTGCAGTCAACACCTAGTCCTGAAGACCAGCCGGCCTTGATAGAACCACTGCCATTCAACAGCGCGGGGCTGCTCGATGGCACCGCCAATCCTTCGTTTCCCCACGGCGATGCGGGCGAGATAAGTGTTGTCGCGACGCAACAGTATTCTGGCGGCCACTATGTGGCGATCGCGTTCCGCAACAACACCGACCAGCCAATCTCACGCGTCGAGTGGGCCGCAACCGCCACTTCGGTCAGATCGAAAGCGGTGGACGAGGGTCATTCAACCACCCACACTTACCCAGCGCGGCTTATGCCGGGCGAGGTGGGGCTGGCTGCGATCTTTTTCAACCGCGCCCCTTCCGGCCAAAGGTACGAATTCTCGGTCGAAGCATCAACCCCTGACGATGCTCCCGGCGACACCGTCGCCCTCCAGGTCTCCAACGCCAACCAATTGAATCGTGACGTCGTGGCCACAGTCGTAAACGACACGGGCCGAACCCTTGACCCGGTCGAGGGGGCTATCTTTTGCTTCGCTGACGACGGCAACACACTTTTGGCGGTCAGAAAGGTCGACTCTCTAGATACCGGCCCTTTGGCCCCCGGGGTGCCGAGAGTGTTTACAGTCTCCCTAAACCAAATGACTTGCTACACCTTCACCGTCGGTGTCTCAGGCACCTTTGCTGACTAAAACCCTTACCCCAAGCCACCAGCCGGCCACCACCTAGCTGCGGCCGTCCCGACTCGTGTCACTTTAGTGTGGGCCTGGCGCTGAATGGATGGCGTTGATGATGGCCTGGGCGGTGGAGCTGATGGGGCTTTCCCCGGTGAATACGTGTCCTTCTATAGCCATTTCGGTTTGCCGGATCGGTTTGAGGGCGTGCAAGAACCG
>Ga0123356_10005249_pt1 | contig 13223 bp, 11 predicted proteins | sample TergutEmb28metaG_2_FD_92546 | JGI IMG/M metagenome (GOLD analysis project Ga0123356, IMG submission 92546) | Embiratermes neotenicus P3 segment gut microbial communities from Petit-Saut dam, French Guiana - Emb289 P3 | ecosystem: Host-associated > Arthropoda: Insects > Digestive system > Gut ... | reverse complement strand
CCGATGGGACATCTGTGGCAGTAGCCGTTTTTAACCCAGTACGGGCTGTCTACCAATGCTTCACCGGAGGTTTTCTCAGCATTCGGGTCATGGGCTTCTTGCCAGTTCTTTGTCGGGTACGAACCAATGCTATTGACGATGTTGACAAGTACGGCTGTACCGTATGTTGGCAGTCCTGTGCCGGTTACTCCGTTTTCTTTGATTTTTGCCATTGCTGTTGCTGCTGCTTCTTTGAATTTATCGGTATCGTGTACCGGGATGGAGCCGTTTGCTGTGGTGATTGTGATCGCTTTGAGGTTTTTTGATCCGACAACAGCGCCGACACCTGAACGCCCTGCAGCTCTTTCGCCTTCGTTCATAACCGCTGCTACGAGCGAAAGTGTTTCACCTGCCGGTCCGATGTTGAGCACTGAGCAGCCTTCATGGGTTTTTTCCAGTGCTGTTTTGGTTTCTTCACTGGTTTTGCCCCATAGGTTGGTTGCATCGAGGATTTCTACTTTGTCTTCTACGATGTTGATATAGCAGGGTTGTTCTGATTTACCCTCAAGGATTATAGCGTCAAAGCCTGCGTACTTCAGCATTGCGCCCCATTTACCGCCAGAGTTGGAGCATGCAATCATGCCTGTAAGCGGTGATTTTGTGACTACCATGTAGCGGCAGCCTGTTGCAACCGCTGTGCCTGTCAGTGGTCCGGTTACGAATATGATTTTATTGTCGGGTGAAAACGGGTCTATTTCAGGGTTTACTTCGTCCATGTAGAGTTTTGTGCCGAGTCCGCGTCCTCCGATGAACTTGACTGCGGTGTCAAGGCAGAGGTCTTCTACTTTGCTTGTTTTGTTGCTGAGGTTGATCCTTAGGATTTTGCCATTGTATGATGTTGCCATAAGTTTTCCTCCCAATATATTTCAATTTTTATTTTTTTCTTTTTAGGGACACTCGATGAGTTCTCTGCACCAGAGGCAGTCGGCGCAGGATGGTTCGTTTGCGCGGCAGTCGGCTTCGCTTGTTGTTATGTAGTCGCAGCATTCTACGTAGTCGCAGTCTAAACACGATGGGTAGCGGCTTGCGTAGTTGCGAAATCTGAAGTCGATGTAGTCGTTTTGATGCCATATCTCTATGAGACTTTTTTCGAGTATATTCCCGAAGTAGTATGCTTTTACTTTCTTTTTTCGTCCGAATACAAACTCTTGTCCGTCATGTGCAAAGCGATAGCAGGGTGCAATATTTCCTTCTGCTGTGATGAAGATTGCTTCGTTTTCGACGAAGGCACATCTGTGTTCTGCACTGAACTTCGTCATTGGTGTTTTCATGGGGATCCCGTTTGCAGATGCGACCGGATACCAGGCGTGTACAAATCTGCGAAGTTTTTCGTCCAGATACGGTGTGTAGTTGATTTTATCTTTGTCTTCTTCGGTTTGCGGCAACAGGTTTGAGACTATGAATCGCGCAAATCCTGTTTTTTTCAGCAGGGGTATCAGTTCTCTGACGTCGTCTATATTGTCTTTTGACAGTACCAGCATTGCGTGGATAACAGGGGTTTTGGTTCCGGCTGCTTTCTTTGCATCAATTAGCCTTCTGACGTTATCTGCCATGGTTTCAAACTCAAAGCCTCTGGCTTTTTGGAATGTGGGTGGTAGTCCGTCTACGGATACTGTGACTCTTTTATAGTGCATGACTATTGTTTGGATTGTTTCTTCATTCCACTCGTATGCGTTACTTGTGAGCTCCATTTTTTCGTGACAAAGCCGCTTTGAGTACTCAGCGAATTTTGGGTGTGCTGTTGGCTCTCCAACACCTCCGATGACTATTGATTCCGCTACGGTTTCGTCGGCTAATATTCTGTCGAACACTTCTTCGGGCATATCGACAGGTTGCTTTTTCCAATTACAACGAAAGCAGGAGCGGCAGTTTAGATTGCAATTCTGTGTCAGCTCGATGTATATCTTCTTTATTTCGTCTTTGTATGTAATCAATGGTATGCTCCTGCCTACCCTCTGGCTCCTAGCCTCCGGCGGACATGAATTTAAATCTGAATGAGGTCAAAAAATCCTCCGCCAAATTCGTATCGCCACTCACTTTTATTATGTGGCGCTTAATGCCGAGGTCAGGGAATCCGTTTTCAGTATGTGGGGTTATTTCGATTTCGAGGTTTGCGTAGTCGTACTTTAGTCCTGCTTGTTCTGTTTGTTCTGCTTGTTCAACTGCACCAAGCTCGTAAAAATATTCCTTTATTTCCATTATGGGTGCTGCACTTATTATCTTGTGTTCTTTATAGTAAAACAAAAAAGAAGCCCCCAAAAATAGAAGCTCCTTTGCAAACACGGCAGGCCAAGTTTTTCTTGACCCAGAGGTCGGTGTTACCCGACTCGGAGTTACTTTTAAATCTACATTAATAGTGCTAAAAAGTCAATAGCTAAAAATCAATATATGTGAATTTATTGCGCCCTGATTCTTTGGATGTATAGAGTGCTTCGTCTGCCCTTTTTAGATACATGTTCAAGTCTTGTTTGTAGTCGACTTTTCCTGTTGTGACTCCTATTGAGATCGTTACACATGCTGCTGCTTCATTCTTTTCATGGGGTATACTGAGCCCCCGTACGTTTTGCAATAGTTTATCCGCAAAAGAGCAAGCGCCTTCCGTATCGGTATTAGGGAGAATCACAGCGAACTCCTCACCGCCGTATCTTACGACGATATCATTTACTCGAGAGACTGTATATGAAAGCGCGTGCGCGACAGAGTGCAAACATTTGTCGCCGGCATCATGTCCGTATGTATCGTTATATCTTTTAAAGAAGTCGATGTCCAACATCAACACGCTGAGTTGTCCTTCCGATCTCGACAAAAGCCCCATAATTCGTTCCATGCTGCTGTCCATGTATCGCCTGTTATACAGTCCTGTCAGCGGGTCGATATTCGCTTTGTTGAATAGATCCTGTATCGTGTTTGAAAGATGCCCCAACTCGTCATCACGTTCGGCTCCATACACTTCCGATATGCTGTGTTCATTTAATCTTGCAAGGCTTTCTTCAAGCTTGCTCAACGGTTGGAAGAGTATGCGATAATTTGCTATGCTGTTTAGCACTGCAAACGTGATCAATAATGCAAGCACTGTAATAATGATTGGTATAAAGTATGTTGTATCAAAAAGTGTTGTCGTATCTGATAAGATTACGATCGACCAGTCTGTATTTTTTATGGGAGCCATTGTCATAAAGCGATGCGGTCCCGAGTTTATGTTTATAACGGTTGGTTGACCGGTCTCGTCCCAGAATCCGTCAACGGCGCTGATGTGCTCTTCTATTGATTTAATTATCTCCGGGTCTGAGAACTCCTCATGGAGTGTGGACACATACTCATTGTGTAAAAAGTTGTTATTGTCCATCAATGAACTGTCCATGAGAATTATTCCGTGTTTGTCTATGATGATTCCACGCATGTTATTATCGTTGTATTGCGAAAAGAGTTCACCGACTATGTGTGTAAACTCCATCCCCGTACAAATAACTCCCAGTGCTACTCCTTCGTGTTCAACTCTGTAATCAAGCCATACACGTTTTCTTTGCATAACATGGTCAATATCAATGCTTATTACATATGGCTGTTCTGATGCGATGCAGTCAAAAAACCATTCGTCTTTTGGTTCATTTGCACTGAGTACCGCAACGGGTTCAATACTGTTCGATATTTCATCAATCACAGTTCTGTATTCATTCAGTGAGTCAACAACGCCTATGTACATATTATAGCTGAATAGCTGCCCGACAATGCTTGAAAATATATCAAATGCATGTGCTTTCTTTTCTTCATTATTTTCATCGTTCAGCCAGCTTATAACATCATCTGAACCTGCTGCTACCGACATGATTCCAACTTCTTTTCTCACGTGTGCGCCAAGGGCTTCTGCAGTGCTTTTGGCGTACCGTTCTGCATACTCTGAGGATATCTGCTTTGTTACGTTGTCGAACGCAAAAAGCATCACCACTGCAATCATAATAAATGCAGATGCGAATAACGTGATACTGATTCTTCGGAATCTATCGGAGATTTTGCCCTTTCTGAACAGTGCTATCCCCCCTACCCCTTGTCTTATATCCGTGTCTATAGTAGAATGAAGAACGGAATGCTCAATGATGCATCGGTAAATGGAAAAGATGTCTCGGTTTTCAATATCAACTAGTGAATAGTATAAGCATTTTCTACATAAATTACAAGGGGTTGCAATCAATATGGCTAAACTATATTTTCGTTATGGCGCGATGAATAGCGGTAAAACAGCGAATTTACTGATGGTTGCAGATAATTATATCAACCAGGGAAAGCATGTGATCATCCTTAAACCCGACAAGGATACTCGTTGGAATATGGATGCTGAGGTCAAATCCCGTGCTATTGTTACTTCTCAACCTGCAGTCCTTGTAAGTGAGACTAAAGACCTACTTGGGTACATTACTTCACAGCTTGATGATATTGCGATAGCCGCTATTCTTGTTGAGGAGGCTCAATTCCTTACCGAAAAGCAGGTGAGGCAGTTGGCTATTGTTGTTGATTCTTTGAATATTCCTGTTCTTTGTTATGGTCTGCGTTGTTCGTATCTTGATGGTCGGCTTTTTGAAGGTAGTGCTGCGTTGATGTATTGGGCTGATACTATCGAAGAAATCAAGAATGTCTGTCAGTATTGTACCAGTAAGGCTACGAAGAATCTTTTGCGCGTCAACGGTAAGCCTAAGTACAGGGGTGATTTTGTTGTTATGGGTGATGTTGGTGGCGAATCAGAGATCGTTTTCACCCCGGTTTGCAGAAGGCATTATTTAAATCCACCTATGGGGTAGAAGAAAGGAAGGTATTCCTTACGTGTGGGAGAAATATAAAGATGTAATTCCTCATATCGTCGTTGAAGCGGGTGCAATAGACCGTGTCACCGATTGGGTTTTATCATGTGGTTATTCCAATATTCTCGTTGTTACAGATCCAAATACCAGGCGTATTGCCGGTGAGTTTGTGATAGATTCGCTTGCTGCTGCCGGACTTGCTGTTCGTGAATGTCACTTTATAGAGGATGAGCCTTTGCCGGATGAGTTTTCTATAGGTGCTCTTACTGCTGCGTTTTCTAAGGATATCGATTTGATACTTGGCGTAGGTTCGGGAACTATCAACGATATTTGTACGTATGTTGGCGATAAGGTGAGTTGTCCGTCTGCTGTTGTCGGAACAGCACCATCAATGGATGGGTATGCTTCACTCGGTAGTGCTATGATCATAAATGGTGTAAAGGTTACTCCACCATCACAGTGTACTGTCGCTATCTTTTGTGATATTGATATTCTCACCGAAGCTCCTATGCTTTTGACTGCAGCGGGACTTGGTGATATGTTGGGTAAGTTTACGGCTCATGCTGATTGGCGATTGTCTCATCTTCTGACAGGTGAATCGATGCCTGAAGATATTCTTTTAATAGTGAAGGATGCTTTGGATAAAATCGTTGCAGGTGCACCTCACCTGGCAAAACGTGATTCGGAAGTTATCAAGAATGTAACCGAGGGTTTGATACTAAGCGGTATCGCTATGAGTCTGTACGGCGACAGTCGCCCGGCGTCAGGCACGGAGCATCATCTTGCTCATTTCTGGGAAATGAGGATGCTTGCTGAAGGTAAAATCCCTGCTTTACATGGTATCAAAGTCGGAGTTGCAACGATCGTAGGGCTTATAATGTGGAAGGAACTGGCGGGTTTGCTCCGGGACAAGGCGCTTTCTGATTTATCACAAGATAACGAACACTTGTGCATAAAATCCAACGTAGACTATGAAAGCGACATTCGACGATTGTACGGACGTTCGGCTGAAGCGATACTGCAGACAAAGAACCCAAACCTCTCAATCGAGCTTATTGAGGCTAATAAACAAGCTATTTTAGATATTGCTCAATCGCTTCCTTCACCGGAAGAGATTGCAGCTATGCTCAAAGCTGTCGACGCTCCGACCCGTCCTGCTGAAATCGACCTAAGTGCTGATACACTATGGGATAGTGTCATCTATGCACGAGATCGCAAAAAGTCCTACACCGTTATGCAGTTGCTTGGCGATTTGGGATGTTTGGAGGATTTTGCCGAACGTATAGATCGGTATTTCGCAGATATTGCTCTTGCCGGCGTAAAATGTTTTGTACTTGATATGGATGGTACTATATATCTTGGGGATAGGGTGTTTCATTACACGGAATCTTTTTTGGAGCATATAGAGAGCATAGGTAAGGAATTTCTTTTTTATACAAACAACTCTTCCCAGAACTCTACACATTATATAAACAAGCTCCGGAAAATGGGTATTGCAGTTGCACCGGATAAGCTTCTGATGTCAACTCATGTGTTACTTGAGTATCTTAAATCAGAGCAGAGTCACGGTAAACGTGTTTTTGTTTCAGGTACCAATGCGTTACGAGATGACTTTGTGACTGCCGGATATAGTCTTGTAGAAGATGATCCGGATTTTGTTGTTCTTGGGTTTGATACCGATATGGATTATAAGCGACTTATCAAGCTTTGTGATTTTGTGCGAGAGGGACTGCCGTATTATGGCGTGCATGTGGATTATAACTGTCCTGTCGAGGGCGGTTTTATCCCCGATTGCGGTTCACTCGCTGCTGCTGTTACTGCAGCAACGGGAGTAACGCCTGAATTTTTTGGGAAGCCGTCACGATACACGTTGGACTATATAATCAAAAAGACCGGATATCGGGAGGAAGAGCTTTGTTTTATTGGTGACCGGTTGTATACCGATATAGCTATCGCATCAGGTCGCAAGGCGGTTTCCGTTCTTGTGCTTTCGGGGGAAACTAAAAGTGAGGATCTGTTGGGTTCTGCATTTGTGCCCGACCTTATAGTTGATGACCTTGCGAAGTTGATATCATATATTAAGTGAGGAGAAGTAGATGAAACGATATGGCGCATTTATCCTGGTTGCTGCAGTTTTACTGCTAGCGGCGACTGTAGGATTAGTAAGCAACTTACAAGATAGAGGGGATGAACCGGGTGTTTTTAACTATGCGAATTTTGCTGATTTGAGACAACCTTTGTTTTCCATTTTAGATAATACGCCTCATGGTCAGATAAGCGTAAGCTACATTGAGCATATGAACGATTTTTTTTATAATCGCTTTTCGTATACACTTACTGAGATGCGAACTGCAGAGTGGCTGGTGGAAGAACTGCTTTCGATGGGATATACGTGGAATGATATTGAGGTACAGGAGTTTACACTTGAAGAAGCGGGTGCTCTGCTGCATATGGATTTTGTTATGGAGCTTTTCCTCTTTTTCGATAAAACCCCATTTACGAATTTTGGATTCCGTCCGTCGGAGCGAAGTCAAAATGTTATACTCCGTATCCCGGGTAAGACTGATGAGACGATAATAGTAGGTGCTCATTACGACAGCGTATATTATCCGGGAGCCAGTGATAACGCTTCGGGTACAGCGCTTTTGCTTGAAAGTGCAGCACGGATGATCAATATTGATAATTATTACACGATCGAGTATGTCTTTTTCGGAGCTGAAGAAGCAGGATTATATGGCTCGATTTATTATGCCGAACAGTTATCACAGGCTGATCATGACAAAATTCTTTTTATGCTAAATGCCGATGTCCTTCTCGATGGTGATGATCTTTTCTACATGGCGGGATATGACGTAGGAGGACGGCCGGGAGCTGACCAATATACAGAAAAGTGGGATGAAATCGCTTTAGATATTAATGCGAGGTACGGACTTAACTTAAGACCTTTGCCTTGGGGCGTGCTTGGACCGAGTGATCAGCTTGCTTTTTTACCACACGGGCACACGGCGATGTTCATGGCGGCATTGAGTGTGGAGGGTGAAATACCTGACGGAAATCTTACATCGTTTATTTATGAAATGAACAGAGTTCTGCACTCCCCGCAGGACGACATCCATTTTATTAACGAGACGTGGTCTTACAAAGCCGAAACAAACATGCGAACATTTTCGATTTTCCTTGAGGAAATGCTGCTCGCTGATTACGGCTATACGGGTTAGGAGGTAAAAAGATATGAATTATAATTATCCAACGCCTGTTTATGCTCCTACTGTTTATGTAGCACCGGTTTACACAACGCCACGATACATATCAAGCGGTGTTAGAAAGACGTCGAGCAAGGTCATGCGTTTGATTACTTTGTGTCTGTTTGTTGCTGCGATGCTGCTTTATTACTTACCTACTCTTCTGAGCGGGGGTGTTATCGATATCGTCTGGCTTCTCGTCGGTGTGGTGCAAGCAGTTTTTTTCAGCGCCATATTTTTCAGAGATGCCCGCACCCGCACCGTTCTGAGTATTGTGCTTATGGTGATCTTTACTTTATCTAATCTTGCATTGTCTATCTTTGTCGGATCTATTAACCTGATGACGATTGGAATGGGTATAAATCTGGCTGCCGGGAATATATATGTGGTGTGTATTTTGATTGCCGGAATTTTCGCCTTATCTTTCCCGAGACGCTATCATATGATACCGGTAGAACCTACTGCAGGTGACGGGTATCAGCAGCCTCAGGGGTATCCGCAACCGCATGGGTATCAGCAGCCTCAGGGGTATCCGCAACCGCAGGGGTATCAGCAGCCTCAAGGGTATCAACATCCTCAAGAATACCAGCAGCCGCAAGGGTTTCAGCAGCCGCAGGGGTATCAACAGCCTCAGGGATATCAACAGCCTCAGGGGTATCAGCAGCCGCAGGGGTATCAACATCCTCAGGGATATCAACAGCCGCAAGGGTATCGGCAGCCTTAGGATAATTGTCACATAATCGTCACACTAAAAAATAAAAAACTTAGCAAAAAATATTACTTTTTCGCTAAGTTTTTTTTCGTATATTCCGATAAGGTATATAGAGCCGGAAAATTCGTAAAAGGTGATTGACATGAACTTCACTGCAACACACGGATTTGATGCATATGCAAGGTTTACAGCAAAAATCAGAACGTCTGTAAAAATGCATGAAGATGTAAAAGAGCAGGCCCTCAAAGAAAAACAAGCCAGCTCCAACCTTAAAGACCCGGTCGACATCATCGATATCTCGAAAAACGCAAAACGTCTTTCACAAAGCTTATAACAGGATAGAAACCTCGTGAATAAAATCCCCGCAACATTAATTTCGTTTTAAACTTAGTTCTCTCGATCTTGTCAGATTAATCTTGATAACGACTCTTGTAGAACTTGTTTATAAGCATGATAACCAAAAGCATCACTGTACCCGCCATGTTACAGTGGTGTTTTTGGTTTTTATTGTAATATGGGGGCTAAGCAGAGTTGTAAAAAGTTCTAACAAGAGAACAATATTCCCGCGCCGAGCGCGATCATTTAATCAAAGCGTTTCAACTGAAGCGGGAGATAGGCTCACCGCTTGTTGAATGATTGTAACCCCCACCTAACGCAAGCGTTTGAGGAAGGGGACATCTAGCTGAGGTTATACTCCGTCGGGGATTTCGAAGTAGTCGAAGACGTGTACGTCTGCTATTAGTTTTGCTGTGCTTTTCGGATTGATCAGGTGTATCGATGAGACTATTGCATGGAAGGAGTTTATCCCTTCATGAGCGTCTTCGGGCTCTAGTGGCAAGTCCAGATACTCTTCCGGGCGGTCTTTTAATTGTTTGAACGCCCGTCTTTTTCCCACATGTTTATATGGCGGCAAAAAATGAAAGTCCTTAAAAATCGAATGTTTGCTCAGGTGCGGGTGTTCTTTTAGGATCAGCTCACCTTCTTGCTCAGAAAACGGGAGATGAGGCACTAAGTCCAGAAATGATTCATATCTATGGTGCTCTAAAGAATAATCATCAAAAAACTCGTTGTCGCCGACACGTGGTGATCCAAAGGTTGCAACTATTATTCTGTCACGATACTCAGGATGATTACTTGCTATTGACAGTCCCATAAGCGTTGCCATAGCTCCGCCTTTACTGTGACCTGTCAGATAGATCTTTGCTTCGGGGTTATCCTTCAGCAGTTCTTCAAGGTTCTCCAGGACCGGTTTCTCAAGATTCTGCACGGATTCAAGAAATCCGTGGTGCACTTTTCCTTTTGCATAAGGAGAATCAACCTGATTTGCTTTACAGTCGTTTAGCCAATCTAAAAGGCTAAAAGACGTACCTCTAAATGCAATGAGTACGTCGTTTTCTGCTTTCCCGCTTATTTCTCTTCCAAGGTTTGCTAGGCCTATTATGCAGACATCGATATCTCCATGCCCGCCCTTTATCAATGTAAAGTCATCAATAAAACCTGCCGCTGTGTGTGGAAGGTCTTTTCTGTAATGATGTGGTAGTCTTCTCAATCCCGGGATGTTGTAAGCGATAGAGCATGCTGCGTGTAGTTTGTCTCTTAAAACATCTTTCATTTCGTCAATACCAAATGCTATAAGAACTTAGGAATATGCCTGTATCGTTTCTTTGATTTTTTCTTTTGCTGTGTCTTTGATCGACACTCCGGCTTTTATCATGTCACTCACAAACAGGACGCAATAGATTACTCCGCATATCATGCTTATACACCCGGCTATCAGTGCTACAATAATAAGTATCTTCTTCATTAACTTTCCTCCATTATATTCTGTATGATATAAACCTTTTCATGGCTTTGTTTATGTTATTAACGACCACGTCTCCTGTGAGCCTTGTTTTTCTCCTGCCTCTAAACTCATTAAAGAACTGTATCTTTTCGTAAATATACTCTACGTCATCCGTTCCTTTTTTAAAAACGGTATCAAACATAGTCATACTTACATCATAACCCATTTTCATCATATGTGCTATAGAATCGCGATTAAATGCTAAAGAATTTTTTATTATGTTGTCATCAAGGAAGTTGATTTTTATCAGTCTGCTGTCGAAAAAGTCATTTTCAAATACATAGTTATCATTATCAAAATGGACGACGATGGCATATTCGAACGGGTGTCTCATTAGTGGTTTTACCGGGATGTTGTCTACCAGCGCACCGTCAACGTATTTTCTGCCTGCCACTTCGACAGGGTATGCAAGTATCGGCATTGCAACACTTGCCAGCAAATAGTCCTTCTCATGTTCATGCTCGACGTCTTTTAGGTTGATGTAGTTTAACTTGCCTTCTTTGATATTGAAACACGTTATATACAGGTCGGTTGTTATGCTTTGTGTGTCTTTGTAAATCTCTGAGACCGTTTCAGCGACAAAAGATCCGCGAACTGCAGTGCTGAAGAATGAGCGTAGACCTGAGAATTTTAAGCCACGCCACAAGTCTTCGACGACATTGACTTTGTTTTGTGCAAAAGCATAGGCGTTGAGCGCACCTACAGATGATGCGCTTATGTATTTTATATGTTTGTCTTGTTCTTCTCCAAAGACTTCTTTTATAGCATTCAGGACGCCGATTTGATAAGCTCCTTTTGCAAATCCGCCTGATAGTACAAGCCCAACGTTTGGCATATCTGTTTCCTTTTTATTTCTTCCGGTGCTCACTCGTGATGCTGATTATACTACAAAAATCACTAAGGTTCAAATAATTAAGACAATCCCTATCATATGCCAGCCGTTATAATTGCATTTCTTCGCTCGTATGCACATCCTGTGCATAACTCCCGTCGCTCCACCATCCATGGTTACGCTATGAAATGAACTATAACGACTGACCGTAGGATTTGAAATCTTTGTGGTCGCTATGCTATAATCGGACTTGTGAATAGATTGGGAGGGGTTCTGTATGCTTAGTGGTATCGATGCGTCAGTTAGGCTCGGTAAAGAAGAGTTTAAAAATGAAGTTGACACACTTAGTCTTCGGTTGAGTGAGATGCAGCGGGTTTGTAAAGATGAGAATATTCCCATTATTATCATTTTTGATGGTTGGAGTGCTGCCGGTAAGGGGTCTTGTATCAGGTCTTTAATCAAGTACCTGGATCCTCGTGGTTTTGAAGTCTTTACTATGCAGAAAACCAACGAAGATGAGCATTTGCGTCCATATATGTGGCGTTTCTGGCAACGTTTACCTGCCAATGGCCGCATTCATATTTTTGATCGCAGTTGGTATCTGGGGCTACTTAACGGGTTTAAAAAGAAGGAGGCATCGCTTTCTGATCCGGTGTATGATATCAAGTCTTTTGAAAAGACTTTGGTCGATAACGGGGCTTTGATCGTTAAGCTTTTTTTACATGTTTCCAAAAAGGAGCAGGATAAGCGCTTGGAAGCTCTTGTCAGTGATCCCGATACTGCCTGGCGTGTTCGTAAATCGGATATGAAGCAAAACCGTAAGTATGAAGAAACTCTGTCACGGTTTGAGGGTATTCTTGAGGCAACAGATCATGATGCTGCGCATTGGACAGTAATCGAGTCTGATGACAGTCGCTTTGCAGATGTTAAGGTGTACAAGACTGTGCTTGCAGCTATGGAGACGGCGGTGCAGGCAAAGATAGATAAGCGTGCTGCAAGCGGGAATGCCGGTGGCGTTGGTATCCGCAGTGGTGATACTGCGGGTGGGAACGTTGGCGCTGCGGGCGATGATGTTCTTGAGTTGCCGGTGATTTCCGGTTCTTCTGCGCTGGACTCAGTTGATTTAAGCCGTTCTCTTGACCGTGAGGAGTACAGTCAGAGGCTCAAGACGGCACAAAGTGATCTTAGCCGTTTTCACAACTCCATGTATAAACAGCGTGTGCCTGCGGCTATGGTGTTTGAAGGTTGGGATGCTGCCGGTAAGGGTGGTGCTATCAAGCGTACTGTCGCACCGCTAGATCCGCGCGGTTACAAGGTTGCGCCGTATGGTGCTCCAAACGATATCGAGAATGCACATCATTATTTATGGCGTTTCTGGAACGAGGTTCCGAAAGCCGGTCATATCACTGTTTTTGACCGCAGTTGGTATGGTCGTGTTATGGTTGAAAGGGTTGAGGGTTTTTGTTCTACTGCCGATTGGAAACGTGCATTTTCAGAGATAAATGATTTTGAGAAACAGCTGGTCGACAGTGGTATCATACTGATAAAGTTCTGGCTCCATATTGATCAGGATGAGCAGCTTAAGCGTTTTGAGTCACGTACAAATACTCCTGAGAAAAAATGGAAAATCACGGATGAGGACTGGCGCAACCGTGATAAATGGGATTTGTATTTAGAAGCTGTGGATGAAATGCTGCTGCGCACTTCTACAAGTCATGCTCCATGGACTATAGTTGAGGCTGTAGATAAGCTTTACGCTCGT
>Ga0123356_10005247_pt1 | contig 13227 bp, 9 predicted proteins | sample TergutEmb28metaG_2_FD_92546 | JGI IMG/M metagenome (GOLD analysis project Ga0123356, IMG submission 92546) | Embiratermes neotenicus P3 segment gut microbial communities from Petit-Saut dam, French Guiana - Emb289 P3 | ecosystem: Host-associated > Arthropoda: Insects > Digestive system > Gut ... | reverse complement strand
TAGTTGAAGATATGATCATGAGAGGGGACTTAACACGTGCTGAAGCCCGCAGGCATCCGAATAAGCACCTTATAACCCGCGCGCTTGGGACAAGCTTTGATGAGGCTCCTGATGTGTTTTTCATTCAGATTGATCCCGGAGACAATTTACTGCTTTGCTCAGATGGCCTTTCTAATGTTGTTTTGGACAGCGAGATACTATTTGAGCTGCAGCGTGGTGAAAGCGTCAGAAAAAGTTGTGAGAACCTCGTCGATATGGCTCTTTCCCGAGGCGCCCCGGATAATGTGACAGCAGTAATATTTAGAAAATAGCATGGAGTTGTAACTGTTCAGGAGGCATCCTTCCATGCACAGGTTGGTTACAGCCAATGCACTAGCACCGCTTTGGAGACTTAGATTGTATACAAAACTTGTGTGCAGTCTGTAACCATTGCGAGCATTGCAGGACACCACCTGAACAGTTACACGACTTAAATTGTGATCTTGAGAACCCCTCAAGAGGAGGTTTGTAAATGGACGGCAACGATAAGTATGTCGGTAGAATACTCGACAACAGATATGAGATTTTAGAACTTATTGGAACAGGTGGGATGGCCCTTGTTTATAAGGCGCGCTGTCACCGCCTGAACAGGTTGGTAGCAGTCAAGATACTAAAAGAAGATCTTGCCAACGACGAAGAATTTCAAAGACGTTTTTATACTGAATCCCAGGCTGTCGCAATGCTTTCGCATCCAAACATAGTTGCGGTCTATGATGTAAGCCGTTCCGGCAGCACGGAATATATAGTAATGGAACTCATAGAGGGAATAACCCTGAAGCAATACATAAACAGAAAGGGATTGCTTAACTGGAAAGAAGCTCTGCATTTTGCGACCCAGATAACAAAAGCCCTCAGCCATGCGCACTCACGAGGTATTATCCACCGCGATATTAAGCCTCACAATATTATGATTTTAAAAGATGGCAGTGTCAAGGTCGCGGATTTTGGCATTGCCAGACTTCTTTCAGTACAAAATACATTAACTCAGGAGGCGCTGGGGTCCGTACACTATATTTCGCCGGAACAGGCAAAAGGCGGTCACGTCGACGCGCGTTCCGATGTTTACTCGGTTGGCGTTGTTATGTATGAAATGCTTACCAGCCGCCTGCCTTTTGTTGGTGATTCCGCTGTATCAGTCGCAATACAACATATAAGCGCAATACCGCTTATGCCCAGTGATATAAACCCGGATATTCCGGTAGGGCTCGAAGATATAACAATGCACGCGATGGAGCCGGATTTAAATATGCGCTTTACGACAGCCGAAGAGATGCTTAATGATCTGGAAGATTTCCGAAAAAATCCGTCGATCTTGTTTAACTATGCGCTATCAGATCAAAAAAGCAGACAATCTTCTGATATTATTGAGCAGCAGGAGACAAGGGTTATTCCAAGAGGCATGCCAGTAAAGTCAGATATTACTCCCGTAAGAAACGACCGCCCGGCGCCGCCGATGAAGCGCCGGGTACCGGTTAAGACAGAGTTAAGCAGTGACGAGTATCGCACAGCAAAAAAAAGAGCCAGCAATACATCAACCCTTATCGGTATTTTCAGCATTGTTTTGTTTCTTATTGCTGTAATTATTTTCATGTGGAATTTCCTGCTCAGAGATATTTTCAAGCCGGATAGCAGGGAACAAATTACGATTCCCAGATTTATTAATCGAAATATTGAAGACATCAGAAGAGATAGAGAATACGATGATTTATATAACTTCAATATCAGGTATGAGAATAGCGATGAATACGATGTAGGTATTGTGTTTTACCAGAACCCACCGGCCGAACGACAGCAGAACGCGCCTTTCCCGGGCAACAAGATAAATGTTGAACTTGTTGTTTCTAGCGGTGGTGAACCGCCGCATATTATGCCGAACCTTGTTGGAAAATATTACACGGAAGCGAAAAATCAACTCGATGGCCTTAACCTTGATTTGGAAATACTTAATGAATCTGATATCAGCGACGTTGAAAAGGGCTATGTGATCGAAACAAGGCCAGCAGCAGAAGAAAAGATTGCCAGAGGTAACTCAATTGTCATAGTCCGCAGCGCCGGATCTGAGGCAAGAAGGGAAACCGTTCCCGATTTGATAGGAAAGTCAAAAGAAACGTTAGAAAACACTTTCAGGGATCTTGACCTTGAACCCGAGTTTAAGGAAATTGCCGGTAATGAACCTGCCGGTACAGTGCTTATCATATCTCAGATGGGCCAGGAAGTCGAAGTCCCGACAAAGATAATCGTATATATTTCTATTGGACCGCCTGAACCGCCGGAAACTGAGGAACCAATAACTGAGCCACCTGAAACAGAAGAACCTTCACCGCCACCCGTGACCGACGAACCCTCAACAGAGCCGCCGGGGCCTGAAGTTCCGCCGGAATATGTTGGGCCTGACGCTCCGCCGGAAGTCTCGCCCGAATCCCCGTTGCCTGAAAGTGGTCAGCCGGTTCCACCTCCATAATAATGGCTGAGGGTATTATATTTAAAGCGCTGAGTGGTTATTACTACGTTGAATCTGGCGATGAAACCTTTGAATGCAGGGCTCGAGGCCGTTTCAGGCTTGAAAAGAGCGTACCGCTCGTTGGAGATCGTGTTGAGTTTTCGCACACAGGGGCGGGCAGAGGGCTGCTTACTTCAATTCTTCCCAGAAAGAACTCTTTTGTAAGGCCCCCCATCGCGAATATTGATAAAATGGTAATCATCGCCTCGGCGGTAATACCGGTGAGCGATCCTTACTTGATTGACCGTATGACTGTGGTCGCAAGAAAAAGCGGATGTGAACCCATAATATGCATTAATAAGTGCGACCTGGACCCGGCAAAAAAGCTTTATGAGATTTATAGTCAGTCAGGGTTTCAAACATTTCGGACAAGCGCTGAAACGGGCGAAGGCTTACTCTCGCTGCAAAATGCGATACAAGGCTCCGTATGCGCTTTCACGGGTAATTCTGGCGTTGGAAAGTCCAGTATCCTGAATATGCTCGACAGAGATTTCAATATTTCAGTTGGTGATATTAGCAAAAAGCTCGGCAGAGGCAGGCATACAACCCGGCACGTTGAGTTGTTTAAACTGCCTTGCGGCGCGATGATCGCCGATACGCCGGGTTTTTCTGCATATGATACACAAAGGCTTGCTCTCAAGGATGAACTCGACCGATTTTTCCCTGATTTTGAGCCGTACCTTGGACAATGCCGCTTTATAGATTGTGCTCACATTAAAGAACCGGGCTGCGCTGTTCGCGAGGCGCTTGAGGCTGGAATATTACAAAAAAGCCGCCACGCCAGTTATGTCCGCTTGTACGAGCAAGCCAGGGACTACAAGGAGTGGGAAAGCAAAGTGTAAAGTGTAAAGTGTAAAGTGTTTATATATCAGAATGTGCTAGATAAGCCTATGTTGGGACGGTCGTCCCCGACCGTCCGTATTTTAGGGTTTCACAGAAAAACGAAAGAGGTATTTCGATGAGGAAAATTAGAAAATCAGCAATTTCTGTTATCGCAATAATATTAATTTTGACTATCATAGCGCCTGTTCAGGCTTGGGCAGCTAAAGTCGGAAATACTGAGATAAGTTCTCAAGGCGCGGCTGTTATTGATTTTGATACAGGGCTATTACTCTACGGTTACAAAGAGAGCACGCGGAGGGTCCCGGCAAGTACGATAAAAATACTGGCTGCCTATGTCATCTATGACGCTGTTAAGGCTGATGAAATAAGCTTCGATACCATGGCACGGATCAGCAAGAGCACGAGTGAGTTATCAGTTAACAGAGAATACTCCAACGTCCCGCTTACTGAGGGTTCATCGTACAAAATAAGCCAGTTGATGGAAGTCGTTCTTGTCAGCTCCGCTTGCGCAGCAACTGTCGCGATGGGAGAAGCTTTATGTGGAACCGAAAAGGCGTTTGTTGCGCGAATGAAGGAAAAAGCAGCGGGACTCGACGTTGATGTGCGGCTGAGCGACTGTTGGGGCGGTTCTCCAAATAACAGTGTTTCACCGCTTGGAATGGCTATATTGACAAGAGGATTTATCATGGATCATCCGGAGGTCCTTAAAATAACTTCCAAAAGAACCGTTACATTCGGTGGTAAAACATACAACAGTTCAAACCTGCTGCTGGGTCAGTACACCGGGCTTGACGGGTTTAAAACAGGTTACACAGACCCGGCGGGGTACTGCTTCATTGGCACGGCAAAACAGAATAGTCGCAGGATTATATCTGTGACGATGGGATCTACCTTAGAATCGCGCTACCCAGACAGCAGGGCGCTTCTTAATTATGGCTTTTCCGTTGCGGATAAGGTTATAGCTGAGTATGACAGTAAATATAAAGCAAACCCGTCGAGCGCGAACCTGATACTCGATGGGGAGACTATGCCTCTTTCCGCGTATCTGATCAATGACTCTCACTATTTCAAACTGCGTGACATCGCATATCTATTAAATGGAACAGACATGCAGTTCCAGGTACTGTGGAGCAGTTTTGATAATACTGTAATTTTGACAAGCGGCATTCCGTATTCTGCTTCTGGTAATGAATTAACGCTTCCGTTTGAAGGCCCGCGCCCGCACATACCAACGCCGTCAATGCTTTATTTCAACGGCGTCGAATATGAATTTGAGGCTTATTTGATAGATGACTACAACTACTTTAAGCTTAGGGATATCGGCAGTCTTATGGGATTTAACGTCGATTGGGAAAACGAAACACGCACCGTAATCCTCAATACACATTCCATTAACGAGAATGCTGCATAATTAGCGAAGTAATGGGATAGTTTTTCCTGCTCACGTCTCCCGTATCGGAAGAAGAAGAACCGTCCTCTTGCTTTAGCAGAAGAACTGTCCCCTTGTTTTGCTGTCGTCTCCTAACCCCTAGCCCCTAAAATGTCGTCCGCAGACGACATTACTCCTTTCTGGCTCGTTTCATCTCGTACATTTGGTGATCCGCAGATTCCAGCAGGTGCTCAATTGTGTCGCCGTCCTGGGGATAATTTGCTATACCGTGGCTGAACCCTAAGAACTCAACTTGCGAGTCTGTCATCTTTTCGGGCAGCGTACTAATTGCATTAAGGAAAGCCTCGAGCCCCTCTTCCGGGAGGATACAAGCAAACTCATCTCCGGCAATCCGATAAAAACCTCCCCGGTTTCCAACCCGCGTTTTGATCTCATAGGCAAAAAAAGCAAGATACTTATCACCGACAAGATGACCGTAGCGGTCATTTATGCTTTTAAAACGATTCAGATCAAAGAAAATCAGGTGAAAGGGCATTTTTCGTGTAATTAGGCTCTCTGCGTCCTTACTTAGAACTACTCTGGTACGCAATTGCGTCAGTTCGTCGCGATAGGCAATATTTTCTAAATCCTGAATAGTGGCGTTGCTATTTATCCGTAAGTAAACATATCGAAAGCTGCTTATTATACAGACTGCGAGGGTAGGAAACGCGATAAGTTGGAGCATTATAGTGCTGGGATATGCAAAAGCCAGGTTAAAGATAAACACTGTCCAGAACCACATCATAGCCATCCACATAAGCGCGAAGGCTTCTTTTTTACTAATGTGCTCAAGTACATAAATAAACTTGGATTTTAGCAACTTATTAAATCTATTAAACGTAACAATATATAAAATCGTTTGCAGTACCAGTCCTGTGACATGAAGTTCCAACCCTTGAGTGATGATAGCATAACTAAATCTTACGCTCAGGGCAAAAATCATAAAGGTATATGTCCAGGAAAAACATGCAATAGTAATGATTTTAATCCCGGAACCCCTATAGAGAAGCTTAATTGGAATAATAAACAGAACACCGCCGAAAATAAACAAACCGTTACCATCACCGAAATTTGGGGTGTTTCTTAAGATACTATAAGCGAAAAATATAAGTACAAAGGCACAAATGATCATGCTCAATAATGTTATCTTCCGGCTGTATTTGCGCTGGCTGCACTGATGGATTACATACAGGTTGACTGTAAGCATCTCGAGTGGAGTCAGAATCATTATTATTTGTTTTATGATAAAGTTCATTATATCATTTTCCACTATATTTTAGAATGTAGACAAATAATAGTATACCAGAATGGTCAGAATTGTCAATATTATTGCGTAATTTTGTGTAATATATTGTGTAGTATAGAATTCATTTATCTGTCCTGCGAATCGCTTTTTTTATAGCCTGAGAGGGGAGAGCGGTTTGCCGCGTCGCGGAGACTGCTGCTCTCTATGTGTGTATATATTTGCGTTGTATTGAGATGCTCATGTCCTAAGAGCTCCTGAAGCGTCCTGATATCTACACCGCTTTTAAGCATTAAAGTAGCCGCAGTGTGGCGCAGCTTGTGGGAGGAGTATTTTGAGCTGTCCAAACCAGCGGCAAGTAAATGCTTTTTAACGAGGCTATGTATTGTCGACGTACTTATCCTCGTACGCCGACTTGAGAGAAACATGGCGCGTTTATCGACTGCGACTAATTGTTTTCTTACCAGAAGATAATCATTTATCGCGTCTGCGCATGCGTCATTAATATATACAATACGTTCTTTATTACCTTTACCCAACACCCTTATAGAATCGGCGCGTAAATCGGTCAGGTCGAGTCCCGCCAGCTCTGATATACGCAGCCCGCAATTCAGGAATATCGTTAGGATGCAAAAGTCGCGTTCACGATACATACCATCGACGCCATCAAGTAATTTAATACTCTCGTCAAGGGTGAGAAAACGGGGAAGTGATTTTCGGAGTTTCGGTGAGTCAAGATCAGCGACAGGGTTCTCGCTCAACTTGTTGGCTTTTAGCGTGAGATATTTATAGTAAGAACGAATCACAGCGATTTTTCGCGCCCTGGAGTTAGCGGTCAGTCCGTAACCGGTAACGCGGCTGTTAGCCAACTTTGGTCTGTCACGCGATAGGAACGCCAGATACTCATAAACATCTGTGATTGTGACTGATTTTACAAATTCCAGGTCAATATCCATTATCGGGATTTCTTCATAAGGAGTGTCACGCGGGATGGTGTTTTTATTGATCTTTAAAAAGCGGAAAAATGTTCGAAGGTCTAAAAAGTATTCGTCAATAGTTTTCCTTGAGTGGCCTTTTATCGTTTCATGGTAAAAAAGAAACTCTCGGATAATATCAGGGGCGTCTGTTCTGTAATCCATAGCGGTCCTCCTAACGTTTTGTAGTTACCGTCGTGTATAACAAACTGCCAAACATTGTTCTCTGGATGATATTTTAGTATAGCATATTTTGTAGGGAAGGTCCAGCGATTCTTGACACATAATTGAACAAAATAAAGATTTTGTTCAATGTAGTGGGGGTTAATATATCGTAGGGACACGGCGTGCCGTGTTCTTAGGCATGCCGTGTCCCTACGTGTTGTTTATATGTTTTCTATTTCACAATCAGGTTTATTATTTTATTCTTTACCACTATCGCGCGGACAATGTCTTTCCCTTCGATGAAGCGTGATATTCTGTCGTCGGCTTTTGCAGCGTTCAGTACAGTCTCGTCGCTTGAATCAAGCGGTATCTTTACAGTGCTTCTCAGTTTTCCGCCAATCTGTACAGCTATCTCACATTCAGCGTCAATCGTTTTGCTCTCGTCGTAAGCCGGCCATTGCTGCGCTGATGCATATCCGTCAAAGCTTTGACACTCCCATAGTTCTTCTGCTATATGCGGCGCAAATGGCGATAAAAGCGTCAGTAATACTTTTAAGTCGCCCCTTGATGGCTCTGTGGAATAAAAATCGTTTACCAGTGACATAAGCGTCGCTATGGCTGTGTTGAACTTCAGATTCTCAATATCAGCGCCGACTTTTTTTATCGCGCGGTGTATCGCTAATTCATGCACAATAGAAATATCATCCCCGCTTTTTGGCACGTCCGCCAGGTTCCAAATACGTTCCAAAAACCTTCTGCATCCCTTAACGGCTTTTTGCGACCATGGCGCGGCTTTCTCAAAGTCTCCTATAAACATTATGTATAGCCGAAGTGTATCCGCACCAGATTCTTTTACGATATCGTCCGGATTAATGACATTTCCGCGGGACTTGCTCATCTTTTGCCCGTCTTCGCCGAGTATCATACCGTGGCTTGTACGCTTCATATATGGTTCGGAAGTTGGAACAGCACCAATGTCATAGAGGAATTTGTGCCAGAACCGTGAGTATAACAGATGCAGCGTTGTATGTTCCATTCCGCCATTGTACCAATCCACAGGCGTCCAGTGCTCCAATGCTTCTTTAGACGCAATTGCTTCTTTGTTGTTTGGATCTGCATATCTTAAGAAATACCAGCTTGAACCTGCCCATTGCGGCATTGTGTCCGTTTCGCGCTGCGCCACGCCGCCGCACTTCGGGCAAGTCGTCGATATCCAGTCCGTCATAGCAGCAAGAGGGCTTTCGCCTGTTTCAGTCGTCTCATAATTCTCTACTTGCGGCAGTATGAGCGGTAACTCACTTTCCGGTAACGCAACGTATCCACATTTATCACAGTAGACTATCGGTATAGGCTCACCCCAATAGCGTTGGCGTGAGAATACCCAGTCGCGAAGCTTGAAATTGACTTTTTCTTCACCTAACCCCTGTTCAGTCAACCACTTTATCATACTGTCAATTGCGTCCCCGACGTTTAAGCCGTTTATGAATCCGGAGTTTACCATAATCCCAACGTCGCAGTCTGTAAAGGCTTCTTTTTCTATATCTCCTCCAGCTACAACTTCCACAATTGGAAGGCCGAATTTTTTTGCGAATTCCCAGTCGCGCTGGTCGTGTCCCGGGACGGCCATAATAGCGCCGGTACCGTAAGTCGCAAGAACATAGTCGGAAATAAATATAGGTATTTCCTTGCCAGTTACCGGGTTTATTGCGCGTATGCCTTTAATTTCAACACCAGTTTTTACCTTGCTCATTTCAGTGCGCTCAAAATCAGATTTCTTTGCGGCTGCTTCCCGGTATGCCGACATTTCGTCCAAATTATCTGGAACCCATCCTTCGAGCAATGAATGCTCAGGAGAAATCACCATATACGTAGCTCCAAATAATGTATCTGGCCTTGTCGTGAAAATGCGTATCGTATCGCCGGTTGTTGTCTTAAAATCAACCTCCGCGCCGGTGCTGCGTCCAATCCAGTTGCGCTGCTGAATCTTCACGCGTTCAATAAAATCTACTGTGTCCAGATCATCAACGAGCCGCTGGGCGTATTTTGTTATGCGCAGCATCCACTGGCTCTTCTCACGCCTGACGACAGGCGCGCCGCAGCGTTCGCATTCGCCGTTTACTACTTCCTCATTAGCGAGAACACATTTACACGATGTACACCAGTTAACGGGAATAAGCGCTTTATAAGCCAAACCATTTTCAAACAGTTTCAGAAAAATCCATTGAGTCCATTTATAGTAGTCCGGATCGGTTGTGTCAACGCACCTGTCCCAATCAAAACTGTATCCAAGCATTTTAAGCTGTGCTGTGAAACGCCTAACATTATTACGCGTTACAACAGCAGGATGAATTTTATTCTTTATCGCGAAATTCTCCGTTGGCAGCCCAAAAGCGTCAAAGCCGATCGGATACAGGACATTGTAGCCCTGCATACGCTTTTTTCTGGATACGATGTCCATAGCAGTAAAAGGTCTGGGGTGGCCGACATGCAGCCCATCCCCAGATGGATAAGGAAATTCGATCAATACGTAATATTTCGGAGCGTCGCTGTCGCTTAACGCAGCAAAAGACTTTTCAGCCTCCCACCTGTCCTGCCACTTTTTCTCTATACGGCTATGATCATACTTCATAAGGCCTAATCCCTCTCAGTAATAATTTTTGTAATATCCACATCTTCTGCGTCGGCCCAGATCCGTTCCAATGTATAAAAATCACGTACTTCTTTTATAAACAGGTTTACAATTACGCAACCGAAATCTATAAGTATCCAACCGCCATTCCGATGCCCTTCGCGGCGTAAAGGTGTTTCTCCTTTTTCCTTTAATACCATTTCGACTTCATCCGACATTGTCTTAAGCTGTGTCGTAGAATTAGCAGTACAGATTATAAAATAATCAGCAAGGATTGTAATCTCCCTGGTCCTCAGCAATTTTATATCCTGAGCTTTCTTGTTGTCAAGCGCGATAATAATAAATTCGGCAATTTCTTTAGGAGTCAGCATTAATGATATCCAATCCTTTCAAATTTAAGCTATTCACCGGATTCAGCCGGAGCGCTGGCGGGTACTTCGGGAGGTGCTTCGGGTTGCGTATCGGAAGGCGCGCCGGTTTGCGCCGGGGTCTCGACAGGATCTTGTGTTTGACCGGTATCGGTTTCAATCGGCGGTATTTCATCTGATGGAAGTTCGTTTTCGCCTGGCTCGGTTTCCTGTGGATCTTCAACATCATCAGGTGGTGTTGTATCAGGATCATCGCCAGAGCTATCTGGCGGACTATTCGTTGAGTTTCCTGATGAGCTGCTTGACTGATTACTTGACGGCTTGCTTGATTGACTGGATGATGAGTTAGAGTTAGTTGAGCTGCTGCTACTATTTCCGCTGCTGCCTGAAGGTTCTCCCGCTCCCCTGCTGTCTGCGCCCCATGATGAGTTGCCCTGGCGATTCCCATCAGTCACGTATAGTTTTCTGTCGGAGCTGCGGGTAAGTATGCTCACGTCCTGAGCCGTGATCTCCTTAGAAAACGGATTGAGCAACTCATTGACCATTTCCAGCCATTGATTGACGTAGATCGAGACATAAGAAACCCCGCCTACAGAGTCGGAATAATTACCTGGCATAGTCACAAAATTGATATCGTCAGATTCCATTTTTAAAAATTCTTTGCCAAACCAAATAAGATGGTTTAGCGGCAAGTTAGTATCTACACAATTGATTACTATATTAGCCAAATCTATTATATTGATTGAATTCCGCTTGGCAAGTATTTGCTCGGCGGCGGCTTTTAAGAATCCTTGCTGATTGCTGATTCTGGCAATATCCCCGCTGGCATACCTTCTGAATCTTAAGATTTCCAGCGCTTGCTTGCCGGTTATACCGGTTTTCATCCCTTGTTTGTAACTGATATGAAGATTTTGTTCATTGTCGTGATATTCCATATTGGATGGAATATAATAGTCCACCCCGCCCACTGCGTCAACAAGTGTGACGAACGCTTTCATATCAACATTAAACCAATAATCGACCTCAAACCCAAGTATGTCTGAAAACGACTCGATAGTAGCCTGCATAGCTTTTTCTTTGGCATTTTCCTGACCTCTGAAATGAATCCGCCAGTTCGCGCGTATCGCGTTAGCTTTCTTTGAGCTCCAACTCACATTAGACATTGTATCCCGTGGGATACTGACGACATTCATTGTGTAGTCATTCGCATCAAATGTGGTGACCATGATTACATCTGTGTTACCACCAACGTCGTCATTACAGAACATTATAAATGTATACTTTTGCTCATTTCTTTCAATGTATTTCGTCTCAATATTTTCTTCTCCTTCTTCCGGATCATTGGGTGCTCTTGTGGGCGGAGGGGTATAGTTTGGATCTTCAGCACGCTGCTGAATAGGGTTCTTGGGTATCGGAACAACAGGCGGAGGACCTACCGCAAGCTTAATATACGCATAAGCAGCCGCAGTCAAAACTACCAGCACTCCGCCGACAATAGAAAGGATCTTCAAAGTTCTTTTCTTCCAATTCTTTTGTCCTGCCTCAGTTTTACCGGAACCGCTTTTGGATTTTTTCCCTACGTTTTTCAGCAAATGCCGTCCGTCGCTCATTGTACCCGCCAATTTCATACTTTTACCCCTTTGTACAGCCTGAGTATAATATCGCTCAACGCTTCAATTGTAATATTGTTCGGTGTAATACCGCGTGACCTGATATCCTCAATAGTCATTTCCAGCCCCAGCTTAACCGCTTCATTGAGATCACTACAAGCAAGCTCACGCAATGAATCCACACCGGGAATATCCCTTGTCTCCTCAATGTAGTCAGCTACATAAATTACTTTTTCGAGCAGTGACATCCCAGCCCTGCCGGTCGTGTGCCACATTATGGCGTCTACAACTGCCTGAGATACTCCAAATATGTCTTTTGCAAGAATTGCACCGGTTTTTGGGTGGAGCAGCTTCTCTTCGGAATTACTTAATTCGCCGGGAGAAATTCCACGATCTTCCAGAATCCTTATGTGTTCGTATGTTCCAAACCTCTTTGTAATATCGTGAAGTATTGCAGCTTCCCGCGCGTCGTCCAGGTCTGCCCCCCAACGCTCCGCCAAAAGTAAAGCTGCTTTCTCGCATCCCGCAACATGTGGTATACGCTCCGGATTAAGCATAGAATATGCCCGTTCACGCAGCCAGTCCCAATTTGGTTTTGCGTTATACAACTTATTCTTAATAATATAAGAGTAATTTGTATCTGTTATGTATCTTACTCCTTCACGTTTTGTTAACATTTCGCGAAGTTCCGATGATGATATCTGAACAACATTGTTTATTATCGTCCTGGAAGCAACGCCATAACGTTCCCGAATAATACTTGAGTATGTTTTTATCTTTTCCCGGTCGTCTGAACTGCGGAAGAAAATAGCCGGCGTCACCATGCTAAGCAGTTTTTCATAATCTTTCCATGTTTCAAGTGTTAAAAACATATCTGTTCCTAAAAGCAGAAATATTTCCGCCGCAGGAAACATCTGTCTTATCGTCGCAACAGTGTTCACAGTATAGCTTGGCAACGGGTTCTTGACTTCAATGTCGGAAACTATTGTTCTGTCCACGTTCCAAAACGCCATCATTGTCATAAAAAGGCGAATATCCGCAGAGGGGGTGTCTTCCGGTAAAGGTTTGTGTGGCGGTACTCCCGAGGGAACGATAAGAAGTATGTCAAGTTCAAGCTGGTTTGAGGCTGTCAGTGCTGATAACACATGACCTATATGCGGCGGGTTAAAAGTTCCGCCAAAAATACCTACTCTCATAGCACCTTTCTTTCTTTGCAGCTGTTCTTTCATTCTTTTAGTAACATTGAAAAATTCCTCAGCGCCGCCCCTCTGTGAGACAGCATATTTTTCTCCTCCGATGTTAGTTCCGCCATTGTTTTATCGTAACCTTCAGCTATGAATATCGGGTCATAACCAAACCCGCCCGAACCTGCGGGCGCATCCGCGATTCTCCCGAGGCACTCACCTTGTGCTGAAACAGTTTCGCCG
>Ga0123356_10005245_pt1 | contig 13231 bp, 8 predicted proteins | sample TergutEmb28metaG_2_FD_92546 | JGI IMG/M metagenome (GOLD analysis project Ga0123356, IMG submission 92546) | Embiratermes neotenicus P3 segment gut microbial communities from Petit-Saut dam, French Guiana - Emb289 P3 | ecosystem: Host-associated > Arthropoda: Insects > Digestive system > Gut ... | reverse complement strand
TAACCGGTTGTCTGATAAGGCAGTCGCCGGGCAGCCACGCCGTTGTGGATAAGAGCTGAAAGCATCTAAGCTCGAAGCCTCTCCCGAAAAGAGGCAGCCATTCCAGTTTCACTGGACGAAGGCTCCCATAAAAGATGGGTTTGATGGAGCCGGGGTGTAAATCAGAAGACTTCGGTCGACTGGTTCAGCCTGCGGCCACCAATAGCCTGAGATGTCGAGTCAATGTAGTGTCTGAGCGATATTTGGCTTGAGATACATATTGTTTCAGTTAAGTGAGTCAAATATGTTTGATCTGTGCATGGAGAACCGTTCGTTCTGGATCTTATTTGTATATTATTTTGTGTTAGTTTTTAGTCTTGCGCGTTGGGTTTTATAGTTTATGTTGTTTGTTATTGTGTCATTTGTTGGTTGGTTTTTGTTTGTTTTTGGTTTGATTCTGAGTGGTTTACTCGCCGCCTTGTGACGGATAGAATGACACTTTTTCAAGCCTTAATGGCATTATGCCTATACTGAGCATCCTGTAATTTTATTCTTGCTTCCAGACAGTTAGGGCAAATAGTCCGGCATTTATGGCACTTAATCAAAATTTCCTCGCCTGGTTTTATGTGAAAGGCATATGCTTGACAAACTTGTTGGTTCCTTTATTCAATTCGATAGCTGAACGTCTGATTTGTAAAAAGTGAAGAATACAGACCTTTATTACACTCAAAAGTCGTTTTATCGTTTTGGATTTATATGGATTTTATCCCTAAAAAAAGGGTGAGTTAGGTTGTTGTTGGCGGCTGATATGCGGTATACTGGTTTGCGTTGGGCTCTTGATTTTTAACCTGGAAGAATGCAATTGCTAAAAGTAGAGTCGCTATCCAGATAATAATAAGCCCTAATAGGATAATAGTCAAGCATCCACCGATGAGCATCATTATACCAGCAGTTCCAAATAGGCCAATGTCTGATTTTTCTTTGAGCAGATTTAACGATTGTCTGATAAAGAACGTTGCGATGATGGCAAAAATACACAGTACGCCAAACACAATGACAAAATTGACGAGAATTGCGAAACCGCTTTCGAGAAGTTGATTTGTGTCTATATTACTCATGTCTGGAATTGTGCTCGGTTGTGTGTTCCAATCGCCATTCCATCCAGGAACCATTTGTTGCATCATAGTGGCAGCGACCGGCATGATAAGAATAATCACAAGAATCAAAGCTATAACTATGCCAACGATGCCAGCAACTGTCCCGATGAGTCCGTTTTTAAAGATGCCCGCTTCGCGGTAGTGAACGCTTAAACCGTATAAACCGGTTAATATCAAGGCTACACCGATAAGCATTGTGATTATGGCGACGTAGGGAATTGGCAAGAAAAGCATGAATACACTGATCAACGTCAGAAGTGAACCTATACCACCTATTGTTTTGCTTGTATTTGTATCTATGGTCATTGTCTTCCTCTGAAATCTCTCAGACAAACTACTATTTAGTTGTTTGTCTATCTGAGATCGCTGTTATCTATGCGGGTAATTTAATTGGTGCAAACATATTGCTTGTAAACTTTGTTTGACACTGCGTTTGGTTTTATAGTCAAAACTTAATCCATCTCGGTGTCTTTATAATTCTGTGGTTTATGTGATTGCCCTTAGTCTTGACCACCGAACTCTGAAAAGACTTCAGTATATGACTGGTGCCGCCTGTTATCCCTTTTTATCCTTCACTCTTAACTTTGAAGACAACACAATAACTGATAACCTCCACTCTTCTGCTCAAAATATATCTGAGGTGATGGCTATGAAGTTTATAGCACCGATGCTTTGCCACTACACAATGGGTAACCCATCACCGTTAACTGGCCGGCTCATCAAGTTTAGGAATTTACCTGGTGGCTATGCATACGAAGGTGCGTTTATCAACCGTGCGGTAAGCCCTCTCGTGCAGATCTTTGGTGAAAACCCATCGATGCTTGTTGAAGCAGTAGAGTTTTTGGGTGGCCGAGGGCTAAGTTTAGGTGATGTCTCTGCAGAACTTTTGACACTACCGGGTATCCCTTTGACGTTTATTCTCTATGGATCAGACGAATTTGGGGCCTCTGCTAACATACTCTACGATGAATCTGCCCAGAGCTTTTTGCCCACCGAGGATCTAGCGGTGCTAGGCGAGCTGACCGTTTTACGTCTCATAGAGGCAAAAAAAGACTTGGAAAAATAAGCGATACCCAGTCACTTGGAACATTTCCAGTGAAGTCTATCTGCGTTTGATCAGCTGATAGTTATAGCCTATCAAACATCGCCAGCATCACTTATCCATTTTCGTGACCTTGAGCTGTAAACGTTCTATAGTTGGTACCCTTTTAATTCACAAAATCGTTTTCGATACCTTTTCAACAGGGTTGGAAACGTTACACAAGATGCCTATCAATCGAGCGTTGTTTTTATCTCCCCAGTTCTCCCCTTATTTACTAAGATAGTGCTTTCTTAAACGAGGACATCACAATGGATTTTATAAACTCAAAAATTTTATTTTGGTTACAAAAAAGGGTGGGGGTGTTTGTTTGTTGGTTGGTTTGTTGGTTATGGTCTTTTTTTGAGCAGTAATGTTAGGACTGCGGCGAGTGTGATGATGACTAGGACAAATAGTCCTGTGATTGCTGGGATAAAGTATTGTTCTGCAACTGTGGTTGGTGCTGTGGTTGGTGCTTGGGTGGTGGCTGGTTCTGAGACTGCCATGGCTGTTGTTGCGCTTGAGCTAAAGTAGGAGCCTGAACCTTCGAAGGTTGCGACAATTTTGTATTCTCCTGGGATGTCGGGGGTCCAAGTTGTTTTGAACATTCCGTCGTTGTCAGTTGTAGTTTGGCCTATGGGGACTAGGTTTCCGTTGGGGTCAATGGTGTTTAGGGTTACGGTTACACCTGTGGCGGTTGTTGGTTTGGGTTTTTGCATATAGAGATAAGCCATCCATTCGGTCATGCTCTCATCTGAGATTGCTGGTGTTCCTGCTGCAGGTATGCCTAAGCATGTTTGGCCGGGGGATTGATCTGTGACTGTGCCTTGTATGAGTACGCTTGTGCCTAATGGTTGAACGGTGGTTGGTGCGGAGACGGTGACTGCTGTGCGTCCTTTGCCTATGATATAGATTTGATTGTCATACATGTTATGCGCTATTAGATAACCATCGGCTAGTGCGTGTCCGCCTGAGTGGGCTTCGCCATAGAAGCCATCAATGTTCCATTCTTCTTTGCCGGTACTCATGTTTATGGCATACATTTTTGCGCCTCTAAAGAGCTGGTTGCCGTGGCTATTGCTTACGGCCAAAAAGGTTAGTCCGCCGCCGGTTAAGCAATTATACATTCCTTCAAAGGGATAGGTGGGGTTGGCTGCTTCTAATCCTGCGGATGGAGCAAAGAATTCCCATTCGAGCTTGCCGTTTGTGGCGTTGTATGCTCTTCCGGATGCGACACCTGCCATTAAGAAAACTTCGCCGTCGCCTATGCCTTGTCTTGTCAGAGAATTCCATGCGTTTGTATCTGGTACTGTTGGTCCCCAGAGTTGTTTGCCGGTATGTATATCAAAGGCGTAGTATGTTCCGGCTTGTTTGTTGTGTTCTGTGTAGATACCGTTTGCGATTGGTCCGGGGAGACATGCGGTAGTTTCTTGGTACATGCCAATGGTTCGGTTGGTGTGCCAGAGTAGTTCACCTGTGTATGCGTCATATCCAGCTTCTGTTTGGTAGTCCTGGATTGATTTAGTGCCTGTGACCAAGACGACGCCATCATTTATAGCCCAGATAGACAGGGATGTACCTGTACCTTCCTGGGGGAATATCGGGATGGTTACGTTCCACTGTATGCCTTTGGTGTAGCTGAGTGTTGCACCTACGGGAGTGTCATAGCTCCAGCTTGTCCAGGGGGTGTTGCCGCTGCTTCCGGTTCCTCTGCTCTGATTCCACATCGATAAGTAGCCATGGGTTATGTTGATTGCTTGAAGTCTGTACACAAGCAATTGGCCTGTGGAGTCGATGACTGGGGTTCCTGCCATGCCGGTGATGTCTAGGATCTTGCGTCCTGTGTTTGCATCCCACATCGTATAGGTGCTGCCAGTAGTCCACAGATATGACCAGCCGCCTACTTCGTTGGGGTTGTGTTCTGAATATATGGTGCCAAAACTGATTGAGGAAATGTTTTCGTTATGCCAGATCTCTTTACCTGTACGTAAGTTCACTGCGGTGACGCCTTGACGGGGTGGGATACCCAGCGGGCTATTGTAGTACATTATGCCGTTCATGATGACTGGGGGATACCAGTATTCTTTGTAGCTTTTGCCAACAAAATAGTTGCTGTAATCGTTTTCGCTATACATTGAACCTCCGATTTGTCCGCCTGCTGCTATGGGTAGTGTCCACAAGACATGGGCGCTTTGGGGTGCTTCGGTGTTGGGGTTGATGCCTTGGGTGTTTCCGTGGGCCTGCCAGTTGCTCCAGAGGTTGATGTCACCAAACCAGTTTCCAGATATCTGGTACCAAGCCTGGTTTTCCCAGTTAATGGGTCTTTGCCAGTAATCGGGTGGAAGTGGGTTTTGAGGTAGAGCGGATATTTGTTCTTCTTGTACGGTGCAGATGGTTGTGGCTGTACTTGGTCGGTAGTAGTTATCGATGGTAGCGCTGGTTATTTGTTCCCCAGGGAAGTTGAAGGTAAGTGTATAATTGCCGATTTTTTTGGGGGTATACAGGGTAACTGCGCCTGCGGCGGCGTTAGCGTCTGTTTTTTTGGTTTCGTTGTTTCCATCGGGGTCTGTTATGGTCAGTGTGAAGTCATGCCAAACATTGTCTAGGTTTGAGCCTGAAAGGGGATTCATTTCTACTAGCCAGTACATGATAGTCATAGTTTGATCAATTCCGACAGGATCGGGGCTGACTGTTATGAAGGCAAAAGTATCTGATTCAGTGTGTGTGAGACTGTTTACTGTGGGAAAATAGACTGCCGAAGAGGTAAGGATGATCATCATCAGAATGAATATTGTTATTTTTGCTAGAGGTTTTGTTATTTTCATTTTTTTCTCCGTTTATGGCATAGAGTTCAGCGTATTTATTACCCTGAATGCGGTTTTCTGACAACAAAAAACAGTCATGAAAAATTCTAAAGAGGATTAGTCCGAAAATAGTATGATTAAAAAAAATTGATGGCAGATTGCCATTATCATTGGAAAATACTGTGTTTGTTTATTGAATTATTCAGTTATTTGTGACTGACTCAACAGACTGTTTTTTTACTTTATGTGACGGTTGTGTTTTCGTTTTGGATCCATATAGTGTTGAAATAGGTTTGGCAAACCATTTTAAGGGTTGGGTTGGTGGTCCAGAGGTCGGGTCCTTTGGTTAGATGGTTGTTTGGGTTGTATGCTATGGCTGTTTGTGTATTATCAAATATGGTGATGGCTGCTAAAAGTGGGTTAGGTTGGGTTTTTAGGTGAAAGTTTGGATGTTTTGCTAGTGCGGTGTTGATCCATTTTGGGAGGAGATTGTTGGGTGGTTTTTCGGTGATTATATTTAGCGTTACGCCTCTTTTGAGGGCTTCTTTTAGTTCGGTTTCAAAAAGAAAGCATGATTGTTTGAACCTTATCCAGCTTGAGGTGGCGTCTATAACTTGCCGGGTTTCTTGTATGGCTTTGAGGTATTTTTTGCCTCTGGAGCCTTCGAAAACTATGCCAAAGCAGGGTTGGCCAGCATCGGTTGATGGCAGACCGGGGTCTGGGGGTTTTTGGATGCGTTGTTTGACTTTTTGTGATATACGCGTGAGTTCGTTTGTTTTTTGTTCGAGTAGTGATCGTATACCTTCGGTTAAGGGGGTTGCTAAATACGTTGTTGGGACCATGATGTTTTGGTGTACTAATCCGCGTTTTTGGAGGTTGCCTAAAAGATCGTATACTTCCTGGCGGTTTATTGCGGCTATGCTTGCGACGGTTCGGGCTTTCGCGGGTTGAGTTTTTAGCAGGGCTAAGTAGACGCGGGCTTCTCTGTCGGTGAGTCCTAAACTTGCCAGGATCTCTATATCTTTTAGTCCTGTCTCAGTTAACTCGCTTGGTTTGAATACTTGCAGAGAATTTTGTTCGCCAGTTAACTTTTGAGTCAAATATTGGTACACCATACTCAATGTTTGGTAATCCGACGATTTTTTAAGCTATTGGTTGTTTTTAATATATATGCTTTTATGTATGTATTTAGTTCACATGATTTGGTGGATTGCATAAAATATATGGGTGTGAACGTGTTTTCATAGCCATGTTTATTGAATAAAATTAGCATAAAAAATTAAATCCTAATAAAAACGAGCAGACTAAATCGCCTTTTCATCGGAGGCTAAATATCTGCACTTTTATCGAATCGCCTCCCCCAAACTACTACTAGATTGTTTAAGATGGCTCTGTTGAGTTGATATAGATCTCAACTTTAACTTTAGGCATATCTTTTCCAAGAAATTGAGTTAACAGTCCTTCCCAGCAGGGTTTTGAGTCTGCAGTGTAGTTTAGCGTCTGAGCGATGCCCCGCCAAAGCAATGCTTTATCGTAGTCGCGGGCGTCGGTTGGCATGAATTCAAAGATGGATCGGCTGGCGATGATGACCAATTTTTTTTTCATGCGCGATATGGCGACGTTTATGCGGTTTAGATTGAGTAGAAACTCGCTTTCACTGCGTACATAATCGGGGTCGCTAACACACGATGAAATAATTATAAAATCGGCTTCGCCGCCTTGATAGCGTTCTACCGTATCCACCCGCACCTCCCCACAACCACAATCTTGAAGAAGGTTTTTGAGTAACCCCTTTTGCGCGTTATGCGGTGTGATTATACCTATGTCTTTGGTTTGTGCATTTTTAACAAGCGCTTGCACTATAGCGGCTTCGATAAGATTGGACTGAAAACTCTCGGCTTCATCGTGGACAATCAAAATAAACACATTCTGCGTTGCCAAAACGGCTTCTAAACCAGTTGTCACTGCCCCTACTTGGGGTAATGTTTGGGTTTGATTGGAGTAGAACTCAATGCCGTCCTGTTCATACACCCATTCCCGCAAAAAATTGGCCACAATTGTGTGGCATCGATAGCTCTCAGTGAGTCGAACCGCTGGTATGTCTGCGGGGGTTGTGCATTTAATCCGCTCCAATCCCAGCTCATCATTGCGCAGTAATCTCAAAAAATCCATCGCGGAGAGAAACGCCGCCATTTCCTCTAGGGTGCGGCGGTCTTCTTTTTCCCAGTTATGACTAACAATGGGTGATAGCTGTCGATGATCACCCCCGACAAGGATTTGACTGTTCTTTGACAAGAAACTACCCGAGAGAATAAGCTCAGGCAGGCGCATCATACTGGCTTCATCCACAACTAACAAATCAAAATAACCCTCCCCCCACGGTGGCTCTTTGTCGCCGATTTTCTTCATCAACCCATACAAGCCCGGCGGTGTAAGGCACAAAACAAGTGGCGCCCCAACTTTGTCTGGTGAAGTCAAAGTTGACTGATTAGTAAGACAGTCGGCAACTTCTTTTAGGGTTTTTGTGTCCTCGTTGTAGTTGAGATATTTAACGCCACTCAAGGGGGTTACCGATTTGGTGTCGTTGCTCAAAACCCGATAGATGTTTAGGTCCAACAAGTCCGAGTTGCCCTCAACGGTGTATTCTTGCCAGCATCGAGAAAGTTTAGCAACAAATTCTTGGATGGCCTTATGGGTAGGTGCAACCATCAAAGCCCGGCAGGCCGCCTTTGTTTGATGCGCGGCTATATGCGCAAGAACCGCCAGCTGAAGCGTTTGAGTTTTACCGGTTCCCGGTGGACCCTGCAACATAACAATAGGTTCGTTGCCAAACACGTGCTCTGCTAGATGTTTCTGTTCAAGTTTAGGTGATATCTTGGGATGTTGTTCCACCCAGCGCAAAAATTCCCTTGCTCCCTCCTTGGGCAGAGGCCTATGGGTAGTACCCGTTTTACCTCTCAAATAATCTTCCAACAAACAATAGAGTACATTATTGGCCGCATAATCAAGGCATTTAATTGCCCGATCAGAGATGATGTCATCTGCTAATTCATCAAGAATATAGTAACGCCCCTTTTCAAAAAGTTGCATAAACTTTTTCTCGGCCTTCTCCGGATCTGTGGTTGGGAGTTTGTGCCACGCGCTGTATTTGCTACCCCTACCCCTTGGCCAAGTAATCACCTTCACAGCAATTTCAAGTTTAGCAACATTAACCGTCTCAACGATAGCCCGCGCCGATTTCTCCACCTCCGCAGGAGAGTGCTTCTGGATCTCCTCAAACTGTCCCTCGATATTACGATGTAGCTCTGTTACAACCATCCAATCACCCGAGCTTGTCTCATCTGAACCCTTAACTCTACAGGCATTGATCACACACTCCGCCTTAGCCAACCCCAAGCCCTCATAAAGCAACCTGCCATAAACAACAAACTCTTGCTCTGATTCTCTAACCCGCGTACACTCAAAAATCAACGACCGTCCCGAAGACACCCGCTGATAGGGCAACATCGCATAATGCTGATACATCTCTTGACGTTTAGAAAAATACTCCAAATCAAGAAATTCCCTGCAACTCCGCTCCAAAGTAGACTGACCCAAAGAAAACTCGGAAATTTTTGGAATAGCTATAGGTTTTTTGCCCAACATCCGATTACGAATAGAAAGCGCCCGCTCAATCTGCTCAAGCGCAAGACAGATCTTAACCCCCATAAGACTAAGCTCCTCATCAGTTATACGCCGGGTCTTTTGCGTATAATCACACCATCGCCGTTTATCTAATAAAATCTTAGCCGGCCCCCTAACTTGATCAAAATGATCAAGACGACCTTTCGCCCCCCAGAAGTACTCAATGGGTAGTTGCGCACTGAAACGGGCCCGCGCAGGATAATAAGCATCAAAGTTTCCCTTCTTAAGAAAAGCAATCGTGCCCTCAGGCGTTATGCGATAAGGCAAAGAATAGTTAAAAAAACCATCCCTAAAAACCAAAGCTAAATCCACAATCGTGCCGTCTTGGCGCTTAACGCGCCATTGATTATGATCAAAATAACCCGACTGCTCAAGAATGGGTAGCAACCCCAAACTATGAAAACGTAGAGCCTTACGATGCTGAATTTCATCTTGAAGAATACTAAACATAGGTTGATCTATGGCTTGACGCAACCCCAACAGATCCCGAACTGCCCGAGCTTCAATGATTGAGGGCTGACGACAGACCGCTTTCATTAGGCCATCGCGTTCCTGACGGCTAAAAAAGTAGAGATGAATGGGCGCTTCTTGAGGGCTATCTGTGTCGTTGGCTACTTTGGTTATGGCCTGAATTAGCTCTCCAAAAAAGCTCTCCATCATCACTTTTTCTGCATCGAGGCATTGGGTGCGGTCATCGGGAAGGGATGCAATGACCTTTGAGATGGTTTGCGGCTCGCCTTTGTAGCGAGTGCAACTGACTTTGGCACTGAGCATAGAAATGACATCGAGCATATAGTCCAATTCAACAAAAAGATATATCCGTATCATACCATTGGGTTTACCTTCCAGCGTATAGTCTGTTATACCTGCGGCGGGACTGTCTTCGGGTAGGTTGCCATATCCGGTGCCAGTTAACCAAGGCATCCAGCGGCTTCTGCTCGCATTTGGGCTATTGGGACGGATTCCGCCCAGCATGTATTGGGCGCGCTGAATCAACCAGTCTAGTTTGGCGCCGATGATGGGGTTTGTGGATAGCTCCTGTACTTTTTTGGTATCTCTGGGTGGGATCGGTTTGAAGTCGTAGGGTCGCAGATTGGCCGTATCCACTACCGGTTTGAGCCTTGCTAAATCCTCAAGTTTTGTGACTCCATGTTGCTTCAGGGTTTTTTGTTCGCCCCGACTCAAATTTAGTAGTGCCACACTTTCGTTTTCAACGGCACAGACGATGCAACACTCGTTAAAGCCGCAATTGTCACATTGCCAGCAAAGTTGATATTCCACCTGCTCGATGGGAGTTTGGTGGATGCGGTTTAATTCACCGTTTGAGGCAAGTAAACGCTCTACGTCTTGGATGAGTGGGCTTAGTTTGAATCTTGGCAAACTTTCAGGGTCAAGTTTTTCTAGGCTGGTTTCCCGATTGATAACCCCGCCTTCTAATTCTACATCCGCAAGCAGGCTATCTAGTTCTTGTGTAAGCAGCAGGGCATAGATAGCAACTTGAATACGGTGCGCGGTTTGTTCTTTCCACGAAGCTTTTAACTCAAAAATACGTACCTTCACTTTGCCGTCTTTAAGCGGCCAGATCGCAATCAAGTCGGCGATGCCTTTGATTTCCCATACTCCAATAGAGCCCTTCATGGGCACCTGATAGAGCAACAGAGGTTTTTGATCGGTTTTCTCGCCCGCAGAGAGCTGATGCTCAATAACGTATCGCAGGTTATTTATCGAATCTATGGCTTTTTCCCAGCCCCGTTTACCATGCGGTTTTGGGTCATAAACGGTAAAGTCAAGATAGTCCGCGGCTTTCTCTTTGAGTTCTGCCACCTTTTTTTCCTCTAAGGCTTTACCGACCCCATAGAGCAGAGGACTTATGGGTTTGAATGCTTCTGGCCAGACGCGATTTTTAACTTCTTTTGCCTCAAATTTAAGCTTAAAGAAGCGCGGACAGCAATTAAAGCGGATATACTCTGCAATACCTGAGGCAGTAAGAGTGCCTTCTGGCTCCTCCTCCTCATCTTCTTCGTCAATATTGTTAGGTAACTCGATGCTAAAGTCTTTGTTGCTCACTCTATGGCCTGCCTCTTAGCTTAATTATTGTCTATTTTAGTGCACTTATTGTATTTAGCGTTGACAATCCAAAAAACGCTCCCAAACAAGTTGATGTATGCCTAGTCTCTACCTTATGTTTAGTGGTTTGAGTGAACGGTCCGTTTAGCAAGAGCGTAATTTGGATGGAGTTATTTCCTGTTAGAACTTTTTGTGTGTTAGTGCACTTATAGTGTTTGTGTTATCCATATGATTATAGTTGATGTTTTTAGGAGTTTGTTGGTGGTGGATGTGATGGGTGTATAGGTTTATAATTGGCTTTGATTAATGTTTAACGGGACTGGCTATGGATTTGGCAATAGTTATAGCTATCTTAGTGTTTGTTGTGCTTGGGGTAATTATTGGTGTAGTGGCATTGTTGAATCGCGGCAAACAGCTCAAGTGTCCTGAGTGTGCACATGTTTTTAACGCGCCTGTGATGGAGCAAAAATTGTCGGGGTTGGGTTGGACTTTTCCATATATGGGAACTGTAAAGTGTCCCAAGTGTGGTCACAGTCGCGCACGGCGTGACTACAATAAAGTGGAACCACAAACCCAAAACACCCAATAAAGCAAGGTATGTCTTGTTATTTAAACAGCTCCTCTAGGGGGTTTTGCATTTCTTTAACTTCTCGGATTTTTATACCTTTTTGGGTTAGTTGGGAGATTATGTTGGGGACTTCTTCAGGTCCTTGTAATTCAAATATATGATATTCTCCTTCTTTGCCAATTGCGTGGGGAACTTCGTTTGTGCCTATGGTGCGTATGCCCATTGTGTATTTTTCAGTTTTAATTTCTGATATATTGCCAAACAAAGCGAGTTTTCCTTTCTTGATTACAATTGCTTTGGAGCCAATTTCTCGGGCTTCAAAAAGATTATGGGATGAATAGAGGATTACCTTGTTTTTACTCAACCCAAGAACCAACTCTCGGATTTCACTGGCCATTTTTGGATCCATATTGCTTGTGGGTTCATCTAGCAAGTAGACGCTTTTTTCTTTGAGAAAGATCCTAGCAACTGATACTCTCTTTTTTTGACCTTGACTAAGTTGACCAAACCGCTTAGCACTTAATTCCACAAGATCTAGCAACTCAAGCACTCTGTTTACATCTGCTTCAGTTGCATCGGCTATATTTGCATAAAACCGCAACGCATTAATTACGCTCATACCCTCCGGTATGCCATCTATATGCGTAAGATAATCTAGATTTGATCTTGCTTCTTGGGACTCACTTGGATATCCCCCTATTTCTACTTTACCCGAATAAGGCTTCAATATGCCCGCAAGGGTTCTAAACAACGTCGTTTTTCCCGCACCATTTGGTCCCAAAACAACATACACCGCCGGCTCATCGATTTGAAAAGAAATATCTTCCAAAACCTTACGCCCAAAGTAACCCGAACTAACCGAGTCAAGCAATACTAACGGCGATGATGATCCCATTGGAAACTTTTGCCTCTCAACCATATACTCTCCACTCCTTTTCTCAAGCATCTGATAACAACCGTTCCCTATTCATCTTTTTATTTGCAACAACCATCATAACAACAACCAAAGCCGCCAAAACTAAAGTCGCGCCCCCCACAAGCAACACAAAATCGCCTGAATAGCCCAAAAAACCACTAAGCGCAAAAACCACAAGTGCAGGGCCGATCCCCAAAAGTGTGGAAATACCCACCGGACTGTTAACTCCTGGAACCCTGACTGTAAGAGATGACCAAATCATTCCCGCTATGCACATAAATGCTGTCGAAGCATAACTAATCGGTATTGTATAGATCAACAACATCTCAATCATGGCCAACTGTATCGATCCGCCCATTAGAAGAGATATGACCATATTACCGGCGATCGAAACCCCCAAAACTACAGTGACCAAACCAAAGGTAACCGCCAAAGTTGACCAGAAAATCTCATAGATGCTAACGCCATAAGCAATCAAGTACTCATAAACTCCCTTAGTTCGATCACTAACAAAAACCATCAAACCGCCTAAACTGCCTATGACAGCAAACAAAGGAATCATCAGTGGAAACAGTTGTGATACAAGCAATGGCACCTCGGCAGAAGTAGTCGCAGAAGCAACTGCGGCTGTCCCGCTAAAAATAACGCTCATTAAAAGAGACATCACGATGCCCACAATGAGGTAGATACTACCAAAGCTAATGGCCCGCTTAAAATTTGTTCGGACAAATGATTTCAACTTCTTTGTTCCCTCGCTTGCAGGTAAGAAGGGGTTGAAGCATTTTTCCCTTCCGCTTTTGTGAACCCAAAACAGCTAAAAGGGCAAGTCCTAACCCGTAGCCTTCAGCCTTGGAGGCTTGCATCGAACTGGGAGCACCTCAAAGCTATGGATCCAAACCTCTCACAGTACAAGATAGATGAAGTCGAAAAAATGCTCCACTGCCGAGATCCAAAATACGGTTTTCTAACCTACAAATG
>Ga0123356_10005244_pt1 | contig 13232 bp, 13 predicted proteins | sample TergutEmb28metaG_2_FD_92546 | JGI IMG/M metagenome (GOLD analysis project Ga0123356, IMG submission 92546) | Embiratermes neotenicus P3 segment gut microbial communities from Petit-Saut dam, French Guiana - Emb289 P3 | ecosystem: Host-associated > Arthropoda: Insects > Digestive system > Gut ... | reverse complement strand
GCCCAAGCCGCCATCTTCGAAATGGTTCGCCAGGCCAACACGGCTTTCGACACCGGCGGAGTGAAGAAAGATGATGTCCCCGCACTGCTCGATGCCCTGCGGAGGTTCGACGAAGTCTTCGCTGTCCTCGAAGACAACGATATCCCCAAAATGAAGCAGGTCCTGGACTGGGCGCAAAAGGAAGGCCGCGAAAAAGACATCAGCCAGGCCCTGCGCGAAGCGGTCCAGTCAGGCCAATTCTCCGACGCCGATATCGAGTCAAAGATCGCCGCCATGAAATCCGCCCGTGCTGCCCGCGACTTCAGCAAATCCGACGCCATCCGCTCCGAACTCACCGAGGCCGGCATTCTGGTAGAAATCACGAAAGACGGCATCCGCTGGCGAAGAAAGTAGCGTTTCCTTGTCCTGCTGAGCGAGCCCAGGTGGCCGAGCGAAGAGCCTGCCTTGAGCTGACAGGCGAAGGATCTGGGCGAGTTCGGCGCGAATCGCGCGCATTTTGCGGCTGAATCAATCGGGCGTGGCTCGCCTTCTGATCTCCCCGGGCCTTCTCCACGCCGCAAAATGTTAAGCTGATACCGGAAGCCTTGCCTGTCATGAAGTCTTTCGACGACTACCTGCGCGACGCCGAACAAGCCCACGGCCACCTGTGCGCCGGCCAAGTGCTGGGTGTCCGCCTCGCCATGCTGGGGCTTCGAAAGCTGGCCATCGACGATCCCCAAGGCAAAGCCCGCAAGCGCCTGGTCACCTTCGTCGAAATCGACCGCTGCGCCACCGACGCCGTGGCCGTCGTCACCGGATGCCGCCTGGGCAAGCGCGCCCTCAAATTCCGCGACTGGGGCAAAATGGCCGCAACCTTCGTCGACGTGGAGACAGGCAAAGCCATCCGCATCGCAGCGAAGGAAACGTCGAAAGCCCTAGCCTGCCAGATGCACCCGGAAATCGAAAACAAGAACCAGCAGCAAATGCTGGCCTACCGCGAAATGCCGGATGAAGATCTGTTTTCGATGCAGTGGGTGAAAGTAGAACTCCCGCCGGAAGAATTCCCCGGATACAAAGGCGAGCGCATTACCTGCGACCAGTGCGGAGAGGGAATCAATTTTCGCCGCGAAGTCCGCCGCCAAGGAAAGCTGCTCTGCCGGGCTTGCGCCGGTGAATCGTATTACCAGTCCCTGGAATGAAGAACTGGCCAGGCACCGGCAGATGAAAAGACCATCCCCTTCGAGGATACCCCGTCCTAAATCCTGAACTTTTCGCCCTTTGCGATTAGGGTTGGGGACTTTGACTGGCCCGCCCATTTACCCAGACCCGGCGTCTTCCACAGGGAAGGCAGCGATCCATAAATCCGGCGCTCGCTCCCCGCTAAGCCGCCTGCTCAAACGCATTCGCCAAGCGCAGAACCGTGCTCTCGTCGAAGTGCTTTCCCAGAATCTGCAGTCCGATCGGCAACTTCTCCCGCGTCTCGCCGCAAGGCACCGAAATGCCCGGAATCCCAGCCAGATCCGCCGTCACCGTATAAATATCGGCCAGATACATCGCCAGCGGATCATTCGATTTCTCCCCCAGCCGAAACGCGGCCGTCGGACTGGTCGGCGTCACAATCGCATCCACTTTCTTGAAAGCCTCATCAAAGTCGCGCGTTAGCAGCGTCCTCACTTTCTGCGCCTTCAGGTAATAGGCATCGTAGTAGCCGGCGCTCAGCGCGTAAGTTCCCAGCATGATGCGGCGTTTCACCTCGGCGCCAAACCCTTCATCGCGGCTGCGCCGGTACATCTCCGACAACGTCTTCACCCCGCGCGCACGAAGGGTGTAGCGCACCCCGTCATACCGCGCCAGATTCGCCGAGGCCTCGGCCGTGGCAATCAGGTAGTAAGCCGGAATCGCGTACGGTGTGTGCGGCAGCGATACCTTCACCATCTCGCATCCCAAACTCTTCAGCTTCTCGATCGCCGCTTCCACCGCGGCGCGAACCTCGTCGTCCAGTCCTTCGCCGAAATATTCTTTGGCGACGCCGATCCGCAGCCCGCGCACCGGCTTCTCAAGTTCCGCGACATAATCCATCACCGGCACGTTCGCTGAAGTCGGATCCATCGGATCCCGTCCGGCAATCGTCCGCAGCACAATTGCCGCATCTTTCACGGTCTTCGCCAGCGGCCCGATGTGATCGAGCGAGGAGGCAAAGGCGATCAGCCCATACCGTGACACGCGCCCATACGTCGGCATCAATCCCACCACGCCGCAAAACGATGCTGGCTGACGGATCGATCCTCCCGTGTCCGAACCCAGCGTGAACACCACCATATCCGCGGCCACGGCCGCTGCCGATCCTCCCGACGATCCTCCCGGCACCCGCGTCAAGTCCCGGGGATTCCGCACCGGATGAAACCCGGAATTCTCGTTCGACGATCCCATGGCAAATTCGTCGCAATTCATCTTCCCCAGCATCACGGCGCCGGCAGCCTCAAGCCGCGCGACGGCCGTGCAGTCATAGGGCGGAATATATTTATCGAGAATTTTCGACCCCGCCGTGGTGCGCACGCCACGGGTGCTCAACACATCCTTGATTCCGACCGGCACACCCGCCAAGGCAGGCAATTGCCTGCCCTCGGCCGCCATGCGATCAATGCGATCCGCCTGTTCGAGGGCCCGTTCCCGCGACAAGGTCAGGAAAGCCCCAATCTGGCCATCTTCCTTCTGAATACGCTCGTAGTGAGCCTCGGCCAACCCAAGTGCAGTCGTCTTGCGTTCCTCGACTGCGGTACGAGCACCATCGATCGTGAGTAACTCTACCTTCATTGCGCAGTTTCCAGCTTGATGCACGTTTCTTTGGAGTTCCACTCCATCGGATTGCTATACCTGTTTCACGGGCGCCACCACTTCGATCTGGTCCATGGTCGCCGAGCGAATATCCTGAAGCCGCGGATTCGTGTCATCACAGATTTGCTCCCCGTCCCGCACCATGCCAATCGTGGAAAGATCAAAAATGGACGGCGACGGGTCTGCGGCTGGGCGAAACAGAAGCGGGCTGGCAACCAAAAGCTGGTGACCATGCCCCGTTCACGTCCCCACCTATCGTTCGATCACCTTGGGCACGCGGAAGAAATCCTCATCCGCATCCGGCGCATTGGCGAGCGCTTCGTCATGAGGCAAAGACTTTCGCAGTCCCTCGAGAACATCTTCGCGTGAAGCGTAAGCAAACCGCGCACTGCCCTCGTTCGCCTCGTCGACTCCGTACCGGTCGGAAACCTGTGCCATCGGCGGCACATCCGACGTATCCAGCTCATTCAAACGATCGACGTAATCCAGAATTGCGTTCAGATCGCGCAGCATCCCGCTGCGCTCTTCGTCCGTCAGATCGAGGTTGGCAAGCTCGGCGACGTAGGCAACGTCTTTGTCGGTAACTTTCATGGGAGAGTCCGAACCGGCTTCAGTGGAGGTCGTTCTCGATGCTTCCTGGAGGTGTCACGACAAATTCAATGCGCCGGACAATCTCGCTGGTGTATCGATTGATCGCCGTCAGATATCGCGGGGCCAGCGCCTGCAACTCCGACTTCCATCCCATGTCGGCGACGCCGACGCGCAGCACGCCGTCCAAGAAACTGAGCGCCAGAGTCCGCTCCGCGACAGCCGAGCCGCACACAATTGGCCAGGCCATCAGCGGCGCTTGCGCCGGAGGCGCCTGCCGCAGCGATCGCGCCACGATCTTTTCCAGTTCTGCGCCGGGAAGTTCCAAAGCAACTCCTACACTGCGAGTAATTTGTCGAGAGAAAGTTAAATTTTAACATTTTCCCGCACGCCCCATGTCGGCTGCCTCGCTAAAATTCTTCTGCCCGTTCTTCTGCGCCCGGTGGGTCGAATCACGCCCTCATTTAAACCGGAAACTCTCGTCGCACAAATTCGAGAGCCGCTTCCCGTGAAGGCAGCCGTCCCTCAAGCTGCGCATCTTCCACAGCGCCGAGAATCTCCCGAAACCGAGGCCCCGGAACATGCCCCGCCGCAATCAAATCGTCCCCGGTCACCAGGGGCGCCGGCCGCATCTGCTGCGGAGGAATCTCCTCCCGCTTTTGCCGCACAAACTCATATGTCGACAGGTTCCGATGACTGGCCATACAATCGGCCCGATGCAGCGCCAGATGCTCGTCAAACGCCGGCATCCGCAGAAATTTCTTCAACGTCGACTCCTTCATCTGCGAAACATGCCCAAACCGCATGTGATTGTCCACCAGCGCCAGAATCTGCGCCGTATCATCATGTGAAAAGTGCAGCCGCGTGCAAATCTGCTCCGCGATCTTCACTCCGACCTCGACGTGCCCATCAAACCGGATCCGTTCAGCCACCCGAAATGTTGCGGGCTTGCCCACATCGTGCAGCAAAGCTCCCCACGCCAAAGTCACCGGACAAGGTTGCGGCAGATTGTCCAGCAGCAGCAGCGTATGCACGAACACATCTCCCTCAGGATGAAACTCCGGAGGCTGTTCCACTCCCTTCATCGCCGAAATCTCCGGCAGAAGATGCCGAAGCAACCCACTCTCATCCAGCAACAGAACTGCCCGTCGCCCATGCCCTTCGGTCAGCATGCGGGTCAACTCATCGCGAACACGCTCGCGCGACACGACTTCAATCTGCTCGCCCAGCCGCTTCATCGCGGCAAACGTGGCCGGCTCAATCGCATATTCAAACCGCGCCGCGAGGCGCGCGGCCCGCAGCATCCGCAACTTGTCCTCTCCAAATCGCAGCCCCGGATCGCCGATGCTGCGGATGATTCCAGCCTTCAAGTCTTCCCGCCCGCCCACGAAATCCAGAATGTCGCCACTCACGGGATCGAGCAACATCCCATTGATGGTGAAATCGCGCCGGGCCACGTCTTCCTGCGGAGTCTTGCTGAACCGCACGTCATCGGGATGCCTCCCATCCGAATAACCAAGGTCGCTGCGAAACGTCGCGACCTCGACCGCAGAAGTCTCCGGCGCGGCCTCCTCCAGGCCCGCCCGGTCCGCTTCCGGCAGAGGCACCAGCACCACGCCAAACTGGGCCCCCACCGCATACGTGTCCGGAAAAATCTGCATAACTTGCGCAGGAGTCGCATCCGTCGCCACGTCATAGTCCTTCGGTTCCCGACCGAGCAACAGATCGCGCACACATCCCCCCACCCAATACGCTTGAAATCCGCGCTGGCGCAGCATTTTTACGATCGAGGTCGCAAATTCCTTCAGCATGATCCCTAAACCGGATTGTGCTTTCCATCATAACGCTCAAGATTCCGCAAGATTTCCTTGACCCGGATGTGACGCGCACTTTAGATCCCAAAATTGTCGAGCATACCTTAGACATGACACTTGTCACGCCCGCCCCATGACGCTTTGTACTGGCGGCGGGATCGAGCGCGCGAGAGCATCGCGAGGATCCCTTGGTGCGGCGGCTGGAAGGCAGCTAAATCCGCCCAAAAATCCGAGTCGCCGGGAGGAACCATGAAATCGCAAAACCTCGGCGCCACCCTCAAAGTCTTAGGCTGGATGGGCCTCTACCTGCTGCTTACCACGTCATCCACCTTTCTCGCTTCCGCCAGCAACGATCGCTCCGCCTTCGTCATCCGCCACGCTCGCGTCTACGACGGCCACCAGATCCTGGCCCAGGCCGACGTCTGGGTCGACGCCGGCAAAATCAAAGCTATGGGCAAGGATCTCAAAGTTCCCTCCGACGTCAAGGTCATCGATGCCAGCGGAGACACGCTCCTGCCGGGCCTCATCGACGCCCATACGCACGCCTGGGGCGATGCGCTCAAAGAAGCCGAGATGTTCGGCGTGACCACCGAGCTCGACATGTTCACTGATGTGAAATTTATGCAGCAAACCAAGAAAGATCAGGCCGACGGCAAGGACGTGGACCTCGCTGACTTGCGCTCTGCCGGAACACTGGCCACCGCTCCCGGGGGCCACGGCACCGAATACGGCCTCCAGATCCCGACTCTTTCCACGCCCGCCGAAGCACAACCCTGGGTGGATGCCCGCATTGCGGAAGGCTCCGACTACATCAAGATTGTCATCGACGACGCCAGCGCCTACGGCAGCCATCGCCCCACACTCGACAACGCCACACTGAAGGCTCTGGTCGAGGCCGCGCACAAACGGGGCAAACTCGCCGTAGTCCACATCGGTCGGCAAGTCGATGCGCGGATGGTCATCGAAGCCGGTGCCGACGGCCTCGCGCATCTGTTCGCTGACACCCCTCCCCAGCCTGACTTCGCCCGTTTCGTTGCCGCGCATCACGCCTTCGTGGTCCCCACGCTCGACGTTCTCGAAAGCGTCAGCGGCACCGCCAGCGGAGAATCTCTCACCACCGATCCGCGCATCGCTCCCTATCTCACTGCCGACGACGTCGCCAATCTGAAGCGCTCATTCGCCATGCACCTCAACGAGAAATATGCGGAAACCACGGTCGCGCAGCTCAAGGCCGCGCACGTCCCGATCCTCGCCGGGACCGACGCCCCTAACCCCGGGACCTCGCACGGAGCCAGTCTCCATCGCGAACTCGAGCTGCTGGTCCGCTCCGGGCTGACGCCGCAAGAAGCGTTGTCCTCCGCGACCTCAGTTCCCGCAGCGATATTCCATCTCAATGACCGCGGCGTCCTCGCGCCGGGCAGGCGCGCCGATCTGCTGCTGGTGAAAGGCGATCCAACCGAAGACATCAAGGCCACGCGCGACATTGTGTCCGTCTGGAAACTCGGCGTCGAAGACGACCGCGCCGTCTACCGCGCCCGGCTTGAGAAGGAAAAGCAGGACGCCGAAAAAGCAGCGCAGGCCCCGCCGCCCTCCGGATCCGACGCCAGTCTGATCAGCGACTTCGAAGATGGCACGCCCAACGCCAAGTTCGGTACCGGGTGGATGCTCTCGACCGACGGCATCACCGGGGGCAAATCCACCGGCGACATGAAAATCGTCGACGGCGGCGCCAACGGTGGCAAGCACGCACTCGAGATCTCCGGCGTCATCGATGCTGGCCTCCCTTACGCCTGGTCCGGCGTCATGTTCTCTCCGGGAGCACAGCCGTTCGTTCCGGTGAACCTGTCGTCGAAGAAAAGCATTTCATTCTTCGCAAAAGGCGACGGCCAGACATACCGCGTACTGGTCTTCACTGCCAGCGGAGGGCGCATCCCCGCGCAACAAAGCTTCACCGCCGGTCCCGATTGGAGGCAAACCACGGTCCCCTTCTCGGCTTTCAACGGCACAGACGGCCACGACATCTCCGCCATCTTGTTCGTCGGAGGCCCTGCGCCCGGCAAGTTCAATTTCCAAATCGACGACATAAAGCTGGAATAATCCGACCGCAACGCGTTCGCGTCGAGCCCGTCGAACCTCGTCCGTGTAAGATAATCTTTTGCGAGACACGAAACTATTTTCCATTCGAGGAAAGTCATGGCGCACATGGTGTTTTGCGTAAAGTTCCAAAAAGAAATGCCGGGGCTCGACGAGCCCCCGTTCGACAACGAACTGGGAAAGAAGGTCTACGACAACGTCTCCCAGGAAGCTTGGAAGATGTGGGCCGAGCACTGCAAGATGCTCATGAACGAGTACCGCCTCAATCCCGCACGCCGCGAGGATCAGGAAGTCATCGTAAAGCAGCTCGAGATGTTCTTCTTCGGGGAAGGGTCAGCCAAGCCGAAGGAGTACGTTCCGCCGACCCACTGAGGTCGACCGCGGACGTCAGACCTCAGCCCGGATGGTTACGCGTCGATCGTACGCTGTACGCCTTAAAAATGAGAGACGCCCGCTTCCTAGCCCGGCTCGTCAGCCTTCTCTTTTAGGCAAGCTTCCGCCCGGGTTCTCGGAGTCGAAGCAGACGAACAATATCAGGCATCGGGCCGGATTCACGCTTCGGGATCTGATGATCGTGTATCCCTTCCACGGCAGAACAGGGATACACTGATGTAGCGCTGCGCCCCGCCCACATATAGTCGTCGCTTGCAGGTCCGAGCGGTCAATTCGTTTGTGCAACCGGGTTCGTCGCACCACTGTGCAGACTCAGACGCACTCCGCGCTGTGCGTTGACCCGTGTGGTAGTGACCCAGTCTACCTGATCCGAGTCGATTACCCCGCTCTCTCCCCCGGCGAGCGTGTAGGTAATCTGGCCGTTGCGATAGCGATAGTCACCCAGAGACAGCACCGTCCCGTTCTTCATGACAAACAGCGGAACTCCGGAGGGTGTCTCCGTCCCAGGCGTCGCCGGTTCTGAAACATAAGCCACATACGAAGTTCTCGTAGTCCCGCCTACAGCCGGATCGGCCGAAGGCAGAGTGCAATTGACTGGTCCAAGACCACTAGGAGAAGAATCACACTGCGATTCACAGTGCGGCTGGGCAAAAAAGTGCCATTCTGGCCCGTAAGTCTGCCCGCAGCGTAGGATCTGCCCACGCGCCGGCGCGCCATTCGTGCCGTCATGAAACGACTGCGGGCGGAACTGAGCCGGACCGCGCGCGTAACTCGGAGTCACCTGCGGGATCTGCACATCGTCCATCAGTCGCAGGCTGATTGTGGTCTCCCCCTTTAGCCGGGGCCGCGGACCGCGGGCCGGCAACATGATCACCTTCCACGGCCAGAGCGGCGGAAGCATCCATTCCACGACGTCGCGTTTAGCATGTCCTTTGCCGCGGATCTTGCCTTCCTTGTCCACCTTGTACCCGCGGGTGGCGATCATTTTGGCGTCTAGCGGCATGTCCCCGCCGGGCACCCCGATGCGATCGAACTGCAGCTTCAGATTTCCTTTTCCAAAGAAGTGGCCGGGATCTTTCGCCGACTCCAGATGTCCAACCAGGTAACTGCCGCGCGGAAAAACCTGTTGTCCAAACTCAGTGATGCCGCGGAGATGACAAACTACCGGATCGCCGACCTCGACCGTCGCGGTCGAAAAGTTCGGCTCATTCAGCGTACACTGCAGAATCGTACCGGCGGGCACAACTACGTCACTAGCGCTGGCCCTGCTATTCCATAGGGCTACGACCGCACCGAACGCGAAGACTACTTGAAACTTGCTCACCTTGGACTTCATAACTCACCTCATACCCCGGGGCCCTTCACCCTCGCGTGCCCCCGCTTAAAAGCGACCGTAGCGACATCACCTGTCACCAGCCACTGTTAAAAGTGACAGCGCGACAAGCATTCCTTCTCGCGCAAGTTGGGGGAAATCTTTAACTTTCGCGCCAAAATATTAGCCTGGACTGGCTCCCGGGTCTCGAACCCTCACAGGACGACGGGCTGCTTCCCGGTAACAGCTTCCGTGGTATCCTCACACCATAGTTTGGGCATCGATGTAGCTACTGAACGTCAGCAATAGCCCGGTCTGCCTATGCTCCCCTCACGAACCAACCAACGCGAAGCCAGTTTCCTTCCCCTCTTAAACGCAGTTTTCTGTCTGGATTGCGAAGTGATCAGCAACAGCCAAGGCGCAGAATGCCCGGTTTGCAAAAGCCGGTCGCTCGTGAGCCTCGCACGGATGCTCGGCGGCAGCCTGTTCGCCCATCGTGCACAGCAGTCTCACGAAGAGGAATGCGCGTTGTTCGACATCACGATCACGGTTGAATTGCAGGAGATGGACGCCAAAGATCTAACCGCCATGCTTGAGAGAATCAGCACCGTGATTGCCCCGAAGTTAGCGCGCGACCGGGCGACATTTCGCATCAACGTGAAACCGACGACCGATCGACGCAATTTACAGGGATCGCTCTTTTTTCCGGAACGCGAGGCCGCGTAGGGTTCTTCTTGGATACGCGGAGCGTTGGCACTCGATTCTCCTCTCTAAACTAAAAGTCATCGCTGCGCTAACTTGCCGAATCAATATCGGAGCCAACAGCTGCTTCGAGGCGGTCGCATGCAACTCAAGTCCTTCCTGCTCGATGCCTGGCTCGACCGGTACGAACACAAGATCGAATTCAATCTCGCTGCGAGCACCGGACCGACCTGGACGGTCAGCGATGTCCTCGCCCTCACCGACGACGACAAGCGCCGCCTCTTCCTGAACCAAGCCCTGGTCTACAGCCGCGTCGTCGGCGCCGACAGTCTCCGTGAAGCAATCGCTGAAATGCAGGGTGTCCCGGCAGACGCCGTCCAAGTCGTGACCGGTGCCGCCGAAGCGCTCCTGGTGATGATGTGGCTGGCGGCCGAGCCCGGCGCGAACGTGATCCTCCCTCTGCCCGGATTCGCCACGTTCTCTGGGCTCCCGGAATCCCTCGGCCTGGAAACCCGCTTCTATCAGCTGCGCCGCGAGAACGGCTTCCGCATCGATCCCGACGAAATCAAGCGGCGCGCCGACTCAAAGACCAAGCTCATCCTGGTCAACAGCCCACACAACCCCACAGGCGCAACCATCGCCGACGATGAAATGGAAGGGCTGCACGATTTCGCCGCCGAACGGGAAATCCAGCTGGTGTGTGACGAGGTCTACCATCCCATCTACCACCGCAGGCCGGCGAGATCTGCGGCGCGCCTGCCGCATGCCACCGTGATCGGCGACCTGTCGAAGGCATTTTCAATTCCCGGCGTGCGCACGGGATGGATCATCGAGCACAACGCCCAGCGCCGCCAGCAATATTGGACCGCGCGCGCCTACTTCACCATCACCAACTCGATCACCGGAGAAATTCTTTCGGAAATCGCGATCCGCAAACGTGACGTCGTGCTCGGCAAAACTCAGGAAGTCGCGGCGCAAAACCTCAAGCTCCTCGAGAGTTTCATGGCCGACCATCGCGACGTACTCGGCTGGATTCCCCCACAAGGCGGCATGACCGCCTTCCCCTGGCTGGTAAGCGGAGAGAACGCCCGCCCCTTCTGCCAGGCCGCCACCGAGTGTGGAGTCCTGCTGGCTCCCGGTGATTGCTTCGATACGCCATCGCACTTCCGCCTGGGATTCGCCGCCGTGGGAGACAATCTCTCCCAAGCGCTCGAGCGCTTCGCAGCATTCGTTAAGAGCTGGTCGCCGAAGATGGTCACGGGATGACGGGAACTCGGCTCCAACGGATCAACCGTGCTTGCATAGGATCAACCGTGCCCGGGATGCACAAGACCATGCAATCGCCCGCCGGCCAATGAGTAAATTGGCCGCCTCAACGCAGCGGATTGAGCGGCGTTGTGGGACATTGCATTTCCATCACCTAGGTTCCGTCTTCTCGGTTCCCGCGCGGAGGAATATTCTCTGTCCGACCTCCAGTCGGCCGAGGCGAGTAACGGATGCGTAGATTCCCGCGTTGTTCTGGTTCACACGGACGATCGCCTTCATCACTTCCGGCGCCGAACTTGCTGAGTCGGGATCAAGGTTCACCATCGAGCAGCGAAGGTCGCGCCTGGTGACGGCAACGGCTGGCGCGTGGTCCCCCACACCGAAGGTGAGTACGCCACCCAACCACTCGTCCTCCTGGAAAGCGTCCGGTCGCAGTAAGCGAACCACAACATTCGGGCGAAATCGTCGTACCTCCAGGCTCCGTCCCGCGAGTCGTCCGATCTCGCGCACGGTGTCGGAGGCGATCACCGAGATGCACGCGTCATCGAAGATGCCATGCCGCAAGTGCATCATCTGCACCGGAGCCCCGAACCGTCGTCCGACTTCGGCAGCCAATTCCTCCCCGAAGACAGTCATCTCTCTGCCTTCCGGCGTGCGGATATGGGTTGGAATCTCTCCCTGAGCGCCATCTTTACGGCCCTGCGGAGCAAACAGTAGCAACTCCGGAAGCTTGCTGGCCGTAAGCCACGGCATTCCGCTACGATCCTGAATCCGGCGGAACGCGAGGCGCCTGTCGCCCTCAAGCCCGTGCCATCCCAACTCGGCTGCCTCAAGCCGTTCGCCGCCCATGGACTTCACGGGATATCGAAAGATTTCCTCCACGTGTCCGACTTCGATGAGCATGCTCGCTCCAAGTCACCCAAGCGATCGCGTTATGCCCGTCGCCAACGACGAGGCCGCGCTTTGCATGTTATGACCTGGTACGCCTACGGAAATAGCCGCGTGCACCAAGCCGCGCGGAATTCGCAGTCTATGGCGAGTGTACGCACCGAGGCTAACAGCTCGCGGTGAGCAATTGGGAGATTTAATTCCCATCGATCCGACCTGACTAGCGGTGAAGCTGAGAAACCGACATAAACCTCCGGCGAACCCCCCGGCATCTCATTACCCACCGATCATGCAATCCTGCTATTTACGCGGATCGGAAATGGGGTTGGAACTTGGATCTTACGAGCAAAGAGTGGGCGATCACTGCGCTTCTTTCCCAAGGACACACGAATGCTGAAATCGCAGCAGAGACTCAAACGAGAGAACCGTTAGTCGAGGCTCAGCTGCGAAGAATCTTTGAGAAGACAGTCTGCTGGAATCGTACCGAGATTGCGTTGTGGTACCTGAAGCTTGAACTAGAAAACGAACGCCGCTTCCACGATCGACGTGAAGCAGATTCAGAGATCACGTATGACGCAAGGCTGGCCGCCGTCATCCTGTGGAACCTTGTTCCCGGGCGAATGAGCAACATGAGGTCAACCTGGACGAGTGACGTCCGCCTCACAGCGAGCCAGCGGCAGGGCAGAGACGCAACTTGTAGCCCCACACAAAGACGAGAAGTGGCCCAGGGCAACGCTCCACCTCACTTTTCAAGGTCAGGGCGACATGGCACTCGGGGAGGTGATTCGACCAATTCACCAAGCATGCGTCGCTGCTTCGATCAGGAGCGATGCCATTTCATTCAGCGGGGAACTGTTCTTCCAGGCCAGTTGTCACGCCTACGGCTGACGCTAGTCGAAGATAATCCTTCGCTGCTGCCTGCATACAAATCGTGAGCTTCTCAGTATCGGAATGGACTTCGGACGAAAATGCCCGTTCGTCGTCTTCAGTCCAAAGCTCGCGACTCTTGAGTGTGTCTGTAATTACCCTGAAAGATTCATACACGCGCGCGAACATCAACAGAAGAAGATAGTGCTCTTTGGTGTCCATAGCGCCGCAGATTATACGCCTTCAGTCCGCGATAAGTTGATCATGAACGCGTTAAAAACCTCACCTGGTGGACTCTCGCAGCAGGTCGGGAGCAGGGTCCGTGTATTTCCGGAGGGTGGTGAGCGTTGGCTGAAGCAGGCGTTGTTATAGCGGCGGAGTTTGTGGGCAAGATCGGTACGGAAGGTAGAGATGGGCGGCAGTCTGACTCGCACTCGATTTGCCAGCCAGAGCACCCTGTCTGTTTTGGCAGTTCCGGCCGGCGATCTTTCGTG
>Ga0123356_10005243_pt1 | contig 13233 bp, 12 predicted proteins | sample TergutEmb28metaG_2_FD_92546 | JGI IMG/M metagenome (GOLD analysis project Ga0123356, IMG submission 92546) | Embiratermes neotenicus P3 segment gut microbial communities from Petit-Saut dam, French Guiana - Emb289 P3 | ecosystem: Host-associated > Arthropoda: Insects > Digestive system > Gut ... | reverse complement strand
GCCTTTGGCATCGGAGAGTTTTGGTGTGCGTTCAATGTGCACACTTGTTGAAACGCCTGATACTTCTATGTTGTTGGATGCGGGAGTGTCGTTGTGTCCTTATCGGTTTAATTTGCCGCCTCATCCACTCGAATTTAAAACCATCCAACATCTGCGTAAAGTTATTGCCGATGCCGCCGACAAAGCCGCTATAACCACCATCAGCCACTACCACTTTGATCATCATACCCCTAGCTACACAGATTGGATTGTAAACTGGACCAATGAAGCTGAAACCGCTCGCCAGATCTATCAAAATAAAGTGGTGCTTATAAAAGACCCCCAAAACAACATTAATGCCAGCCAGCAGCAACGAGCCAAGATGTTCCAAAAAACAGGCGGCCGACACGCCAAAACCGTAACGGCCGTCGATGGCAAAGTCTTCGCTTTTGGCAACACAAAACTCAGCTTTTCAGAGGCGGTGGTACATGGTACAGAGGGTGGTATGCTGGGCTGGGTTATTATGGCTAATGTGGACTATGATGGTGAGCGGTTCTTGTTTGCACCCGATGTACAGGGTCCTATGTCTATTCATACAACTGAGCTTATTTTGGCGGCTAAACCCGATTTACTTATGCTAGGCGGCTCACCGCTCTATCTTGCGGGGTTTCGTGTGGAGCAAGCCCAAATCGAGCAGAGCTTACAAAATCTCTTTCGTCTTGTGGAGGCGGTGCCTTTGGTGATTTTGGAGCATCATGCCCTCCGTGATGAATTTTGGCGCTCCAAACTCGACAAGATTTTCCTCAAAGCCCAAAAATCCAAACACAACATCCTTACTGCCGCAGAGTATAGCGGGCAAGAAAATCTCTTCTTAGAATCTAAACGCCGCCAACTCTTTGAAAATCATCCCGTTTCAGACGAATTTAAAAAGTGGACAAAGACTCTGACAAACAAAAAAATCACCAAACCCCCAATTTAGCGTTGCACTATTTGCAGTACTTTAACTGTTTGTACAGGCCTATACCTTGATTGCTTACAAATTAGGTTGATTCTCGGTATGTAAAGTTGCATTGGGTGCATCGTAGAAATTGGGTGGAGGATTCATCTGAACCGCGGGTCTGTACTTGCCAGACGTTTGCGAGATTGTTTCCACATCTTGGGCAATCGGTTCGTATGGTTGGTAGTGTGGTGAGTTCTTGTTCTTCTTTTCCTATTATAGCGACAAACTGTTTGGGGCTATGTTCAATAATTTTGCTGTAAAGTTTAGGATTGGCTTCTGCTTCAGGTTTTTTCTGCCCGCATTTAGTACATGTGAGCATAACCATTGCTTGATCGCCCATGTGACTCTTGGTAGGTTTTAGACGTGAACCACATATTGTACAAAATTCCACTTTCATTTCTCCATAAATTTCCACATAGAACCAAGTAATAATTTCTGATAAGCCCAGCCGCAACATGCTCTTATCTGAATCTTGTTGATAATCGTTAGCTCATCAGATTAGGTGCATTGATTCTGTGTAATTACATCCACATACCGATTCTGAATGATAAAAAATGATGTGACTACACAAATACAACAACACCCGCCCGAAATATTTGGGTATAGTTGCTGCATTGTAGTTGCAACTTTATTTATTTTTCACAGCCTGATTGGTGATTAGTGAACGCAAATGGAAAAAGGCAAAATTGATCGCAAAACAGCAGTCAAATTAGTCAAACAGATGTCTACTGTTTGTGGTATTGATCTTGATGGCTCTTCACTTATGCTGATGCCGCAAAACGCCGAAGGCATACCCTCCTTGGGTGAACAGCTCCATGTCAAAACAGAATTAAACTTTGGCAGTCGACTCTGCCTCAACGCACTCGCAGATGAAAACGAACTCCAAATCCGTGAAACCCCAGAAAAAGTAATTCTGATTAACCCAAAAGAAATCCATACATCTCAAAAATAATGGCAGTTAGGCTTTTTTTGTCTTTTTACTTCTGGTGGTTTCTTGGGCTTTTTTTAGATCCAGTGGTGTATTTATGTTGATAAAACTTTTCAATTCCGGGTCTATTTGTTCAATAACTAGTGTGGAGATGTAGCGTACGCCTCGTAGTTGTTCAATCATGCTGTGCATATCAAACTGATTTTGTGTCAGTGTCTCTTTGATAACACTTAGTGTTTGGGATGTGTTATAGACTGCGTGTAGGGGTTCGATTTCTCTGTCGGTGTGTCTTGGAATCACTGCTGCTTTACCCGGGGCTAGATCGAAGAGTAACTCTAGAACCTCTTTGGAGACAAAGGGGCTGTCAACGGGTAGTAGTAGTGTATATTCGCCTTGGGCGGCTTCAAAGCCTGCTAGAGCACCCATCAGTGGTCCTTTTGCTTCTTCGGTATCAAGGACAAATGATGCTTTGGCGGAAACAATTTTTGCGTAGGTATCGGCCCGTTCTTGGGTGTTGGTAACAATGATAATTTCTTCCACAAGGCCCTTTACTGTTTCGACAACATGATTAAGCAGAGGTTTACCGTTTAACTCAAGGAGGCCTTTATCGCCGTTGTTAAACCGTGTTGCCGCGCCGCCTGCTAATATAACCGCTGATCTATCCAATCCGATCACGTCTTAACAGCAATCTATTGTTGCTATTGTTTAAGGTTTTGTACCCTCTTCGTGCTCTTTTGATGTGCTTATCTGTGCGGCTATGGGTGGTTATTCATTTTTAACTGTGATCTTGTAGGGCGGTGTTGGTTTGTTGTTTGTTTACTTTATTTGTCTGACTTTGCGTTTGGCGATGGCTGAGAAGCCTTTGTAGAATTCTTTCATGATGGCTGAGTACCATCTGCCCTGAATCGACATATCAAGTAGTTCGTCTACCCAGTAGAAGTCGTGTTCGGCGCATTGTATGAGGAGTTGTTTGTGGCGTTCGTTTAGTTGTGCTTTGGTGAACCAGTCTTGGCTTTTGAGGTTTCCCAGGGGTACAAAGAATAGGGGTACAATTAGGCTGCGCATGGGTTTGAGGTCGTCGATAAGATCCATGGTTTTGGTGAGGTCTTCTTCGGTTTCGTCGGGTAGGCCTACGATTAGGGTGCATGCGGGGACCAGTTTGTTGTCATGTGCTAGTCCCATGCCTTCTACGACGACTTCTTTCCATTTGTCGGCGCTAAAGGGGTGGGCTTTGGCGGGCATGATTTTTTTTGCGATTTCGGGTGAGCCTGTTTCGATGCCGATTTCGACTCCCCACCATGATTGTTTTTGGCGGATGATTTCTGAGATTTCGTGGAATGCTTTGGGGGCTGATGCGATAGCTGCTAGGGAGCAGTGGCTCCAGCTTATGCTCTCGGCGTGTTTCATGACTGTTTGGTGGAGTTGGATGAGTTTTTCTGGGTTTGGGGTGGTGTTTTGGAGCCATAGAGCATGACGTCTTCGGCGTGGATGCAGGTGCCTTTGACTTTTTTTGATTGGGTGTTAACCGTTAGTTCTTTTTCGATTTTCTCAATTGGATACCATCGTAGTGGCCGCAGGGTGACGTTGCAGAATTGGCATCCTCGGCAGCATCCTCGGCCTATTTCTACTAGGCCGTTTATTGAGGGGTTTTGTATGTCGGGGATTTCGTCTAGGGTGGGGATTTCTTTGGGGTTGACTTCGTAGTGTTTGGGGATTTCTTGGTCTTCTAGGGCGGCTTTGAAGATTTTTCCTATGACGTTTTCTGCTTCGCCTTCTAGGATGCAGTCAATTTCTAGTTCGGTTGTCCAGTTTTCTCGGTGTTTAAACTGCCAGGCTCCCGGTCCGCCGACGATGACTTTTAGGCCGTTTTGGCGGGCTTTGTGGAGTTGGGGGCTTTTGAGCAGGGTTTGGAAATGTTTTGCTAGGTAGGGTTCTTTGTGAAATAGGGAGGCTAGGGTGGTTGATGCGGGGCCTAGTCCAAAGGGGTCCATTGCGTATATGCCTAGGACTTTGGTGTGTTTTAGGTGTTTTTCTATGTGGTTGGGGTTTATGGTTTTGACGTTGAAGCCTTCTTTTAGGAGTTGGGCTTCGGTTTTTCTTAGGCCGTAGGGTGCGGCTGTGGGGTGGCCTTGTTTGGTGTCTAGGGGTGGGAAGAATATGTAGCTAAAGAGCCAGGTGGGGATAAAGTTTGGGGGTGCGCAGGTTCCAAAGCCTAGGAATTCGTTGTGGTGATAATTACTCATAAGTGTACGGTCTGCGGTTAAAAATACATCCGTTTTTCCCTTTTCCATTGATTTTCGCCCTTACCGCTAAAACGGTTGTATGCTGTCTTTTGGATTAGGCTGGCAGTAATATTAACGTTTTTGCTTTTCTGTTTTGGGATGTGTTGATCTGGTTGGTTATGTTTGGGTTGTTTTGTTGGGTTGGTTGTGGTTGTTTTTTTTGGGTGGGTTGTTTTTGTTGTTTATTGTTGTGTGAGTTTAACTTTTTGTTAACTATTTTTGTGGGTGATTAGCAGATAAATCAGGCTGATTAGTTTATGTGCGCACACAAAAAATTGCATGATATCTATTGGGATATGTTGTTAACTTTTTGCTGGTGCGCTTTATAGTTTAATTGGGGCTATGGGGTCATTGGGTTGTGTAATTTTTATGGGGTTTGTTGGTTTGTTTGCTGCTGGTTTGGGTTTGTTGTTTTTTTGTCTTTTTGGAGGATGCGTCGTTTTTTGGCAGTAAAGTTTTGTTTTTTTAGATGTTTACTTAGTGCTACTTGAGAAATTTTTAGATCAAAAATCGCAATTAGTTTTTTTAGGGTTATATTGGGTGTTTGTTGAATTTGCTGGGTGATTTGATTTAGGGTTTGGTTGTTTATTTTTGGTTTTCGTCCCTGAGTGCGGGGATTGGGTTGATGTGTGTTTGTTTTTTGGTATTTGGCCCAGACTTTTGTGACAGTGCTTTGGCTTATCATGAGCCATTTAGCGATGTCTTTTTCTTTGACTTTGTTTTGTTTGTGACTGATTATTCTCTCTCGAATTTCATTAGATGTAGGCTGAGGCAAATCTATTCATTATCGCTATACACAACCTACCATATATAGTTAATAAAAAGTTAAATGGCAATGTTAGAAAAACTATATCAAGGGTAGCAGTGTTTTATTTGTTCTTTAGTGAAACTACATTGAAAATGGTAGAGTTTAGATGGCACGGTCGAGGCGGCCAAGGCACATGGACCGCAAGTGAGCTCTTGGCCAGAACCGCCCTCGACGAAGGTAAATATATACAGTCCTTTCCAGAATTTGGGCCCGAACGCATGGGCGCCCCGGTGACTGCATTTACTCGCATTAACAACCAGCCCATACGACTCCACTGCGCAGTCTATCACCCCGATGTTGTAGTCGTACTGGACAACACTTTACTAAAAACCGTCCCCGTCACTGCTGGAATAGACCAAGATGATGACTGTATTATCATAAATTCAAGCGAAGAACCCTCCACCCTAAAAAAAAGCCTCCACATAACCAAAGGTAAAGTCTGGACGGTTCCCGCAACCGAGATCGCAATAAAAATCCTAGGCACCCCCATCACAAACACAGCACTCCTAGGTGTTGTTGCTAAAGCAACTGAAATCGTCACACTTGAGGGCATACACAAAACCCTCAAAGAACGATTCCGAGCTGATTTAGCTGAGAAAAACTTTGCCGTTATACAAGAGGCATACAAGGAAGCAAAAGTCGAATGAGCCAAGAAAAAACCTGGAAAGAAATCTCCATAGCTGCGGTTACATCCAAATCCAGTGCCAATTTTCTAACTGGAGATTGGAAGACCTATAGCCCAGATCTCAACTGTGACAAATGCACCAAATGCCTCACCTGCGCCATACTGTGTCCTGAGGGCGCGATCCGCCCCAACCCCCAGACCGGCCAAATCGAATTCAACCTTGACTACTGCAAAGGCTGCGGCATATGCGCCAACGAATGCCCCGTTAAAGCAATAAACATGAAAATCCCCGAGGGCGAATAAAATGACCCAGCCACAACAACAAACTAAACAAAAGATTGTAGCTATGAACGGAGACGAAGCAATCGCATATGCAGTCAAACAATGCGATGTCGATGTCGTAGCAGCATATCCCATTACCCCCCAAACCATAATAGTAGAAAAATTTAGCGAATACGTCGCTAACGGCGAAGTCCAAACCGAATATGTATGCACCGAGTCTGAACACAGCGCCATAACCGCCTGTCTTGCAGCCGGCGCCACAGGCGCACGAACCTTTACAGCCAGCGCCTCCGCTGGATTGGCACTGATGCACGAGATCCTCTTTGTAACCTCAGGCGCCCGCATACCAGTCGTATTAGCCGTTGCCAACCGCGCCCTATCCTCCCCAATTAACATCCACGGCGACCACTCTGACAGCATGGCTGAACGCGACAGCGGCTGGATCCACATATACGCAGAAAACGCCCAAGAAGCATACGACTCTATCATCCAAGCCTTCAAAATTGCCGAAGACCCAACCGTATCGCTACCCATCTTTATCGGCGTAGACGGCTTCACCATCAGCCACACTCTTGAACGCGTCGACACCCTCCCAGACGAAACAGTACAAACATTTGTCGGCCAACGACAATACCCAACCGTACAAACCCACGAAGGCAAAACCGTACCCTTCAAACTAGACCCCGCAAACCCCATGACCATGGGCCCCATCGCACTCCAAAACTATTACTACGAATTCAAACGCCAACAAGAAGAAGCCATGAAAAACGCCTACAAAAAAATCCAACAAGTCCACAACGAATACGCCAAACTCAGCGGCCGAACCTATGGAAACGGCCTCATCGACACATACAAACTTGACGACGCCGAAATCGCCATAACCGTTATCGGATCAACCGCAGGCACCCTAAAAGAAATAGTTGACCAACTCCGAGATGAAGGCATCAAAGCCGGCATCCTACGCATAAGAACTTTCAGACCCCTACCCGTAGAAGAAATCCAAACCGCCCTACAAAACGTTAAAGCCGTTGCAGTTATGGACAAAAGCATGAGCCCCGGCGGATTAGGCTCCACACTATTTAGCGAAATCAGACACGCCCTCTACGACCAAAAACAACGCCCCATCATCGTCAACTACATCTTTGGCCTAGGCGGCAGAGACAGCAGCCCCCAAGCCTTCCGCAAAATCTACGATGACCTCAACCAAATAGCCAAAACCGGCAAAGCAGAAAAAACAGTAACATATTTCGGACTAAGAGAATAATAGGAGAAAAACAAAATGTCAACACCAACCACAACCACAACTACACCCCCTCAAGCAGAGTGGAAATTTACTGCCAAAGATATCGTCGCAAAACCTGACTTATTCCTCTCCGGACATCGCGCATGCGCTGGTTGCGGACCCGCAACCGTACTGCGCCTAATCATGAAGGCCACCCGCGGACCAACCATAGTCACCCAAGCCACCGGATGCATGGAAATCGTCGGTTCCATCTACCCCTATACATCTTGGTCTCTTCCCTGGCTTCACACAGCCTTTGAAAACGCCGCGGCTAACGCCTCAGGCATTGAAGCGGCCCTAAAAGCAATGCGTAAAAAAGGCAAAATCAAAAACGAACACGTCGACGTCATTGCATTAGCAGGCGACGGCGGAACCTACGACATAGGCCTCCAAGCCCTCTCCGGTGCCGTAGAACGCGGACATGACTTCCTATTTATCCTCTATGACAACGAAGGCTACATGAACACTGGCATCCAACGCAGTAGCTCAACACCAATTGGCGCATCCACCACCACCTCCCCCGCCGGCACTGTCGTCCCCGGAAAACTAGAAAAGAAAAAACCCATCACTGAAATCATGCTTGCCCACGACTTAGAATATGTCGCCACCGCAACACCCTACTACTGGAAAGACCTCGTCACCAAAGTCCGCAAAGGACTCGAAGTAGACGGTCCCGCCTTCCTACACGTATTTGCCCCCTGCCCACGCGGCTGGCGAAGCGAACCCGCAAAAACCATGGAATACTCTAAACTCTCCGTTGAATCCTGCGTATTTCCCATTTGGGAAGCAGTAAACGGCAAACGCCAACTCTCAACCCCAAGCAAAGTAATATCCTTAGCACCCCAGAAAAAGAAACCCATAAAAGACTACCTCGAAGGCCAAGGCCGATTCCGCCACCTCTTCAAACCCCAAAACGCCCACATAATCGATCAAATTCAACAAGCAACCGATGCACGCTGGCAAAAACTACTCCAACAATGCGAGTTAACCAATAACCCCTAACTCTTCTTTCCTTCCATTTATCTATTTTAGAATTCGCCTACACAGATTTTTATATTGTACCTGTGTTGCTGATTGTGACTTTTGTGTTTGTGGTTGCAGTGTTTGTTTTGGCATCCACAAGAATCGCCCAAATTACACTCTGAGACGAAAAGAGTTGCATCATATCATTATCACTAAGCGAAGCTGAACCACTCGCACTAAAGGTACGAATGGCACTTGTAGACACCGAGTTATCAACATATTCAATGCGCACTCTAACCATTACGATCTCATTTGGCTGAAAAGTTCCTGCAACATCAATCTGGGGTTTAAAACTCGAAACAGTCCGCGGAAGCCATTTGAGCACTTGGGTTTCCCCATACTCACCACTGATCCCCACCGGAATAGTTGCTTCCTGTTTAGTTGCTGTCGCAGTATTTGTTCCAAGTCCGATGTTAAAGGGGTTATGTATACGCTCGGTCCAGCTACCCAAGAAGCTAACCCCCCAGCTAAAATCAGGCATAAAATAACAATATTTGCCAACATCAATAGCAAACATATCAAGCGGATTGTCTGCAAAGGATTCAAACACAACCCCTATGAACAGGGTATGAGCCATGGAACCCTCCAATTTTAACGCCGTTTGGTTGCTGTGTTGGCCATTTTCACCCATCCAGAACCGAATGTTTTGCATCCGACTCTCCGAAAATTCCGCATATGGCTCAACTTTGATGCCTATCTCATGGTCTTGGAGGTTAAAGTAACAGCGCTCAATTACAGAGTTGCCATAAGAACCCGAAACACCTCCAAGCGCATTATCGGTTTGAGTGTTTTTTGGGGTACAAAAAACAATGCTCTGGGTGTTGTTGATAAATTGACAACCCTCAATTTTATTATACTCGCTCCAGGTGTTAGAATTTAAAAACTCAATACCTGTAGTGGTATTGATGAATTTTGAATTGGTTATGGTGGTAGCAAACGAGTTCTCAACGTGAATGGTCCCGCCTATAAACGTTAAACCCGAAATCAACGCATACTGCGAAACCGTATAATTAGTACCATAGATGATAATTTTATATCCATTGCACTCAAGGGTTGCGCCGTCACTTATGATTCGTGGATTTAGTTTATTTATAATATTTACATCCCCGCTCAACGCATAGTTTCCTTGGTTTATGTAGACCGAGTTGCCCTCACTTAGGGCTCTGTTGAGTGCTTCTTGGGTGCTTGGGGGTTGAACCACATACCCCGTATGCATATTTTTTAAATTAAGAGTCGAGCCCTCTTGGGAGAGCACAAAATCATAACTCACAACCGAGGTTCGTATCGAGCTGCGGGTACCATCCAAAATCAAATAAGTATTAAGGATAGAGAGAACAAGCAAAGCTGCAAAAACTAGGATGAGTGCACGTTTGGAAAACAGCTTCTTTAGCGTATCCTTCATCTGCCAGCGCTCAACGAGATTTACTAAGAAATACCCGTCTACGGTAATTAAATTTATTGAAAAAACAAACAAACAAACCCCACAAACACACGGGTCCTTCTCAAATTCTCATAAATAGCGTCTGTTATCCTGGGCCGCTAGTTTTGTTTTGACTAGACTTAGCAGTTCTTGGGGATGTATTGGTTTGCGCAAATAAGCCTCTACGCCATACTCCTCTGCTTGAATTCCAGTTATAAGCGAAGGAAACCCCGTAAGCATAATTTTGAGGGTATTTTTAAAATCTGCATGAATGAGAACTTCCACACCATCCATATCAGGCAGACGAAAATCAATCAATGCCACATCATACCGCCGCAATTTAGATTTTTCAATAGCTTCCTTGGCACTTGCGGCACAATCTGCCAAAAACCCATTTCTCTCAAAAACCCCAACCAACGCACGCAAAATTGCGGGGTCATCATCTACCACCAAAACACATCGCTGACCCATAACCAAAGAATCACCAAACATAGACAATACCAAAATTCTCTCAAACAAGATGCTATAGATGTTGCAAACTTTTAACCCATGCTGGTGTGACCAAACAACAACAGCATAACCCTGCCTCTGGTTCACTGGATGTGTTGGATGCTGTTTCGGTGTGTTGTGAGTATGACTTGGTTTTGTATGGTGATGTTTTTGGGTAAATATGGATAAGCAGAGTAAGCGTCAAACTTATATACATAAAGTCGTCTAGTTTTAAAGTAGACTTTCCCTTTTTGAAATTTATTTGGAAAGTACTATTTTTAGGAAAAAACAAACATGATTAAATACAAAACAATAATTTTTTCAACTTTGCTAATAGTAGCACTCTTATCAACTTCGATATTTCAATTAGCGTCTGTTGTATCTGCTCAAAACCCAACAATACCTGTCTATCTAAAAGTCCACGCCGAACCCAATCCCGTTGGAATCGGCCAACCCCTATATCTAAGCCTATTTTTCACAAAACCCCTCCCCATCATCGGCGCCACCGGCGGCGGTAGCCTCTACACAGATCTAACTATAAACCTCGTCTTTCCCGATAACACAAACCAAACCTTTGGCCCCTACACAAGCGACACAACCGGAGGCGTTGGCGGCATAGAATTCACCCCCGAAGTCGCAGGCAACTATACCGCCCAAGCATTTTACAAAGGCCAAACAATAACAAACGGTGTTCTATCTTACGACATTCTCCCAACTCAGAGCGAACCAGTAACTTTTACAGTTCAAACCGACCCCATCCCCGGAACCCCAATGGTGCCGCTACCTACCGAGTATTGGTCAAGACCCATCTACTCAACCAACTTTTTGTGGGCTCAATTGGGTGGTAACTGGTGGGGCCTAGGCAAACCCTCCTTTACTGATACTGGTGGATATGATGGTTCAGGTAATAACTTTAATCCTTACAGCCAAGCACCCAACACAGGTCATATTATGTGGGTAAAGCCTACTGCGTTTGGTGGTCAAGTCGGTGGACCGATTAGCGGTGATCAGGAGAGTCAATATACCTCTACTTCTATTCTCTATCGGCAATTCGAACCCATCATTCTAAACGGTATCATATACTACAAGCTCTACCCCAACACACCCACATCCATCACAAGTGCCGGTGGTACACCTGGCTGGGATGCAGTTGATCTTCGTACAGGCGAGTTGCTTTGGCATAAAGACACTAACGAAACGCTTGTCTTTGGTTGGAACATGCAATTCCACACCGTCCAAGAATACGGAACCCAAGCCTATCTAGTCGCAATCGCACCCTCAAACACCTGGAAACTCTACGACCCCCTAACCGGCCACTACATCGCAACTATAACCGACGTTCAAAGCACAACCGCACCCGGACTAGTCGAAACCGATGACGACAACACGCAGGGAGCAGTATACATGTACTACATAAACGGCACCTACCCCGATCTTTCATTGACCATGTGGAACTCTACATTATGCTTAGCCGGCCCAACCAACCCCTCCATTATACGCCCCACAGGCAACATCACCTTCCAACGTGGCATTCAATGGTCTGTATCCATACCCTCAACCATAACAACCAACGGCGTAACCACAAACATAACCGACATGAACAATCTATCAAAAAATCCAGCCTTAACTATCGCGGCAAGAACAAATGAGGCCATACTGCTAAGATCCTACGGCGGAGAAATCGACACCTCCTCACGGCAATTTGGAACAGACTCTGAAATCGAACTCGGCCTAAACGCAATCACAGGCGAACTCCTCTGGGGACCGGTTAATCGAACCCTGCCAAGATACCGCGAAATAGGCGTCCTTGCCGCAGGAGAAGGCTACTATGTCGAACACGACAAAGACACCAACATAGCATACGTTTTCAACATGTTAAATGGTAAACAAGTAGGCTCATCCATCCAATTAGACGGCAACGCCCTTGGCACACTATCCAGAGGCGGAGCTATCGCATACGGCAAATTCTACATCTGGGACTTTGGCGGATATGTCAGCGCTATCAACCTAGAAACAGCCACCATCAACTGGACCATAGCACCCAGAAGCGCCGGATACGACACACCCTATGGCATCTACCCCTACTGGCACTTCGGATCCCACAGCATAGCAGACGGAAAACTATTCCTATCGGAGGGCCGTCTGTATGACCCCCCGCTTTTCAAAAACGCCCACAAAATGGCCATCAACATAACCGACGGATCAGTTGTTTGGAGCATCCTTGGAACCTATGCACGCGAACCCAGCGCCATCGCAGATGGCTACATGGTTGGCTGGAACAGCTACGACGCACAAATTTACACCTTTGGTAAGGGACCAACGCAAACCACTCTAAACACAAACACAGGCGTTATCACCTCAGGCAGTAGCGTTCTACTTACAGGCACAGTTACAGACAAATCCGCAGGAACAAAAGACGCAGACCGATCCTCCCGATTCCCCAACGGAGTTGCAGCAGTATCTGATGAGAGCCAAAGCGCATGGATGGAATACGTCTACATGCAACAACCCAAACCAAACAACGCCACAGGCGTTAACGTTGAACTTTTTGTTATAGACGATAACAACAACTTCCGATCAATCGGCACAACAACCACTGATGCAACTGGTCTCTATAGCTACAACTGGACACCTGATATCACAGGCAAATACACCGTTTACGCATACTTTGGCGGCACTGAATCATATTGGTCCTCTGAAGCATCCGCCGCCTTTGCAGTCAACCAAGCTACTCAAACACAAACCCCACCTGAAACAGCCGGCCCAAGCATAACTGATACATACTTTTTGCTCGCAGTTGCAGCTATAATCGCTGTGATCGTCATCATCGGTGCCATGATTATGCTAATGCTCAGAAAACGACCATAAGAAAACAAACAACCACCTTTCTCTTTTCTTTTTTATCCTTCTTTTTTAATCCTTGTAAGATATTTTTGCCAACTAAGATTACCTTAGCAGGTAATCGAGCTGTCTGCCTGTTTGGCACTTTAGCTTTCTCATGAAAGCATCCAGTTAACTACTTGACATTCACATAACCCGCCTTAGCCAGCAAACCCAAAGCCTCCTCAAACGGAACCAACAAATCCCGCGGCTTAATCACTTTCCACTTCCGCTT
>Ga0123356_10005242_pt1 | contig 13234 bp, 7 predicted proteins | sample TergutEmb28metaG_2_FD_92546 | JGI IMG/M metagenome (GOLD analysis project Ga0123356, IMG submission 92546) | Embiratermes neotenicus P3 segment gut microbial communities from Petit-Saut dam, French Guiana - Emb289 P3 | ecosystem: Host-associated > Arthropoda: Insects > Digestive system > Gut ... | reverse complement strand
GGGATGTGGCGCAGGTGATGGTCATTTTTACCTCGATTATGCTCTCTGAAAATTGGTAAAAAGTGGGCTGAAAACCTGCCCCTATGAGAGAAGTTTTGATAGTTCTGTTTCCCTCTGCGTCAGTGAGATCGGGCAGCTCTACAGCAGCCTTGTTAGGATCTCCCATCATTTTTGCCACTTCGCAGCTAAACAGATCCAGTTTGAACTGACTCTCCGCAATCGCGCTGGCTAACTTGAAAACCATTTCCGGGAATGGAACATTGAGTAACTCTTGCCCTACGTTTGCCATGTGTTCACCTCCGATCTTTTACTTTGCTTCATCCTCTTTGGGTATTGCCGAAATATTGAATTTAATTGTACTAAGCGATTCTTCACCGCCGGACAGCGAGGGAGCGGCAATGGTCATCTCGCCGGTGGCGTTTTTCGTGAGACTGGCTTTAAACGTCACTTCCATATTATTAATAACATAGGTTACCGATAGATCTCCCGCGTTTGCCTCGCAGTTAAAACTGTCTATGGCCTGACTAATGTACCCCGCGAGCTGAGCCGCCGTGAAGGATATCTCCACGCGCTGCTGGATAATTTCAAGCTCGCGAAGGGCAGTGCTTGCCACAGTGGTTTCTTGAAAGAGTCGCTCCCTTAAGTCTGCGTTTTCCATTTTAGCCGCGGCGGCTTGGCTTTTGGCCTGCGCCAGTTCCGCGGTCTGTTCCGCCAATTCTTTTACCGCTAAATCCCGTCTAAGCCGGGTTTCCTCCATTTCGCTTATGACCAACGCGCTGACCTGGGCTGCGCTCAAGCCACTGCCGAGTGCTTCTTCCATCCGCGCGATCTCATTTCGCGATTCAACAAAGGAAAAGGGGGTCTGGGCCGCCGCGGCTGATTCCGCGGCCGTTCTCTTTGCCTTCTCAGTATTAGCCATCGTGACCTGCGCCGTCAACTCCTGGTTTTTGCTCTGCAATTCAGCAATATCGTTCGACAATTTCCGGATATACTGGTCGCGCTCTTCTAGGGTATTCATTAGACCGCTTACATCAGACTGCAGACGGAAAGTCTTAATATCATCCAACTGCCGCACCCTCTTTCATCGTGATGACAGGTCTAAAGCTCAGCCGGATGCATACGCCGTCTTTATCGGCGAGGAGAACCGGCGTCTCTCCATCTCGAGAAAGCGCGCCCTCGTACTCCACATCCATGGCTTCCAGCGCATAACCCGCCTTACCGCATTCGTTGTTCATGTTATCCAGGAGTACACGAAAAAAATCGGTAAGCTCTTCTCTCGTGAACGCCTCGCCACTCATCACTGCCCCTCCTCTGAAGCCGGCATAGGCTCAATAACTATTTCCGCTTCCGGCTCGGGCTGTGGTTCAGGCTCTGGTTCTTGCTCAGGTTCAGGTTTAATTTTCGGTTCAAGATCAAGTTCAATTTCCGGTTCCGGCTCAGGTTCCGGATCTGGCGCCCTTAGCCAGATATGTGCTTTTTCCGTCAGCCAGGTGCGTGAGCCTTCCGGTGGCGATTGGGATGAGACCACCCCTTCGTCTTCCAAGACCCCTTCAGCTACTTTCACCTCCCCCAGTTTCATACCGATAGCGGTAATCAGTTCCTTTGCCTCCGCTAAGGTCATACCGGTAAAGTCCGGGACAGTTAGCTGCTCGGTCCAACGCGTGGGGGCCGGGATGGGGAGAAACTTGAGATTCAACTCACTCTGCAATGTTTCGCTGACTTTGAAGGTGTTCGTGTACTTGGCGTTGATGGGGCTGACCATCAGGCGCATCTTTCTGCCTTCCTCAATGGTCCCTTCTTCTACCCTTTCCTTGGTGAACTGGTAGTTCATTTTTAGGTTGACCGTGGCTTCAGGGATTGTGAACCAATGGGCAGAAATCCCCCAAGCGCGCAGGTCGTCGTCCTCATTGATCTGCTGTTGCGTCTGGATGGCGCTTACATCCAACGCATACTGCGCATCAGCTATGCCCCTGCCCACACTGGATATCACATCTCCCATGTCGAAGAAGTACTCCTCATTAGCAGCCCGGCTTTGCGGCCCATCTGCTACGTCTGGGATTTCCGCGACCGGCGGCAAGACGACTGGCGGCGTAGGTTCCCCGGGATACCTGACGATGCGGGCAGGCAATAAAATCGCGCGGTTTTTCCAGGTAACCAGCCTTTCCATGGTCGGGAACTCTTTGATAGTGAGCGCGCCACTATCGTAGTAGCTCTTCATCAGTGGTAGCGCTATACCGGTATTGAGGCGCGACAAATCCTCCACGTCGCGCACGCCGATCTTGACCAGAAGATCCGCAACGTCGGCGGGCATACCTTCAACACGCAGAAGATCACATTGCTTTACCCAGTAATAGATGGACTTTTCACTTACTTTAATTTTAGCCGACAACTCGGTACGCGTCTCTGGGGTCGCCGCTTTTTCAAGCAAGGCGGGAACATCAGGTATCCCTTGCTCAATTAGTTTTGACTCCAGCGCAGTGCCAATCCCCTTGATTGGAATTAATGAGTCACTCAACAAAGTCCCTCCTTTCACAAATAAAGTTGACAATAATAAAGCATTAATTAGGTGGACTTCAGGATACCGAACGCATGATTTGGCTTTTAGAATGTCATTTATTTATCACACACATTCTTATTTAATAATATTATTACATTATTCTACATTTGTCAATAACTGTGAACAATTTAATATATAAAATTTACGAAAATTTACGAAAATTTCAATAATTATCTTTTTGAAAAGTAAAAAACGATTGATCAAGAAAATCTTCATGGTTATGAAGATTTTTTTTTGTTTAATTGATAAATTATGGAAGGAATGTGTCAGCAAAAGTGTAATTACAATAATTAAGCATGAAATATCCAAATAGTTTTGAGCAATTTCCATGTGCTAATAGTTGTATTTTGCGAAAAGAGGTGAAGGAGCCGAAGACAATGATTAATCGCTTAGTCGTAAAAAGCTAAAAAGAAAGGAAGCTGCGATAATGAAAAAAATGTATTTGGTTTTGTCAATGATTCTCGTTGCCATGCTTTGCCTTATTTTTGCCTCTGCCACCGTTTTTGCCGTAACCGCCTGCCCTGATCCCTTCACATTCACACAGCCGAACGGCGACCTTGTTGTCGTGAGCGTGTTCGGCGACGAATATCTCTCCTGGTCTGAAGATAATACCGGTAGCTTGATAATTTTCGATGAAACCCAAAACGGTTATTGCTATGCCGAATGGAAGGATAGCGGCGCCGTATCCACCGGAAATCTGGTTGGCGCCAACTTTGCGGTTCTGCACAGCAGCGCCGCCAAGCATTCAATACCCCTAGCCGTAATCAACAGTGCCAATGAAATCAGGGAAGCGGAGTTGATAGCGCGGAGAGCGCTGTTAGGCAGAGATCCGCTTGAGGATTTGGATAATTTGGGCCTGGATACGCCGCCCATTCCCGCCAATGTCTCGGCTTTGAAACGCAATGTGCTCATAGTTCATGTAACCTGGACTGATAGAACGAATATCAGCACCCCCAAACTCACGGGCGCTTTGATTTATGATCTTGTGTTCAACCCTATCACCAATTCTGTCAACAGGTACTATAAAGAGTTGATCGGCACGGATGAAGATATTATTTTGCCGGCTAATGTAAGTAGTCCTTTGGATGGCAAATCTGGGGTCATAGAAGTGAAAATGCCCGGCAGCCATACCAACCCCGGCAATCAAACGGAGCCCAGAAGATTGTTGATGACCAATGCGATAACAAAAGCATGCGCGGATAAGATTATTGATCTATCCAAATTCGATACCAACAAAAATGGCGTGCTGGAAACCACCGAGCTTTCGATAGGATTTATCGTTGACGGATACGAAGCTTCGGCAGGCGCCCGCACGCCGAATTTTTGGGGTGTATCCACAACCGCCACCCCAGCCGCCAGCGCTACCAATGGCGTGAGAATTGCCAGCTATTTTGGCCAGGGCGCCTTTCACAGAACCACCGGCAATAATGCCACCGATTTGCTGACTGTGGGCATAATTTGCCATGAATTGGGCCATTCGGGTTATGCATTCAATGATACATATGATTATGGCACGCTGACCGGTTCATCCACTTCCGCGGGTCATGGCTACTGGTCGTTGATGGCGCAGGGAAGCTGGAGCAGTAAATCCGGTGAATACAGCGGCGCCACGCCCAGTTATGCCGATGCCTATAATTTGGTAAGGTCGGGATTCGTTAAACCTGGTACGGCCGACGATTATCAAAGCGTTACGCTGAACTCGCCAATGGATATCTACTTGGCAAAAAGCAGCTCCAACAGCAGACAGTATTTTCTATTGCAACAAAGGAAATACGGCGCCGACAATAACTATGACCGCGGCTGCTTTTACAGAATAAGCTCCGCATCCGGCGCCAGCCATGGCGGGCTGCTTATTTATCATATTGATGAAAGCGTATCGCTGACGAGAATAAATGATAAACCCAGTCATTATCTCGCGGGAATTGAGGAAGCGCATGGCGGAACTCAAAACTTGCAGCAAACTGTAAGTAACAGAAACAACGGCGATCTCAATGATTTATGGGGTGCGGGCGGAAGAGCTACATTTGACCACAACAGCAACCCTTCCAGCGGGCTGTATAGCGCGTTTACCAATAACCTGACGCCGCCGACGCAAACCACGCCTTCCGGTGTCGCCATAGTCGGTATCAACTGGAACAGTGGCACAGGCTCCACTACGTTTACCATGACCGGTTTGCCGGCCGTATTGAATAGTATAGCGGTAACCACGCTGCCAACCAAAACGGCATATTTCGCGGGCGAGCCTCTTGACCTGACCGGCATGGTAGTGACCGCCACATATAGCGATAATAGCACGAAAACAGTAATAGGCTACAGTACAAACCCAGCCAACGGCGCCGCTCTCAACACAGTCGGGTCACAAACTGTAACCGTCAGCTACACCGAGGGCGGCGTGACTAGGACAGCAACCTTCAATATTATGGTGAACGCGCCGCCGGTAGTGCTAGATAGTATCGCGGTAACCGCGCCGCCAACTAAAACGGTATATACCGTTGGTGAGCCGCTTGACCTAGCCGGCATGGCGGTGACCGCCACGTACAGTGATGGCAGCTCAAAACTTGTAACGGGCTACACCACAATCCCGATCAATAACACTGTTCTCGGTACAGCCGGTTCACAGACCGTAACTGTCAGCTACACTGAGGATGGCGTGATCAGTACCGCAACCTTTACAGTTTTAGTGAATGCGGCGCCGGTGGTGCTAGATAGTATAGCGATAACCACGCCGCCAAACAAGACTGCATATACCGCGGGCGAGCCACTTGACCTAACCGGTATGGTAGTGACCGCCACGTACAGCGATGGCAGCACTAAAGCAGTAACGGGCTACATTACCAACCCACTCAATGGCGCCGTTCTCAACCTCATAGGCACACATACAATATCAGTCAGCTACACCGAGGGCGGCGTGACCAAGACAACCGGCACCACCGTCACAGTGAATACGTCGCCGGTGGTACTGGAAAGTATAGCGATAACCGTGCCGCCAAACAAGACTGTATATAGCGCGGGTGAGCCGCTCAACCTAGCCGGCATGGTAGTAACCGCCACGTACAGCGATGGCAGCGCTAAAGCAGTAACGGGCTACATTACCAACCCACTCAATGGCGCCGTTCTCAACAACATCGGCACACATACAATATCAGTCAGCTACACCGAGGGCGGCGTGACCAAGACAACCAGCACTACTGTTACGGTAATACCGGTCGTATTAGATAGCATATCAATAACCGCGCCGCCAAACAAGACTGCATATACCGCGGGCGAGTCGCTCAACCTAACCGGCATGGTAGTAACCGCCACGTACAGCGATGGCAGCGCTAAAGCAATAACAGGCTACACTACCAACCCACTCAACGGCGCCGTTCTCAACACCACCGGTATACAGACAATATCAGTCAGCTACACCGAAGGCGGTGTGACCAAGATAGCCAGCTTCACCGTTACGGTGAGCGCGCCGCCGGTAGTACTTGATCACATCGTTGTAACTTCACTACCAACCAAGACTGTATATACCGCGGGCGAGCCGCTCAACCTAGCCGGCATGGTGGTGACCGCCACGTACAGCGATAATAGCGCCAAAACGGTATCGGGCTACACCACAGTTCCAGTTAACGGCGCCATTCTCAACACCATAGGCACACAGACAATATCAGTCAGTTACACCGAGGGCGGCGTGTCCAAGATAACCAGCTTCACCGTCACAGTGAACGCGCCACCGCCGCCAGTATTGAGTAGCATAGCCGTAACCGCGCAGCCAACAAAGAAGATATACACAGTTGGTGAGACACTTAACCTTAGCGGCATGGCGGTTACCGCATATTATAGCAATAATAGCTCTAAACTGGTAACAGTCTACACCACTACTCCAGCCAACGGCGCCATTCTCAACACAGTTGGCACACAGACCATATCAGTCAGCTATACCGAAGGCGGTGTGACCAGGACGACGACCTTGACCGTCACGGTAAATGCCTCTGTAACGGTGACTCCAACGGCAGTTGTGGAAAAGTTGTCCGGCAATCAAAATAAGCTGACTATCACCGTTACGGAAAAATATGCCAATGGTACAACTAATGTTATCACTGGCTCTTTCACGATCGCTAATAATGGCTCCGGTACATTTAATGTCGGGGCATATAAGGTTTATGTAGCCACCAAAGGCAATAATCAAGTCAGCGAATGCCGTATAGTGCCATAAAATTTATTTTTTATGAGTGAATATTGAAGGAATGCGTTAATTAAAGTGTAATAACAATAAATAATCACATGGCATCAATGTGATTATTTCACAGTATTCCAGTTGGCATTAATTGTATTTTCTGTATATGAACTGGAGGTGGTAAAACCGGAGCCGCTCACCCGGTTACAATGTTAATGAGCCGTTTAACCACGTTGCGCGTTAACAACGAGGCTGAAAATGGAGAACCGCAACTCCAGAATAAAAGAGGCAAAAAAATAGACAAAAATATTTTGGAGGTAACAACATGAGAACAAAAAAAAGCATACTCTTGGCAATAGTCCTCGTAGCGGTGCTTGTGTTGACATCGCTGCCCGCGATAGCGGCCGCCGCGCCAGAGGAATACGGTACTCAGCGTGAATATGTTGCCGCGCTGATCAAGTCCGCCGGCATGAGAGATGCGATGGTCGGCGCCGGCAATGATATTGATGCTTTGGCTAAAAGCTTGGGCTTTTTGGACAATTGGAATTACGAGCCCGCCTCTATTGTCACCGATCAAGTCAAAGCGGGTATGGATACCGCCATGGCCGGCGCCTTGAGCGGGCTCAGCAGCGCGCTCAGCAAGCAGCCCATGGAGCCTTATTTCGTAAACGGCATGGCCCAGCCGATCTTCTATTATGGTAACAATAAATATAATGATACCACCGGAGAAGGCGTGGTACGTTTTGTCGTCTATGTTGAAAGTGACTTGGACACCGACGCCGACGGCAAACTTGACCTGGTGAAGGCGGTAGTGCAGTTGCCCAGGGCCGCCCTGTATGGCGCTAAGCTCTCCACCATCTATGAGGCGCGCCCTTATGTTGAGGGTACCAATGGACAAAGCATTGCCGCTAATTTGCAAACTGCCGGAACTACCTATCTGAACGCTAATGCAGGCTTCAGCCACGAAAGCCTGTACGCGGTAGTCCCGGAACGCGTCCCCGCCGGTGAAGCTACCACCGCCGAGATGGTGGCCAGCGCCAATTACCGCGAATGGTATTACCGTTATAGCGGCAGCAGCTCCAGCGCCAGCATTTCCAATGGCAATGGTTCCAATGAGACCGAATATGAAGACCTGAATTGGTATGACTATTTCCTGGTTCGCGGCTATGCCGTTGTCTTGAGCGCCGGCATCGGTTCCGCCGGTTCCGAGGGCTACTCCACCTGCGGCGCCGATGTTGAAATCAATGCTTTCAGGGCTGTCATCGAATGGCTGACCGGCGACCGCAAAGCGTATTCCAACAAAACCGGCAACATCGAAGTCAAAGCCGATTGGTCCAATGGCAGTGTCGGCATGACCGGCCGTTCTTATGCCGGCACCACCCAATTTGGCCTGGCAACCACCGGAGTCAAGGGTCTTAAGACCATTGTTCCCGTGGCCGGTATCGCCAGTTGGTACGAGTACACCAATGGCCAAGGCGTGGCCACCAGCATACCCTATACCACCGGCTTGGCCTGGCATTGTAACAGCCGTTTAGCGTCTCCTGAATGGAGTACCATCCTCAACAGATACATGGGATACTCGCAATTGATGAGAAATGAAGAAAACGCCCTTGTCGGCGATTATGGCCCCCATTGGGCGCGCCGCGACTATACCGTGGAGAATTGGTTCAGGGATTGGGGCCCCAGCAAAATTCAAACGCCGATGCTGATCGTCCATGGCGCCAACGATGATAATGTCCGCCCCAAACAATCGGTAATGATGTATGAAGCCTGCAAAAAAGCCGGCGTGGATGTCCGGTGGATGTGGCATCAGGGCCATCATATGACCCCCACCTTCCCAGCCGCCACACCTAATGCCACTGATACCCAAAGGCCGTACTCTATGATGTGTGGCAACTACACCTATGATCAATGGCTCAATATGTGGTTCAGTCATCATCTGTATGATCTTGATAACGGCATCATGGATATCATGCCCGGAGTGCTAGCCCTGGACAATGCCAGCGGACAGTGGGTATCCTATGAATCATGGGATTCCCCCGCAAAAATCATCCTCGACGAAGATAACCGCGTTGGCGCCGTCAGTGTCTTCAGCGCCAGGGTTTACGAAGAACCTGAAGATTATACGGTAGAGTGGCCGATCCCCGATGATATCGTAATTGATGAAATCGTGCTGGATGAGATATTGCTTGATGAAGTGGAAATTGATGAAGTTGTGCTGGTGGACGCCGATGATAGCGAAATCATCATGACCGCCGCCGCGGATAACTTCACCGTCATCAACAGCGCCAATGGCAGCGGCAGCTGGCAAAACTTCCTTGACGCTCCCACAGCGGGAAGTACGGTGTATCAACTCCCGCTTACCGAGGATGTTACCGTTAAGGGTGTTGTACAGGTCAATATCCGCGCTGCTGTCAGCTCGCTAGGCGCCAGCGCCAATGAACCGCTGAGAATGCACGCCAAACTGGTGGAAATTTCCAGACCGGGAACCACCCTTAGCTACTACGGCGGCAATGCCATGGGCTCCACCATCGCTGTTGACCGTATCCAAGCCGGCGGTTCCTGGCAGGGCGGCGGCATAACCAGCCACAACCTGGTCGAGTTCCGCCAAACGAGGACTGGCACTTATAGGGAAATCGGCAAAGGCTGGATGGATCTGAACAACCCGCAGGCCGGTTTCGACAGCTATACGGCTGCCCGCAGCGACCGCGTGATCGCGCGCGATAATCTCGGCGTATTCCAAGATTATAGTCTGTTCCTGCAACCAGCCGTTCACACCGCCAAGGCCGGCAATAAGCTTGCCCTGATCATCACCACCGGCGGCGCCAGCGCGGCTGCTTATACTGGCGCCAGCGCCTTCACCTTCACCATTGATAACGACGCGACCAATGTGGTCATACCTGTCGAATATCACCGTGAAAAATACTTCAATGTCTATATGGAATCGGCGCAAACCAGCCTTACCGTTGGCGATACCCTCTACGCGGATGTTATGCTACAGGGCGATTTCAACTATACCCAGCTGAACACGGCCATCGCTTATGACTCCGGTCTGCTGCAATTTGCCGGTTATGAAAATCTCAGCGGCTTAGCGGCAGAGGTCAAGAAGGATGGCGCGGATAAAATATCCGTGCGCAGCGTGCCCACTTTGAACATGCTGGTTGGCGCCTCTTGCGCCGCGCCGGTAAGGGTGGTAACGCTGAAATTCACGGTGACCGGCGATTTTGAGGCGGACAGCGTGAAAAGCCAATTGGCCATCAACGACGCCGCTGTTACTCCTACTGCTGGCGCAAAAGGAATTGAATTATTCCTGGGCAGCAAATTACCTCTTACAATTAAGAAATAATAGCTGCTTGATAACTGGCTAAGTATGAAAAAACGAAGAAAATCTTCAGAATTCTGAAGATTTTCTTCATTTTTATGTAGATTGTCACTAGGCTTGAAACGGATCAAGAAACATAGTCATATAGATGGGTAAATGAATGACGCCCTCCTTGATCATGATGTCCTTGGTATATAAAATATAGGCGTTACCCAGTGTTGCGGAAAACTTTCTTCTGAACTTATCGAGTGAAGAATGCGCCCGGTAGGCGGAGGATTTGACCTCAAGCGGGCAAATTTTATTCCTGCCGGCGATCAGAAAATCTATTTCCATCATATTTTGCCGGTTATTGCTATCCACCCGGGAGTAGAAATACAGGCGATGTCCATTTTGACGAAGCATCTGCGCCACCACGTTCTCCATTAGCATTCCCTCATTGATATGGAGCTTATCAAGCAGGATAGCGCGGTACAGCTTATTATCGGCAAAGTTGTTGCCGCCGAAGGCATGGGTCACCAAAAGCCCGGTATCCGCCATATAGAGTTTTTGTGTGCTATGGTCGCCGGAGAGCGCTAATCCCATTTTAGGATCAGTAGCATTGAAGCAGGGATTGACTATCATGCCGTCGCTGAGCCACATAAAAGCGTCCTCATAACCGCGCAAACGGGCGTCCATATCAATGGCAGACAACTTGTACTTCTTTTCCTTCTTGGCCAGTTGGCCGGGCAAGGCGTCAAAAATCGCCGTTACTTTGTTTTTGTATCCCCCGGCATATTTAGCGATATCATTGCGGTATAGCGTCAGGATACGCTTCTTTACCCTGTCTGCCGCGGCAAAATCTCTTTCCTTCAGATATTCCACGACAGCCTGCGGCATCCCGCCTACCAACAAATACTGCCGGAAATCATTCATGACTTTGCGGTGCAAAGCCTGCCCCAGCGGCTTTTTTTGCTCGAAGCACAGACGGAGTAAAGGTACGGTGGTTTCATCTCCCAAAGCCCACAGAAATTCTTCAAAGTCCAAGGGAAACATCTCATATTCTTCTTCCTCTGACGGGATCACAATATCCTGTACATTCTGCTTCAGTGATAATAGCGAACCCGTCTCTATATAATCATATCTGCCGTCGGCCACCAGATATTTGAGCAGTTGTCGCGCCTTGGGAAACAGTTGCACCTCATCAAATACGATCAGGCTTTCCCGTTGATAAAGCCGGGTACGGTAGTATGCGGCAAGCTTGGCAAAGAACATGTCTAAATCGGCGCTGTCATTTTCGAAAATAACCTTGAGTTCTTTCTCCACATTGCCAAAATCAATGACGATCATGCTTTTGTATTCATGCTTGCCAAATTGCTCGCAAAGAAAGCTTTTTCCCACACGCCGCGCGCCGGAAAGCAGCAGCACGTTGGCGCCGTTGCTTTCTTTTTTCCAATCGAGCAATTTTTGATATGTTTTACGCTTCAGAATCATTGCCGCCCCTCCGTTCCATCCCTATCATACCACCAAAATCACGAAAAGGCAAGTTGTAAATCGCAAAATTTGCACGAAAGTGCATGTTGTGGTAAGCGGAATTTGCACGAAAGTGCATGTTGCGGTAAGCGAAATTTGCACGAAAGTGCATGTTGCGGTAAGCGAAATTTGCACGAAAGTGCATGTTGTGGCAAGCAAAATTTGCACGAAAAGGCAGGTTTTGCTTTTTCAATGCTGGATTAGCTGCGTTGCGTCCGCTTCTTCGGATAATGCTATATCCGCAAACTGCTGTGATATCTTCATAAAAGCATCCACCAGCGCCGGATCAAAATGCGTACCCCGCCCCTCCTCAATAATGGCCACAGCTTCCTCGTGCGAGCAGGGGTTCTTATAAGGGCGGGCGGATACCAAAGCATCATATACATCGACTACGGCCATCAAACGCCCCTCTAAGGGAATTTCATCTTCCTTTAACCCATTCGGATAACCGCTGCCATTCCATTTTTCATGATGCGTGCCCGCGAAAATTTTTGCGTATTTAAAAAAGCTGCTTTCCTTGGTGGTTTTCTCCATACGCTCGATGGCGTTTACGCCGATTTGCGCATGGGTTTTGATACTGTTGAATTCTTCTTCGTTCAGCTGGGCGGGTTTATTGAGTATCATATCGCTGATGGCAATTTTCCCCACATCATGCAATTGTGCGGACGGCACAAGATAATCCATATCCCACAGCATTGTTTCTGCGCTGTAAATATCATCCTCAATGATCTTGTTGATAAGGCAGCTTAAATATTTTTGTATCCTCAGCACATGACCGCCGGTAGTGTAATCCCTGAACTCCACCAAATCGCCCACGATCTGTAAAACAGAGTTTTGCAAATTCATCACTTGTCCGATCTTTTCAATAAGTCTTTTTTGAATGGAATCGTTTAATTCCTGCAGTTCTTTTTGGCGAGCTATCGTGGACAAATGCATATCCAACCTTTTGAGAAAAAGCGGCGCGGCGATAGACTTGCAAATAAAATCAATGGCGCCCAAGTTAAGGACCTCCAGCTCACTTTCCGCGTCGCAGATAGTGGTATAAAATATGATGGGGATTTCTTTATATTTACTGTTATTTTTGAGCAAGCGCGCGATTTCATAGCCATTAAGATCGGGCATTGCCACCTCCAGCAAGAGCATATCAGGAATAAACCACTCCAATAATTCAAATAGTTTTGCCGCGGACGAGGCGGAATAAACATCGTATATATGCTTGAGGATAATTTTGCAGGCGCTTAAGCTGGTTAAGCTGTCATCGGCAATAATAATTCTTTTCGATTTCAAATGTTATCGCTCCCCTCTTTCATATTCAACCGCTTGCGGTCTGCTTCGCAGCCCAGTTATGAGTTGTGAGTTGTGAGTTATGAGTGAATTCTTGTTTATTATTTCGATAAGTCGCTATCGTTTAGAATAAACGTTGAAGATACCTTAAGGTCAATAGATACGTTAATATTATTTTGCATTTACTGATCTTGATGCGGGGGGTTGCGGAACTTGGAAAACCAAGCGTTTTTAGGGCTACAGAGAACAAATAATAATATGATATGTATATTATTCGTTACCATAATTATAAAAGTAACTATTTTGCCTTCAAGCTACTTTAAGCTTTTTGGGATAACGCAAAATACAACCGCAAAACGAACCGCTTATCCACATAAAAAGCCCCTCCATAGCGGCCTCT
>Ga0123356_10005241_pt1 | contig 13235 bp, 6 predicted proteins | sample TergutEmb28metaG_2_FD_92546 | JGI IMG/M metagenome (GOLD analysis project Ga0123356, IMG submission 92546) | Embiratermes neotenicus P3 segment gut microbial communities from Petit-Saut dam, French Guiana - Emb289 P3 | ecosystem: Host-associated > Arthropoda: Insects > Digestive system > Gut ... | reverse complement strand
GGAATCTTCTGCTTCCCGGACAATTATCTCTATATCACGATCGAGGTATGCACTTTGAACAGAAGCAACAAAACTATGAGTAAGGTCACGTGCATTCAATTTATATTTTGTTTCCATAATAGATCAATATATATTAAAAAGAAAAATAAAACAAGGGAGTTTTTATGAAAAAGTTTTTATTGACAAAAATTATCGCAATGCCATGGGTAGATTTATAAGATTTATCTTATTCTTTCCTCTTTAAACTCTGTGTCCTCTGTGGTTAAAAACAAAAATCATTTCTCCGTGTCCTTTGTGTCTCCGTGCCTCTGTGTGAATAAATTTCAGTTAATTCCGTAGATGAGCTTCACCCTGCTTTTTTCAAATTCTTGGCGTTCATGATTAGCATTTGCAGGCGGTTTTCGATGTTGGCAAAGCTTACGTCGGGGTCATAATCGAGCGGCAGGATTTGGATGCCAGGGTAATGTTCTTTGACTTTTTTGATGATACCGCGTCCGCAGATATGGTTGGGAAGACAGCCGAAAGGCTGAAGGATAACAAACGAACGGATCCCCTTGGCGGCATAATGAAGAATATCGGCGGCGATTAAGAATGATTCGCCCGAAAGTATCGAATGGTGCATTATATGGTCGCTTAATTTTGCGACTTCTTCGAGGGAAGCGTCACATTCATACAATGGATGTCTTTTTGCGATTTTATCTGTATGTTTTACGGCGATTTCCATAAACTTGGTGCCTGCGTATGCATAAAGAGTGTCGTATAACGAATGTTTTACTTTAAACTCTTTTATTTCTGCGATTGTGTGGTTTAAAAACAGATGGCGGTAAATGCCGTACATGCGCGGAAAAATAACTTCCATACCGTTTTTCTCCAAGTATTTTTCTATTTCTTGATTTGATCCCGGATGGAAAGTTAATAAATATTCGCCCTGAATCAATACTTGTTCTTTAAGTTTGGAGCGATCGTAACGCACATTGCATAAATCTTTTATTGCTTTTTTAAAAGATTTTATAGCGCCGCTGATACCTTTCTTGGCTAGACCTTCTGCGATTTCTGCAAAGGCGTTTTCTGTAATTTTATCTGTTTCTCCCTTTTGCAGTTCGTAGGGACGAATTTTTCTGCGCAGATATTCCAGCGCATCGGTTTGAATAACGCCCCATACGACATTTGCGTATGTCTTTAATGTAAAGTTCATTCCCGGATGAGCGTTTTTTAGATCATACATATCTGTTGTAATTACAGGAACCTGCGGATAACCGGCTTCGTCAAGCGCTTTTCTTGTCAGAGGCATATAGTTGGCAAGACGGCAGTCGCATAACACCTTTGGAGAGCCGACGACAGTATTATCAGGATCATATTTGCCGCTGTTTAATGCCTGAATCGCTTCGCCGATTACAATCTGCGCAGGAAGACACATATCGTTATGCACATATTTTTTCCCCAATGCAATTGCCTGAGCTCCGCCCATAGGAAGCGGCTCAGCTCGGTAACCGTCGTTAACAAGACTCGCGCTTGTTATTAAACAAAATGCTCTGCTGGCGTTTGGAATAAGGATAACTTTTTGCCTGTCTTTTTTTTCTAATTTAACAGGATAGGGGTCGCCGAGAGGTTTTGTATTAAACGCTGCTTTTCTGCGGACCATTATTGTCTCTATAAATGAACGCACACGGATTCTTAAAGGACCTGCGATTTCGCTTTCGTCCATTTTTAGGATCAAAGGAGATTTGCCGGAAATATCGTTCATTATGCGTTCGATCTCGTCGGTATAGACTGCATCATGTCCGCAGCCGAAACTAAAAATATCAACATATTCCAAAGCCGGGTGTTCTGCGGCGATTATCGCTCCGGATAAAAGACGCGCGTGGTTATTAATTGTAATTTCTGTACGCGATTTGTTTAACGCAATTTTTTCTATACCGGGCAGAGAATCAAGCGTAAGGACAGGAATCCCAAGGCTTGTAAAATAGCGCGAAAGATTATGATTTATATGCTCGTCATACTGATAATGACGGCCTGCAATAACCATGGCAAATTCGCCTTTACGTTCAACTTCTTTGATAATCGCCCTGCCGTTATCTGTCATACTGCGGCTAAAATCATTTTGCGCTTGTTCTGCTTGTTTTATCGCTTTAAGAACCGTCTTTTTGGGAATATTAAAAGTATCTTTTATAAAACGGCAGAGCTGTATATCCTGATCTCTTTTTGTAAACCAGTGGCAAATCGGAGAGTCTAACGGGATGTTATGTTTTTCCTGCGGGTTATTAGAAAACTTTACAGAAAGCGGATATCCCTTTAAAACAGGGCATGTAAATGTGCTAAAGCGTTCGGGATTATCCGGCGGCAGCCTGTTTATCTGCGGAAAAAATATTCTGTCAACTTTTTTTTCGATCAGGTCTTCGATATGTCCATGTACAAGTTTTGCGGGGAAACAGACAGTATCGCTTGCTACATATTGAATGCCTTTTTCGTACAGGGAGCGCGAACTTTTTCGTGAAATTAATGTTTTAAAACCAAGCGATCCCCAAAAAACTTTCCAAAAAGGCATGTTACGCCAAAAATCCAATACGCGGGGGATTCCTATCGTTATATTGTTAGAAGGCAAAAGCTGAGTAAAAGGATAATCTTTAAAAACAAGTTCGTCTCTGATCTTTATCATATCAGGAACAGAACCCATTGTTTTTGTTCTCTTGTCTGCTTCTTCACGTAACGCAGGGTCTTTGGGATCGCCTACAAGTTCGCCGCGTTCGCAGCGGTTGCCGGTAACCCATGTTAAACCGTTAGAAAACTTTACCAATGTACGGTTGCAGTTGTTTGCGCAGAAAGGACAGATCAAATTTGCTTCCTGCGTATAATCAAAACTTTTTATTGCGTCAAATCCAATAAAGCGCGAACGGTCTTGAGGACCATGAGGTGATGTATACCCATGTTCTGTAATTTGTCGTTTTGTTAAAAGAGCAACGCCGATAGCGCCCATTTCGCCGGGGTAGGGAGCGCGGACTACGGATTTACCGAGATATTGTTCCAGCGCTCTAAGGACAGCGTCATTTTTTAATGTTCCGCCCTGTACTACAATTCTTTCTCCTAACTGAGCAGGATTGGAGATTCTGACAACTTTTGTAAAAACATTTTCTACTATAGAACGGCAAAGCCCCGCCATTATTTCGTCAGCCTGCTTGCCGTTTTTTTGTTCTGTTATGATTGTACTGTTCATAAAAACTGTACAGCGGCTGCCAAGATGAGCAGGATTTTTTGCGTTAAAAGCAACTTCTGCGATTTTATCAACCGGAATATTTAAAGTTTCTGCAAAAGTTTCTAAAAAAGAGCCGCACCCTGACGAGCAGGCTTCGTTAACAGTAATATTTGTAACAATGCCGTTAGAAATATTAATGGCTTTCATATCCTGTCCGCCGATATCAAGAATAAAACTTACGCCGGGAATATATTTTTGCGCGGCGGCGGCATGCGCTACTGTTTCTACTGTGTGGTAATCCGCGCCTAATGCTTTGTCAAACAATAGTTCGCCGTAACCTGTAGTTCCAAAGGCGATTATTTCCAGTTTTATTCCCGCATCAGAATATTTCTTATACATTTCGAGCATTGCCTGCTTTACTACTTTTAATGGCTCGCCTTTGTTTGGACTGTAAAAACAGTCGACTACATTCTCGTTTTCGTCTAACAGTACAAATTTTGTTGTAGTAGAACCGGCATCAAGCCCCATGTAAACTTTTAATGTTTTTTCGGAGCAGGAATTAATATTGCCGCTTATAACCTGCATTTTATGGCGCGCCTTAAATTCTTCTTTTTCTTTTTCGTTTGCAAAGAAGTTAAGATTTTGCATAACATTGCCGCTGTTCAAACTGTTCCCGGCAGCGCTGGAAGCAATCTCGCGGTACATAGAAAGGGTAGTAAGCGCGGATTCCGGGCTGATAAACTTGTCGTATTCTGATGAATCTTCGCTGAACATGTCGTTTATAGAAATTGCTGTTCCGTATGCGATAAAAGTTTCTGCCTTGGGCGGGATAATTATATCAGAATCAGAAAGTTTTAAACGTTCTGCAAAAACTTTTATTAGAGTAGGGTTGAATGTTAACGGACCGCCTTCAAAAACAACAGGGGCTTTTATTTCTAAACCCTGCGCAAGTCCGCCGATAGTTTGTTTTGCGATTGCATGAAAAGTTGAAAGGGCAATATCCGGCAGGAGCCCGCCTTGATTTAAAAGCGGCTGAATATCTGTTTTTGCAAAAACTCCGCAGCGTCCTGAGATATCATAAACTTGCGTACCTTTTGCGGCAAGAGCGTCAAATTGTTCGATGGGGGTGCGTAAGAGAGAAGCGACTTCATCGATAAACGCGCCCGTACCTCCGGCGCAGCTTCCGTTCATCCTCATATCTCCGGCTGTAAGGCTGTTACTAGTTTTATCAAAATAAAAAAATACTATTTTTGCATCCTGTCCGCCGAGTTCTATAGCTGCTCTTGCCTGCGGATAAAATGTTCTTACAGCGATAGAATTAGCGACAACTTCCTGAATATACGGAGCATTAAGCATTTGAGCGATTGTTCTGCCGCCAGAACCGCAGAACGCTAGACGGTATTGGTTGTTCGGGAAAGCCGATAAAATTTCCTGTAAAAATGAACGCACCTTTTCGCTTTGCGAGGCTTCGTGCCGTTCGTATCGGGAAAAAAGAATCTCTTTTGTTTCCGGTTGTATCACCACGGCTTTAACAGTCGTGGAACCTACATCAATGCCTATATGTAACATGCAGAAATTTCATTTTAGCACATTTAATGCGTTTTTTCAACAAATTTCCTGTTTTTGTTATACCAATGCCTGTAAAACAAGGCAAAAAACGCTATTAGTAAAACAAATAACCCGGGTTCGCTCATTGGAAGAGGTTCATTATCCAAATCATGGAGTTTACTGCCGGATAGAACCTGTTCTTGTTTTCTTAATAAAGCGGCTTTTTGAGCTTCATTTTCTACAACAATATACGATGTCAGCGGCGTCAATATTTTTGATCTAAAACTGTAATTTATCATTTTTAAATATTCTTTGTTTGCAATGTTTGGATGAAGCACATGAGAATATTGTTTTGCCTGCAAGGTAAGCGCAGAAGACCAGCTTCTTTCGTTTAGAATACTATTGTCAACTTCGAATGTATCATTTATTAACGCGATAGACGCCTTGTTGTCATCAGGTAAATATACTTTAAAGCCGTTATTGGCAGTATGCTCAAGCACAGATTGGTTAAACGAAAATTCAATATCTAAAAGCTTTATTTTTGGATTGTTAATTAATGAATGAGGCAACAGTGTTCCATCCTTGTCAATGCTAAAAAAGAGGTCGCTTTCCGGGAACGCGAATTTAAAATCAGAAAAATCTGTTTCTATAATTGCTTCATTATATATATCAAAGGTAACAACTGCGATAACAGCATATGCGTTTTCTTTATATGCGTTATAAAGAGCAGTTCTTATTCCTCTATCAAGATAAAAGCCTCCGTCAAATTCTTGCAGGCTGTATTGTTGTTTCCAGTCTTCCGTCATATCGAAGGTGGCTGCATAAGAGTTTACAAAACTTATTTTTGCGTTTTCAGCGAGGTCCGGGTATTGCTCAATTACTGTGTCTATTCTCTGCATGAAATCTTCTGTATTACTGTATCTTTGGGATGATGTATCAACCAAAAAATGAAAATATGGTTTTCTTTGAACTCTTTCTAAATAACTTTTTCCGTATGCTGTAAAATACACATAGTTTTCTGCTTCGATATTTGCGAGCGTAAATTTGTTTTCTATGGGTTCAGTTCCCAGCTCTATAACATTGCCGTCAATTGTAATCGATACAGGCTCTGCGTGTATAAATTCGATACCTGTTTTTCTTGTTTCACTTCCCGCAAACGGAAATACTCTAAAAGATACTTTGTTTCCGGTCAGATAATGCAAAAGACCAGGGTCTCTATTCATATTTCTTATATTTGAATATATCCAGATTGCCGATCTTTTTTCTGCAAGGATACCGTATTCTTTTTCATCTTCTACATAAAGATAATAATCGCTTATCCAGCAGCCTTGCGGAAGCTCAATTTCTGTTAAATACTCTCCAATAAATGAACGTTGATTTGTTAATTCAAGATTTATCCAGCTTTTCCATTTCATTTCTGTTTCATCGTAAATGCTTTCTGAAGAAATATCTGTTATCGAAACATCAAAAGTTGCAATCTGCCAGTTTCGTCTTGCATTAACAGCAGGTTTATCAAAGAAAACCCTGTTAATATCATTCATTTTTGCGTCAGATAATGTTAAATTACCAAAAACGATCCAGTTAAAATATGATGATAAATAAGGCACGTGCGAAGCGGAGAAAAAAAGCTCAGCTCCTGCTGATCTGTGCCGTTCTGTAATATCAATAGTTTTTTTAAGAGATTTTTTATTTATATTGTATTCTTTTGAATAATCGGCGGCGTACAGATATTCCAGCGTTTTATTCAAAATACTTTTATCGTTCAAAAATGAAACAGTGATAACAGAAGGAATAACCGCAAGGCTTAAAATTAGGATAAAATTGGTTATTCTTGCAGTAATTAGATTCTTTAAGAACTCATGATCGTTTCTTAACTCGTTAATATGAACGATAAAAAGAGCAAGAGGCGTAAGCATTAAAAAGCCTGCGCCGAATGCTGTTATTGCAATAATAGAAAAAGGCAGTAATGGCAAAAATACAATAAAGAAATAAAGAGAAAAAATGAGCGTTATACATCTTGCTGTATACAAAGCGATCCGGTATTTTGTGATGTTTAAATTTGGAAGGCATAATATTATACCGTTTAATGCTGCAATGATATAAAACCAAATATTGTTAAAGTTTCCAAAAATACCGGAATATGCGCCTGCTACAGTAAACCTGCCGATATCGAATATCTGGTTATTTACTAATAGCCCCAGAAGCGGGAGAACAAATGTTATAGGTATTTTCCATCCATAGCTGTGTTTTTTCCATCTTTCTGTATTCCTAACAGCAACAATAAAAACACCTCTTGTCAAGAAAAAGAAAAATACTAATGTTATGGTAATAAACAAAATTAATAATGCATGCGCAAAAAAAGCCGAATGATAAAATGTATGATATTTAAATAATGGAATAAACAGCTGCCAAAATAAATAGACAAACAATGGTATTAAAATAACAAATAAAAAATTTATCCATGTCTTGTAAACTTTATCCCGCGAAGTAAAATGCAAAACAAGCAGCATTAAAGAGTAAGCTATTGTAGGCATTAAAAAAGTAGGCGGATAAAAATGTACATAAGTGTCCATCATCCATCCGGGGATGTCAAAAGGGATCAATTTGTAACTGTTAAAAAAATAAAGATAAATAAAAGCGATAAACGCAATAATCGATACTATACCGTAAATGAAAGAAACATTTTTTTTATTCTTAATCAAAAATGCGCTGTATATTAAATTTGCTGTTCCTAACAGTCCCAGAGTTATACTAAATACCTTCCAATAACCGACACTTTCTTCGCTTAACAAGCTTTTTATAATGTTATACTGTCCGAGTAAGAGAAGAAATAAAACAATGACAGGCAGAGTGTTTAATACTAAAAGCCATTTTGGATTAGTTAGATTTTTCATATATTTTCCTGTTTTTAAAAAGATAATCTACTGCTATGAATGTCAGTAATAAAAAAAATAAATATACGGTAATATTAATTGCGGAATGTATTAAATCCTGATGATTTGGAAGCAGTTTTTGTGTGTTTATAAGCGCGATGACAGCCAGGTAAACTCTGGAAGCATTAACAAAAATAGTTAAAACCCATGCAAAAAAAAGAGAAACAGGGAAGATAAGAATTTTATGCAGCGGCGAAGAAAAATATCCCGTTATTAAAAACACAAAAGAAAGAAAACAAATAAGCAAAAAATTAAATCCGCTGCAGGATTTATCGATTAAAATATTAAAACTTTCATGATAATAACCGCTGTCTTGGATATAAACAGACTGAGAGCCTGTTATTAGTCCAAAGATTTTATCGACTGGCGTTAATATAAAAGAAAGGTTTTCAATGCCGGCTGACGAAAACCATAACTTTAAAAGAATAAAAATAACAACTGCCGCCGAAAAATAAGGCATATTTTTGCTTATTTGCATTATTAATTATTTACTGTTTTTTTATGGTTGTCAATCTCTAATCTAATAACAGCGCGGACAGCCCGTGCGGCTTCTTCGCTGATACGGCAGCGTTCTGCGATGTCCTTTATATCGGCGGCGGCGATATTAGCGGTCGATTCATATTCCTTCATTATTATTAAAGCTCGTTTTGGTCCTATGCCTTCTACAGATTCCAGAACAGAAAAAAATAAATCTTTTGAACGCAGCTTCTTATTAAAATTTACAGCGAAACGATGGCATTCGTCACGGACATGCTGTAAAACTTTTAAAGCATCCGATCTCCGCTCTAATATTAAAGGCTTTTTTGCCTTAGGAAGCCATATTTCTTCTTCGCGTTCTGCAAGAGACGCAAGAGTGCAGTCTATCCCAAGTTCATCCAGTATTGCTTTTGCGGCGTTCACTTGTCCAATGCCGCCGTCAATAAGTATTAAATCCGGCAATTCTTTTTGGTCTCGCAAAAGCGCCGAATAACGGCGGCGCACAACCTCGCGAACCCCTGCGTAATCGTCGGCTTTACCGATAACAGTGCGTAGTTTATAATGCCTGTAGTTTTTGCGGTCGGGAACTCCGTTTTTAAAAGAAATAAGTGAAGCTGTTGGATATTTTCCGTCTAAATGTGAAATATCAAATCCTTCGATACGATGAGGTCTTGTTTCCATATTAAGAACGCGGGCAAGTTCATCCAGTGCGGGACCTGCGCCTCTTTCTTTGAGTCTCTTTCGAAGATCTTCTGACGCATTTTGCCCTGCCATTGCCATGATTGCATTGTGATGTTTTTCGTTTGCCGCTAAAATTTCCGGCACATAATCAAATTGTTCCTTAAACCATTTTGAAAATATTTCCAAAGAGCTCTCGCAAAGGCGCTGAGGCGCTGAGTCCACGGAGGAAGAGTTAAGGTTTTTTTCTCCTTCTCCTTCATTATCCTCCATGTTCTCCGTGTCTTCGTGTCTCTGTGTGAAATTTTGGAAAAATATCTTTGCAGGCGGCGGTTTTGCAGAATCATAATAATTTGTTATAAACAACTCAAGTGAATCCTGTTCATCTGCCGCGCTGAATGTCCGGTATAAATCTCTTCCTGTCATTTTTCCGCCGCGCATAGAAAAAACTGTAAATGTATACAAAAATCCCTCAAATGCCCAAGCGATGTAATCCCTGTTTTCCGGATTAAGGTCTTCTACAGAGCTGTCTTCGCCGGAGAGATTTTCTATCGCTCTGATTGTGTTCCTAATCTGCGCGGCGTCTTCAAACTTTAAAGCTCTAGCAGCTTCGTGCATTTTTTCTGTTAAATCAATGATTAATGAATCAGAGTCGCCCGACAGCAATTTTTGAACATGTTCAATATGAAGCGCGTATTCATCTTTGCCTATTTTTCCGCAGCAAGGAGCCATGCAGCGCTTTATGTGATAGTACATACAAGGACTGTTTTTTCTCATTTTTCTGCATTTACGCAGGGGGAAAAGTTTGTCGATTAAATCGATTATAGCTGTTACAGCCTGACCGTCGGGGAACGGACCAAAATAAAGACTGTTATCCTGAATAACCCGCCGGGTTCTGTATATGCGAGGAAAACTTTCGCTCGTTATGCGAATTAACGGATATGTTTTACCGTCTTTAAGGCTGATATTATACTTAGGCGAATGCTGCTTAATTAGGGTGTTTTCTAAAAGAAGAGCGTCATATTCTGAAGGTACTATGATAGTCTCAAATGAATGTATCCGTTTGACCAGAGCAACGGTTTTTTTGTCTTTATCACCCGTACCTTCTAATGTGCCAGAAGGACTGAATTTCAAGGCAGAAAAATAGGTTTTTAGCCTGTTTTTTAAGTTTTTGGCTTTTCCAACATAAATTATCCGGGACTCTGCGTTTTTCATTATATAAACCCCGGGTTCGGAAGGAGCGTCGCGGGCGGAAGCCTTCAATATATCTATTATATTTTCCTGATTATCCATATCTGTTCTGCCGATGATTAAAGAAGAAAACTATGAAAAAAATATTTATATTCATTAACGCAGTATACATCTTCCTTTTGGCTTGCGGTAGTATCTTTGCAGTCGGTGAAAGAACTATAACTCTCGGCGCTGGTTCGACATGGCAAAATGCCGAAAGAAGGACAAGTATTTCAGAGGTTAGGGCAATTCGTCCTCATCCCGTTCTTGTATTATCTTCTGCGCCTGCATCTTCTGTTACGGGTTATACGTCAGCAACAGGCGTATTGGGCAGTTTTGTTCCAATGATAGAATCAGCTCTGGATATGTCCGTTTCTTTTGATGAAAGAGAGCCGTCGCTTTTTAGAGACAGTAAAGGGCACTACAGGCTTGTAGTTCCGCCGGCGTTAGAAGCGGCAGGTCAGTCACTGGCGAGATCAGGATCCGGCGCGGCTCTGTTTGGAAGGTCGAATATGGAATCCGGCGCTAGCGCAAATGCCGCTCCGCTGATTATTCAGCCGCAGAGCCGGAACGCTATGTTTTCTGCCGGCAATAGACTCGGTGATTTTACAATTGAATTTTGGCTTTATCCGCAAAACATGGAAAACGGCGAACAGGTTTTTTCGTGGGTTGCTTCAAAACAGCTTAACGGGAACTTTACTGCACAGCGTATAACATGCACGGCTTCCAGGAACAGGTTTTCGTGGACTTTTGTTAATTTTTTTACTTCTATAAATGGCAGTAATCATAAAAATCTGGAGTTTTCGGGAAATACGCCGGTTGTTCCAAAAAGATGGAGTCATCATCTTATTAGGTTTGACGCTGTTACCGGATTACTTGAATATCTTGTAGACGGCAGAACCGAAGCGATTGTTTACGCGACAGCAACAGGAAGAGAAAGCAGCGAAGTTTATCTGCCGGTTGCAGGCAGTAACGGAAGCTTCCTTCTTGGAGAACGGTTTGTAGGTTTAATGGATGAATTTAGGATTCACAGTGTCTGCGCGGGACGTTCAGGTATTAACAGATATACCCCAACCGGCGGCAGAATAGAGACTAGAGCAGTAGACCTCGGAGAAAACTCAAGCGGTGTAATTAGAATTAATGCTGCCGGAGGAAGAACCAGTATAAATGGTACATCCGCGCGCAGTGAGTACCGTCAAAACGGAAGATTCCGTTTTTCCGATGCGTCAGAAATGCATTTTTTTGTCCGCGCGAGCGAAAACCCTTATTTGTTATCTAACAGCACTTGGACTGCATTTACTCCCGGCGAAGAAATAACAGGAGTTCGCGGGCGTTATGTGCAAATAGCTGTAGATTTTTATCCTTCTGCTGACGGGGAGAGCAGTCCATACCTTGAACAGATCAATATAATTTATATGCCGGGCGAACCTCCGCTTCCGCCGAGAAATCTTGTTGCTGTAGCGCAGGACGGAAGTGTTCAGCTTCGCTGGAGGCACAGTCCCGCTTCTAATACTGCCGGTTATCTTGTTTATTACAGTTCTGTACGCGGAGAACTTTTCGGCAATGACGCACTTCAGGGAGCTTCGCCTATTGATGCCGGGATAACAAACAGTATTAATATAGAAGGACTAAAAAACGGCACTCTTTATTACTTTAGGGTAGCTGCTTATGACCGGATAACAGGAGAGGTTAATTTAAACGTAGGTGAGTTCTCCGCCGAAGTTACAGCCCGTCCTCTTGCAGGCCTTGTTCCATGAATTTTAACCGTGATGAATTATCTGAAAAAATTAACAGTTATATAATTGACATACCAAGCCTTCCTGTATCAGTAGGGAAGGCGCTTCAGATATGCGGTAATACAAATGTAAATCCTTCTGACCTTAACAAAGTTATTTCTCTTGATCCTGTTTTAACAGGGAGGCTTTTAAAACTTATTAACTCCGCTTATTACGGACTTGGAACGCATGTTACATCCCTTGTAAAGGCGATAACTATGCTTGGTTTAAATACCGTTAAAAACCTTGTTTTATCTTCTGCCGTTTTAAGCGCATTGCCTAAAAATAAAGATATAGACGGTTTAAACATGGAAGGTTTTTGGCACCATTGCCTTTGTGTTGGCGTAACATCTAAACTGCTTGCAAAAATACAGGGAATAGATCCAAAATATCTGGAAGAATATTTTACTGCAGGGCTGCTTCATGATATAGGAAAAATTCCGCTAAATGCAGTGTTGGCTTCTGATTACATGAATATTGTTACAACCGCAGATTTAAAAGGCAAACCGTTAATTACAATAGAAAATGAAAATATAGGGATGAACCATTGCATTGCAGGAGAAATGATAGCAAATCAATGGAAGCTGGATAGTTCGATTTCTGATGTAATTGGAAACCATCATGATTCTTTATCTTACACCGGAGAGAATGCTGATATTGTATGCAATGTTGCTATTGCAAATTATTTTTCGGTTGTTTACGAAGTCGGATTTGCCGGAGACAGAAGACCGGTAAAACCAGATAAAAAAATATGGGAAACCGCAAAACTAAGCGAAGATGTTTACATGGACATAATGGAAAAACTTTATTACGAAATCGAACGCGCCAAAATATTTTTGCATATTTGAAATTATTAAGAATCCCTCACGCAGAGCACGCAGTGGGATAGTGTACGCTGAGTGATCCCTGAGGTCGCTGAGCGTGTCGAAGCGCCGAGGGGTTTAATACAAAAGATCTCACACAGAGGCACGGAGAACACAGAGGGAAAAAAAAGAGCCTGCAAACGCAGGCTCTCTAAATTACAATTAATTAAAATAATCAAGAAGCAGAGGAAAGCTCCCTAATGGTCTCTAGATCTAGCCCAGTGATTTCACTAGTAAATTCTAGTGTCGAACCTTTCGAAAGCAGGTTTCTTGCGATAGTTTGTTTTTCATGTTTACTGCATTCTTCCCAAGTCTCTTCTCGAGTTTCCCTTTTGACAACAGCAATCTCGTCTTCTATTCTGTATTCACCGTACAACATACTATGAATCTCCGAACTATGTTTTTTGATGAAATCCGCAAGGATTCCTTTCCCTAAGCAATATTCTACAGCAAGTTCTATCGATTCTTCAAGAGTTTTTTTAGAGCTTCTGTATTCCCATATCTTACCTGTTAAAATACTGTAGCCGTCTAGAACTTCGCT
>Ga0123356_10005240_pt1 | contig 13236 bp, 10 predicted proteins | sample TergutEmb28metaG_2_FD_92546 | JGI IMG/M metagenome (GOLD analysis project Ga0123356, IMG submission 92546) | Embiratermes neotenicus P3 segment gut microbial communities from Petit-Saut dam, French Guiana - Emb289 P3 | ecosystem: Host-associated > Arthropoda: Insects > Digestive system > Gut ... | reverse complement strand
CCGCAATTTAAAGATTTTGCCATCTATCTTGGATTAGCCGGACTTCATGTTTACCAAAATGCTGAAAACGAAGCAAAAAAACAGGGTATTGCCGTTATTAAACAGGTGGGAAAAGCTATGGTGATTCATGATACGAATTTGAAGGTTTTCTAAAGATGAGTTTTTTTCTGTGAAATAACTTATGGGGAAAGCGCTACCCGAAACCCAATATTGTAACTACTGATGCCCTGATGATCGTGGGCGCGAAAGTAAATATTGCAATACTCTGCATTGCGAAACCAGCTGCCGCCGCGAACAGCACGGTGTTCCTGTGAGTTGTCGTACCAATTTTCACACCACTCCCACACATTGCCGCTCATGTCGAAAATGCCCAGCTCGTTGGACGCCTTCGTGCCAACCGGATGGGTGCGGTTGTTGCTATTCTTTTGATACCAGGCAACACGGTTAATTTTGTTGCCGCCGCTGTAATGGCAGCCTCCGGGGCAAGATTTTTTGGCTGTGCCGCCACTTGCGGCAAACTCCCACTCGGCTTCGGTAGGAAGGCGATAGTTTCTGCCTGTTTTTGCGTTCAGTCGTGCTATAAACACTTGTACATCGTTCCAGCTTACATTCTCAACAGGCAATTTATCGCCCTTAAAATGGCTCGGATTATTGCCCATGATGGCTTTCCATTGTGCTTGCGTTACCTCATATTTGCCTATATAGAAAGCCTTTTCTGCTATAATTCCCCGCTTGCCTGAGCGTTGTGCTACATAAACAAGTTCAATACCATCGGGGTTGTAAACCTTGCCGTTGCGACGTTTAGCATCACTATCTTTCTCCTCATTACTGAGACGCTTGACCCTCCCTACCAACTTGATGGCAAGTTGTACGCAGCCTCGTTCAAGTTCAACAACCGACGTGTTTTTCATAAGCATGTTGGCTATTTTTACTGTTTTTCCGTTTTTCAACTCTATCAAACGACATTCAACAAAAGAGTAACCTTCTTCGCTGGTAATTTGCGTAATACACACCAACTCGGTGCCGCTCATTTTCTCAATATGATTACGCTGCTCCTCATTCAACACACCTGTTTTTTGAAAATTAATCTCGTTCATAAACAAATCTATGTCAATGCGAATAAGCGCCTTGTTCTTTTCCGAGTTATTAAAAGCCTCTGCAAGGATAGCTCTGACATTCTCCTTTAGCACTATTGAGTCTGTTCCCAAAGGCAAAAGCATGGCAATTTTTATTGTTTGCGACAGTAATGACAAAGACAAAAATACTACGATGATTAAAAATGATACTACTTTTTTCATGGATAAACCTATTAATTAATAAAACAGTAAACTAAAGTGAAAGCGCTACCCGAAACCCTAAATGGCTGTCTCTATTGCTTGGAACAGAGGATGTGCGAACAGACACGCGGCAGAATCTGTCAAAATTATCCCAGCCACCACCGCGAACCACATGCTGCTGTTGCGAATTATCGTACCAATCCTCACACCATTCCCACACATTGCCGGTCATATCATAAATGCCCAATTCATTGGGTTGTTTTGTGCCAACGAAGTGTGTGTGATTACCTTGAAACCTCACATACTGGTACTGGACAATCTGTTCTTTGTGTTCAAATTTCTTTTTCTTATTCTTCTTTTGCATACCGCTGTTGGCTCTATACCACGCCACGCTGTCAATGCAATTGCTACCACTGTACACGTACCCTTTTCCTATGGTTCCACCCCGTGCGGCAAACTCCCATTCGGCTTCAGTGGGCAAACGATAATTTCTACCGGTTACTGCATTCAACTTAGTGAGAAACTCTCTGGCATCGTACCAACTCACATTTTCAACAGGCAAATTATCATCTACAAATTGGCTTAGATTGCTGCCCATAATGGCTTTCCATTGTGCCTGTGTTACTTCAAATTTGCCGATAAAAAAACCTTTGATCGGCATACTGCCACTGTCTGCGCCTTCCACATAAACAAGTTCAATACCATCCATGTTATAAGTTTCGCCATTGCTCCAATTGTTACCGCCGGTATTGTTGGAAGATGTACCAACTGTGCTCCACCACACCAACTTGGCGGCAAGTTGTATGCACCCTTTTTCAAATTCTGTAATAGATGTATTTACAATAATTTGATCTGCACTTGCTACTATTATTCCGCTTTCTTGTTCCTGTAAGTAGCTTTCAACAAAAAAGTCATTATCCTTGTCGGTAAATTGTGTAATACACAACAACTCTGCATTTGAAATCACTTCATAGCTTCCGGAATTGATAAGCGCTTCTTCAAGTTTGGCTCTCACAATAGCTTTTCGCATAGCTGAAACATTTCCCAAAGGATCAAGTATGGTTACTTTTTTTGTTTGAGCGTATATTACTGGAAACAAAAATAATGCAAGTATAAAAACAATTATTGCTCTTTTCATTTTGAGTGTTTTGAGTGACTTAATAAATAAATTTTGGTTGCGAAAATATAAATCTTTTTTTATTCTTTTGAAATGTGATAGCCTAATAAAATACAACTAAAAACCGTACAAAACTATACTTTTGCCGCCGGAATTTGTAAATTTGATATATAAATATACTTATAAATGATTAAAAATAAGTATAATCAAACTTTAAACCTTAAACCTTAAACCTTAAACCTTAAACTTTAACCCATCGTGCTCCTTAGAAAAGCCATCTTCTCCGATCTCCCTGAAATTAAATCGCTTTGGAAGGCGGTATTTTTAGATTCCGATGATTATATCCATAGCTTTATTTCACATTTTGGGGTTGAAGCCGGATATGTTTGTGAGATAAACAATGCTGTTGCAGCAATGGCTTTTGCGTTACCCACTGCCCTGTCTTATCATCCCCATTTATCTATTATCAATTATCAACTACCAATTATTTATGTTTATGCCTGCGCAACACATCCGCAATATCGCAGGCAGGGGATAATGGAAAAGTTGCTGAAAACTGTGTATGATGACGCTTGTTGTGAGAATATTGCAGGAATTTTCTTGCAGGCTGCCGACGCAAATTTAATGAGCTATTATCGAAAGTTGGAATTTGAGGATTTTTTTTATGAAGGTGAGACTATTTTTTTCTTAAACTACAAAGGGCACAAAGAGAACACAAAGGGCGCAATGGAGTTTATTGCTCCTGATGTATATTATACAGAAAGGGAGCAAAGGCTTGAAAAGTTGTGTTTTGTGAATTGGGGTAACGATTTTTTCAGATTCCTTTCTGAAACAGGACAGAAATTTTGTATGTATGAGGATGCAATTTTTTCTTTTAGGGCTAAAGACAAAACGATAATCGTTGATGAATTGCTGGGGAATGTGCCTGCTTTGCAGATAGCAAGTTTATTATTTGAACGGTTCCCTGATTTTGAAAGTATTGAAATACGAACTGTAGGCAATGACAGGTGTTGTGGACAAATAAAATGGGGAAAACTCCCCTGCTCTACCCTTAGTAACGGGTATTTTGCTTTTGCGATGGAGTCTTAAGCATAATTTTTTTTCCATTCCACCGTTTACTATTGATTAAAAAACGAAGAAAATGATTTCATTTACCCCTCATTCTTTATATGTCCTTTCCATTATTGCGATCATCGGTTTTCAAATCGGATTGTGGTTTGTTTTTATTAAAGCGGGAGAAAGACCATGGAAAAGCCTTATTCCAATCTATAACTGTGTGTTGTGGCTCAAAATTCTATCACGCCCAAAATGGTGGATGTTTCTTATTCTCTTTCCATTTATCGGCGCTTTTATGTTTTATTTAATGGTTTGGAAGACGATACGGTTGTTCGGAAAAACAAGCTACAAGCACTTGATACCGGGAACATTCTTCTTTTTTCTCTATTTGCCCTGGCTTGGCATTTCTAAAAAAGAACGCTATACAAAGTTGGCAGATCTGCCAAAATTCAAGAAAAGTGGTTTGCGCGACTGGATGGATGCCCTCATTTTTGCCGTTGCTGCCGCCTATATCCTCCGCTGCTTTTTGTTTGAGCTGTTTGCCATCCCAACCTCCTCTATGGAGAGTTCGCTAATGGTGGGCGATTATCTGGCAGTGGATAAGGTTACCTACGGCGCCCGCGTTCCAATGACCCCCTTGGCGATTCCGTTTGTGCATCACACCATTCCGTTAACAAAATTTACAAAGTCGTACGTAGAATGGATAAAACTACCCTATATGCGTTTTCCAAAAATTCACTCGGTAGAAAGAGGCAACGCCGTGGTTTTCAATTATCCGGACGGAGATACTGTGGTTTTGGAACGTCAATCCGAAAGCTATTATGCCATCGTGCGCGAATTTGAAACACTGCTCAATCCCAAAGCATCAAAAGCAGAATTAGGAAAAGTATATAATAAATATCGGGTAGATGGCATCAATCATATTACATCAAGATACCCCGGTCCCTATTATCACGGAAAAGGAAGGGAAGCCGTTAAAAAAGAATATCATGTAACCGCACGACCTGTGGATAAACGCGAGTTTTTTGTAAAGCGCGCTATCGGACTGCCCGGAGATAAGCTGGAAATTATAAATACACAAGTATATATTGATGATCAACCGATTAAAAATCCAAAACGTATTCAGTTTGTATATAACATTACTGATCCAAACGGCATAGGACTCAACTCAAAGAAAAGAAAAGCATTAAATATTAATGAAGATGAACGATGGGAAACACATTATAGCTTGCATCATGCACAAATTGCGGAAATTGAAAAAATGGGAATGAAAGTGGAAAAATTGGTAGATAAAGAAGGAGAACAAGATTTGAGTATTTTTCCCCATGATGTTCGCTATCATTGGAATAAAGATTTCTTTGGACCAATTACCATTCCCCAAAAAGGCGCTACGGTAGCTTTAAACGATTCCACTGTTGTGCTTTATAAGCAAATTATTTGCAATTATGAACTGCACGATTTGCAAATAAAGGATAAGCAGATTTTTATAGACGGAAAAATTGCCACCGAATATACCTTTGCCCAAAATTACTACTTCATGATGGGCGACAACCGGCACAATTCCTCCGATTCGCGTTTCTGGGGATTCGTTCCCGAAGACCATATTGCCGGAAAAGTTTGGTTTGTTTGGCTCTCGTTAGATAAATACAAGTCGCTTGGAGAAGGAAAAATTCGCTGGAAAAGAATGTTTAGAGGATGTAAAAATGAATAATGTTAATCATGTTATTTTTTTTCTATTTTTGCGGCGTTAATTAAGGATTATAAATAATTAAATTTAAGTACCAATATGAAATCAAAACTTTTTACTTTTAAATCAATTGCATTGTTTGGAATTGCAATGTTATTTGTAGCAAATGGAGTTTGTCAAAACCAAACCACCACCACAGACGATAAGGATACATCGCCTGCCGTAATCATTAAGTCCACCAATCTTTCTCCTACAGAGTCAGATCCTTACGGGAAGCCAATCCAATCTTCGGAAGTTGTAGTTACCGAAAAAAACGCTACCACCAAGAAGCAAACGGAAATTAGGGATGACAGCACGCCTTACTACACCGTAAACGAAATGCCTGTGTATCTTGACGGTAAAAGGGAGCTTCCCAATTATGTATCAAGAACAGCAAAATATCCGGTAGAAGCGCGGAAAGATAAAGCGCAAGGAATTGTGATTGTTCAAATTATTGTGGAAAAAAATGGTTCTGTTTCAAATCCGCAAGTCGTTCAATCTGTGCATCCTAAATTAGATGAAGAAGCATTGCGTGTGGTAGGCACATTGAAAGGATTTATTCCGGGAAAACAAAACGGCGAGGCTGTACGTTGCTACTACCAAATTCCCGTGCCCTTCGTTTTGATGGAAACAAAACAGTAAAATTATTTACAAATATTTTTTAACCAAGGAAATAAAAGCATCATCAACCGCTAATATTTCTGCAATTTTAACCGCTTCTTCCGGAGCGGTTTTTTCATGGCAATCTTCTAATTGATAATCAATAAATTTGTTCAATTCGTGCGGGTGGGTCTTTATCTGTTCAATCTTATCCCACTGTATCCCTTTTACGCGCAAACGGCGAAAGTTCCCTGCTACATTTGAATAGTGCGTAGTAACCAAGCAAATCGTTTTCCTGTGATTTATCATCTCAAGAAATGCGGTTACCAAAGCGCTGCCCTCTTTGGGATTGGTAGTACGCGCAAACTCATCCACCAAAACCAGCATCTTTTTATCCGTTTTTACCTCTTGAAGAATATGATGGATGTGAAAAATTTCGTTCACAAAAGAAGATAATCCGGTGTGCTCGGTATCACTGTCGCCGGCAACAAAATGAATTTTCTCTACCGGAACGATAGCTGCTTTTTGCGCCGGCACATAAAACCCAAACTGAAACATCCACTGGCTAAAGGCTATTGCCCTGAGAAAAATTGATTTTCCGGTCATGTTAGCGCCTGTAATCAAACAGGGTTCTTGCTTTAGTTCAATATCAACGGGTTGAAATTCCGTATGCTCTTTTTTTAACCGATGTGAAACCACCGGATGGAAAAGTCCAACGTAAGAAATCTCATTTTCCGAAATTGCAGGTTTGCAACAATTCCATTCCCATGCCAGCGCTGCCTTGGCGAGCAACATGTCTAATTTGGCAATAGATGACAGGTTTTGCTCTAAATGAGCTGCAAAAGGCAGGAGCTTTTTTACCAAATTTTGTCTTATCTTATTTTCTAATTTGGAAATTTGCCACAACAAATCCTCTTTTTCTTCAGGCGAAACAGCTCTCTCACTTTTATTGCGCAAAGCCGTTAATTCTTTATTGTAAGATGAATAGATGTAAAAATGGGGCAGAAATGTTTTTTCAGGATCTAAAATTGAGATTACCTCACTCATTTCACACAAAGAAAAAACCATAAAAGAGGTCGCCTCAAGTATCTTATTCAAATCATGCACAATGAGGGCGTTTTTTTTGATTTCAAAAAGCTCTATGTCATCTAAAGTATCACTGTTTTTTAATCGGGAAAGTGTGCCGGAAATATCTTGCGTAGCAGAAAGCAGTTGCTGAACCTTCGGTAAATGCTCTTTGTTCGCTTCCTGCCAATATAATGCTTTTTCTATTTCATTAAAACGAAGCTCAATCTCAGCGCTATCTGTAATAAATTGGCTTTGAAGCAATTCTTTCCTCCCAAGTGGAGAGCAGAGTTGTAAGTTATCATAAACAAACCGCAAAACAGGGAGGGTGGTGAGGCAATCTTTGAAGGTAAACATGAGCGGGTTTTTAAGTTAATTTTTGGGAAGCAAAAGTATTAAATTATTGTTCTGTTTGTGTTGAAACAGGCTGAGTAATATTTCTATATTTGCCACGTTACTTGTTTTAAAATTTATAACGATGTATAGTGTTCGTAAACCTCTTATAATTACAATAATATTCGTTTTCATTGTAAACATTCAAAATGTTTTTTCTCAGGTTACCTGCACGGCAAGTGCGCCGCCTCAAGTTGCCGTAGGGCAATCTTTCACTTTTACCTTTTCGCTCAACCAACGCGCCAATGAAATTTCTTCCTGCCACTTTCCGGGATTTGATAAACTGAGCGGTCCCAGTTCAAGTTCTTCCACTTCCATGACTATTGTTAATGGACAAACCACGCAAAGCAATACGTTCTCATACTCTTTTACACTCAGGGCGCAAAAAGAAGGAACTTTCACCATTCCTGCGGCTACCTTTGTGGTGGATGGGAATCAGGTAAAATCTAACAGCGTTCAAATCAGAGTAATTGCATCTCAACAGGCGGGGACGCCACAAACGCAGCAAACGCAGGGAACAAAACCTCAGCAACAAACTCAAACCTTTGACAAAAACGAGGTCTTTGTTCGTGCTTCTGCCTCTAAAACAAATCCTTATCAAGGAGAGCAAGTGATTATTACTCACAAATTATATGTAGGACAAAGCGTGAATGGCGGCTACCGCGTAAACAGCGCTATCACGCCCACACAGAGTGGGTTGTGGTCTTATACACTGGGAGAACCAAATGCGGAAAACGTTGCAAAACAGGAGGTCATGAACGGAAAAAGATATGCAGTTCATGAAATTAGAAGAACGGCGGTTTTTCCACAAAAAACGGGAGATGTTACCGTTACCCCGATGGAGCTTGACTTTACCGCCAATGTAGTATCCCAGCAAAGCTCCGGCGATCCATTCTTTGACAGATTTTTTGGGGGCAGACAAAATGCCCAGAACTTCAAACTCGACGTAAGGTCAAACGCTGTTCAACTCAATGTTAAGCCATTGCCGCAAAGCAATAAACCGGAAAATTTCAGCGGGTTAGTGGGCAGTTTTACGATGCGTTCTTCATTAAGCAGAGCACAACTTAAAGCCAACGATGCCACCAATTTAACCGTCACCATAAGCGGAACCGGAAATATACAGCACATTGATCCGCTCGATATTGTATTTCCGCCCGACTTTGACGTAACAGAGCCGAGGGTAACGGATAATATTGACACTAAGGGAAATTCCGTTAACGGTTCGCGCAACTTCGAATATGTGATCATTCCCCGAAATGAAGGAAGTTTTACCATTCCAAAAGCCTCTTTCACTTTTTTTGATCCTCAAACCAATACGTATAAATCGCTTGCTACGCAAGAATTTACTTTGCAAATTGAAAAAGGGTCAGGGCAAACTGCCGTTTCCACTACTTCGTTTCAGAAAGATATCAAAGTTTTGGGCAACGATATTCGCTTTATTCGCACTTCAAATTTTAACTTAAAACCGGTTGGAACGATTTTTTTCGGATCGCTCCAGTATTATGCTGCACTGCTGTTGCCCATTTTGCTACTGCTGTTTTTTATTCTTATCTGGAGAAAACAGATTGAACTGAGGAGCAATGTGGTCTTGATGCGCCATAAAAAAGCAAGCAAGGTGGCGCGAAAAAACTTAAAAACAGCAAAGCGACTTTTAGAAGAGCATAATAAAGAGTTGTTTTATATTGAAATATCCCGCGCCCTTTGGGGATATTTAAGCGATAAATATCACATCCCCGTTTCACAACTTTCTATGGAGAACGTGGTAGCAAAACTCATGCAAATGAACGTTTCAACACAAACAATGGATAATTTTACAGAAACTTTGCAACAATGTGAGTTTGCCCGTTTTGCACCGCAAGACAGTGCGGAAATTATGCAGGATATGTACCGGCGGGCTACAGCGTTTATTTTGCAAAATGAGGCAAAATTGCGTTAAAAATTTGTACACTTAATATATTATTATGAATCCAAAATTAAAAACCACACTCCTTCTCGCCTTATTCATTGTCAATTCTCAATGCTTAATTCTCAATTCTTTCGCACAGTCTCCCACCGATTTACCTGCCATAAACAAAGTTTACGCTGAGGGGATACACAGTATTAAACTTGCCCCCGAAGGCGCTCAATTCGGGCAACCTGTTATTCAGTTGTCTTCAAGAGAGAGATTGATGTTAACTTTTGATGATTTGCTTCAGGAAGACAGATTTTTGAAATATACGCTTATTCACTGCTCGCACAACTGGGAATACTCGCCATTGAACCCAATTGAGTATCTAAATGGTTTTGTTGAAGATTTAATCAATGATTACTCTTTCTCTTTCAACACTATAGTTCCTTATACAAGATATAGATTAGTGTTTCCTACGCAAGAGATGCGCATTACAAAATCGGGCAATTATCTATTGGTAGTTTACGACGACATTATTGAGAATCCTGTGTTAACCAGAAGATTGATGGTGGTTGATGTACAGCAGGCAGGCATTAAGGGCAAGGTTTCATGGGCACAAGATATAGAGTACCGATCATCGAAACAACAGGTTGATTTTACGGCTCTTACAGGTTCATACTCCATTCGCAACCCCAGTATGTACTTGCATGCTACTATTTTACAAAACGGGCGCTGGGATAACGCCATAGAAGGATTAACTTACCGAACGGCAAAACCCGGAGAGTACAGCTTCAATTTCGACAATTTGAACAAAAATGTTTTTAATGGCATTAGCGATTTTAGAACATTCGATATTAGAACGTTACGCACAACAGGCGATAGAATTGTTTCTATTAATTTCAACAACAGAATCAACCAAGCCTACGTGATGGAGGATTTGGCTCGCCCATGGGGCGCCTACGTTAAGAACACAACACTGAAAGGGCACTGCATTTATGCAAACCACGATTTTTCAGGAAAAAACACTGAAGATTACGTATGGGTGCATTTTACGCTACGCTGCGATTTTCAAGTAGAAGCGGGAGACCTGTACGTTTTTGGAGAGCTTACCGACTGGCGCATTGACCCCAAAGCCAAATTGGCTTTTAACCCCGAAAATAACTACTGGGAAACCAGCTTCTACTTAAAGCAGGGTTTTTATAATTATATCTATGTATTTGTTCCTAAGGGTTCTGAAAAAATTAATGATATTTATATTGAAAGCAGCCATTGGGAAACACCTAATGATTACACTATTTTACTGTATTTGCAGGAAGAGGGGAGTTCGTACGACAGGTTGATTGGGGTGAGCACGGTGGAGTGAACGATTAGGAAATCACTTTGTGTGGCGCATTGCGGAAGTCAGGAAATCACCGAAATCATTCTTCAATTTCATCCAATGTAATTAGAAACCATGCGCTTCACCCCTTGCTCTAACGACAAAAAAGCTTGTTTATAAGCATATTTCCTCAATTTGCTAAGATCTGCCTGAAATACAAAATGATCTTCACTTTGATATTCTAACATCATCTTTTGCTCAGGCTTCACGGCTTTATTGATGGCTTCTACAATAGCCGACAACGGACGAGCAAAACCTGTTCCTACTTCATACTTACCGCTTTGCGGAGCGTGATTTAGAAAATAATAGAGTACTTTACATACATCATTCACATAAATATAATCTTGAACGATATTTTTTTCTACGCAAATTTTTGGTAGATTTTCTGTAAAATTTTGATAGATTTTATACACATTGGAACAATTTTCCGCTTTATGTTCTTCGTTTTTGCCATATACTTGAAAAAATTTTAGCCCTGCCCAAAAAGGAGGTGCTTGCTGCTGTTTTTCAATCCATTTATCGAAAGTGTGTTTGGAGTGAGCGTACAGAGCGGTGAGCGGTGAGCGGTGAGCGGTGAGCGGTACGAGGTGAGCGGTATAAGGTATTGCATTTGTTAAGTATGAGGAGGCGTAAATTAGTGGAATTCGTTTGTATGTGGCAAAACTCCAAACTCTTTGTGAATAATCCACATTTAATGCTTCAAAAATGGCTGTATCGGTAGAAAAATAGTCGGTGCGGGCGCCTAAGTGAAAAATAAAGTCAATATGTTGCACATTTTGCTCTGCCCAATGTAAAAAATGCTCCCGTTGAATTTTGTCAGCATATTCTAAATTTTCCCAATTTTTTTGCTTTTTTTTTTTGGTAAAATCATCTACCATGATGATGTTTTTTATTCCATAGAAGTTCAATTTTTTACAAAAATGGCTGCCAATAAATCCTGCGGCTCCGGTTACAACAATCATGGTTTTGAAAACTTGGGATTGGTTAAAAATTCATTATCGGTTAAAGTATTTAAGAATGCTTTTAAATCAGAGATTTGCAGAGGGGTGAGATAGGCGCCGCCCTGTTCAATTTTGTGCATTAAGGGATGTACATAAGGGGAGTTTTGCAATCCAAAATTATAAAAATCAAGTATTTCATCCATCGTTTTAAAGCGCCCGTCGTGCATGTAAGGAGGTGAAACCATACAGTTTCGCAATGAAGGGGCACGATAAGCGCCAATATCCTGTTCGTTTTTTGTTACTGAGAACCTGTCTCGCGGGTCATCAAAAACGAGAGACAATGCATTGTTATAATACAGATTGGTGGTAAACAAAGGAGTTCCGTCTCCGCCGTGGCAATGAAAGCAATCTGCCCCTTCTTCCGTTGAAAAAAGAACGAACCCGCGCATTTCGGCATCAGTAAGTTCTACTTCCTTGCGCAAATACTTGTCAAATTTTGAATTTCCTGAAACCAAGGTGCGCACAAATTGCGCTATTGCTTTTTGAATACGCGAAATATTAATCTCATCTGTACCAAATGCTTTTTTAAACAAGGCAGAGTATTTGGGATTTTGTTTCAACGCATGAACTGCGCGTTCCGGCGTACTATTCATCTCGTGCGGGGCAATAATACCCATCAACACAACATCTTCCAATGACCGTTGTTGTGAATTTGGATTACTTTCATGAATCATCCCGTTCCAAAAATAGCCTTCAGGGTTAAACACCAAATTCGTCAACGGCATGGTATTGTGCGGGGTAGGTGCACCGGACAATCCAAAAGTTTTGCCATCGGGAAAGCGGGGGTTGTTCATCCCAACATCAAAATTGTTGGCTTGTACGTGGCAGGTGGCGCAACTCATCATTGAATCGGGGTTATCGCCAAGGTAGCCGCACAAACGTTCATCGTAAAAGAGATGCTGTCCCAGTTCAATACCTTCAAAAGTGAGCGGATTATCTTTCGGAATGTGTAAATTTGTGGGAAAATAGCGCGGAATGGGGAGGGCATAGGGAGTGCCGGAGAAGGGTTCTTCAGGGGGAATCGTAGGACAGGCTTGCAAGATGAAGGCAGAAAGTAGAAGGCAGAAAGCAAAAGAAAGATTGTTTTTCTTTTTCATTTTTAGGGCGTTAACATGTACAATAAATAACTTGCAAACGTAGCAAAATATTGTCATCATAAAAAAAAATCATTCACAAAAAAAGGGAGTGAAATAAGTGTATTTTTGCCGCGGAGAGGTGGCAGAGTGGTCGATTGCGGCGGTCTTGAAAACCGTTGAGGTGAAAGCCTCCGGGGGTTCGAATCCCTCCCTCTCCGCCAAAATACTGGAAGTGAAATAGTTCGCAGCCTCCACCGATTAACGCAGAAAACTTTTTTTTTCAAAAACTCTGCAAGTCATCTTTGCCTTGTCATACTTTTTCTTTGCCGGCAACGTTACTAAAACTTAATTCTTGAATCTTTAAAATCTTACATCATTAAATCCAAAACATCCTCCATATCTTCCGGAATTCTCTATGCCGTTTTCGCCTACTTAATTTGGGGAACGATGCCGCTCTACTGGTATCTGTTATCCGACATTACTCCGTATGAGGTTGTGGCACACCGTATTTTATGGTCTGCTGTGCTCATGTTTATTTTGGCGGTAGTAGTTTTTAAAACCGATTTTCGTTCTATTATAAAAAGCACAAAGAAAATGCTTTACTTGCTATGTACTTCGGCGTTAATTACTTTGAATTGGGGATTGTACATTTGGGCAGT
>Ga0123356_10005239_pt1 | contig 13238 bp, 12 predicted proteins | sample TergutEmb28metaG_2_FD_92546 | JGI IMG/M metagenome (GOLD analysis project Ga0123356, IMG submission 92546) | Embiratermes neotenicus P3 segment gut microbial communities from Petit-Saut dam, French Guiana - Emb289 P3 | ecosystem: Host-associated > Arthropoda: Insects > Digestive system > Gut ... | reverse complement strand
TGATAGAAGATCAAATGAAATATCAAAAATCACAGCTGAAGCACTTAGGCCTTCATTAATGTTAGAAGGTTTCCCAAGATCTATGGTTGATGTTTTTATAGAAATTATTGAAGCTGAAGGTGGAACTAGATGTGCAGGTATTACAGCTGCTTCTGTAGCTTTAGCTGATGCAGGAATACCTATGAAAGATCTTGTAGTTGGTTGTGCTGCAGGCAAAGTCAATGACGAAATTGTCCTTGATTTATCTGAAAAAGAAGATAAAGAAGGTCAAGCTGATGTTCCAATAGCTATGATGCCTAGAACTGAAGAAATCACTTTACTCCAAAGTGATGGTGATTTATCTGAGGAAGAATTCAAAAAGGCACTTGATTTAGCTATGGAAGGATGTAGGCAAGTGAATAAGGTTCAAGTAGAAGCTCTAAAATCAAGATATGCTCAAGATGCAGGGGATAGCTAAGTTCTATAATTGTAATATTATAGCAAAATCTGATAATAAGTTAATTTGATATGAGGAATTATTATGAATATTATACCTGAAATTACAAGAGAATGTATTACAGACCTTATTAACAATGATCAAAGGGAAGATGGAAGAGCTCTTGATGAATACAGAGAGATTACTCTTGAAACCAATGTTATTTCAAAAGCAGAAGGTTCTGCAAGAGCTAAAATAGGAAACAGTCAAGTTATAGTTGGTATAAAACCTACAATTGGTGAACCTTTCCCAGACACTCCTGATGTTGGGGTTTTAATGACTAATGGGGAATTGTTACCTATGGCTGATCCAAGTTTTGAACCAGGGCCTCCTAGTGAAACTTCTGTTGAACTTGCACGTGTTGTAGATCGAGGAATTCGTGAAAGTGAAATGGTTGATCTTGAAAAATTATGTATTGTACCTGGTAAAAAAGTATGGATGCTTTTCATTGATTTACACATTATTGATTATGATGGGAATCTCTTTGATACAGCTACTTTAGCTGTTATGAGTGCACTTGCAACTACAAAGATTCCTGTTGCTAAAATGGAAGGTGATGAATTAGTAATTGATGAAGAAAATACTATTGATTTGCCTATTAGAAACAAAGAAGCCATGTGTACTTTTGTTAAAATTGGGGATAAAATGGTTTTAGATCCAGCTTTAGAAGAAGAAGCAATTTTAGATGCAAGGCTTTCCATAGGAATAACCGAAAGTGGCAGTATCTGTGCTATGCAAAAAGGTGGGGATAAGTCATTAACTAAAGAAGATGTTTTAGAAGCTGTTAAAACAGCTTACTCTAAAGTCCCAGATTTATTAGAAAAAGTTAAAAATGCTTAATAACTAATGATTATTGTTTTAGTTAGTTATTATCATATTTTTATCTTTATTTTTTATTTAAATTTTAATTTAGACCTTTATTTTCTTTAAAATTCTTTAAAATTAATTATTATATTTCAGTTTTTCTGTTTTAATCTGAAAAACATTAAGTTTATATACTATTTAAGACCAATTTATTATATCATATGAATTTTACTAATTAAGGAAATAGCTAATAATTAACTACTGATTTTCTTATATTTTTATATATTATACATTTATATGTTATATCTATTCATAATGGTTAATTTTAAAGAATAATCTATTTCAAATTTATAAAAGTGATATTATGGCAAGAACAAAAAAAGTGGGAATTACAGGAAGATTTGGAGCAAGGTACGGAAGAAAAGCTAAAAAAACTGTAAAATCCATAGAAGAAAACATGAAAAGGAAGCATGTTTGTCCTAAATGTGATAGGCCAGCTGTTAAAAGAATGGCTGTAGGAATTTGGAAATGTAACAAATGTGGTGTTGTGTTTACTGGTGGAGCTTATGTTCCTGAAACTCCAATGGTTAAAACTGCTAATAGAAATATAAAGAGAGTTGTTGGGGGAGACTAATTGTACAGATGCTCTGAATGTGGAACTGAAATCGATCCAAAAAGCTACATGGAAAATAAATGTCCAAAATGCAGATATAGGATTCTTTTTAAAAAGGTTCCAGCTATTAAAAGAAATATTAAAGCAAAATAATTGTTTTAGCTATTTTATTATAATAGCTATTTATATATTATTTTAGCTATTTTTTCTTTGATTTTCTTTTTTATTTTAATAATATTGTTTATTTATAATATTTTTAATTATAATTTTGATTATAATTTGATATTCTAATTGTTTTATCTCATAAAAATTTTTATTAGATCTTAATTTGGTTTTTATATGCTAATTTCAACTTCAAGGAAACCTTCATCAAAAACTCGAGCTTTTTGTAAGAATTTATCTCATGCTCTGGATTGTAACTATGTCAATCGTGGAAAAATGAGTATGAGGGAGTTACAGCTAAAATCTGCAGAATCTGGCTGTGATTCAATAGCTTTAGTCTACCAAATGAAAGGAAATCCTAGTAAAATCACCTTTTTTTCTAATAATGGTAAAGAGTTATTGGTTATTATTGGTTCGGTTAGCACAACTAATCAACGTTTACATATAAAAACAGCTGAACTTTCATTAGAATCCGATATTCCTGAATTGGATATTTTAAAAGATATCTTCCCTATTAGTGAATCATGCACTAGTTCTAGAAAAAACCATATTTATGTTGAAAAATTAAAGGATGAATTTAATGAAGGTTTAAAAGATTTTGATAAAAGAATAGCTATCATTCATTTTTATAATAGGGATGGAAAAGATACTGGTCTTAAAATCAATATTAGAAAAGTTGTTAGCTAATTATTTATTTGAGGTGTTAATATTTCAAATGATTATTTCAATACTTTAAATTCTGTTAAGAGTGGAATATCTATTGATCTTGAAGATGAAAAATTAGCTAAAATTGTCTATGGTTCTGTTTTATTAGAATTTAAAACATCTTCAGATTACAGATCTAAGATGACACTTGAGTTAAAAGGCTCTAAACTTATTATAAATATTGAATCTGAAGATGCTACTTCATTTAGAGCTTCTATTAACTCAGCTATCAAATTAATTGCTTTGTCTGTTGAAGTAGCTGATTTAACTGAATAATAATACAATTATATTTATAATAATCATAATATGCCATATAAAATTTTTACTATTACAGCCTTTTTTATTAATTTTAATAGTATTAATATAGGATTAAGATTATTGCTAATAAGTATGTGATTTATTTATAATGAATTAGTTAATAATAAATACTATAAAAAATATAGTTTTTATTAATGTAATTATTTACATAAATTGAAAATTATAATTATAACATAAAATATTATTATATTATTTTTAAAAAATTGAAAAATATAAATATTAAAAAAATACATATTAATTAAATTATTAGGTGAAAATATGGAAGTACCTCAAAATATACAACATCAATTGAATCAATTTCAACAATTACAACAACAAGCTCAAGCTGTAACTATGCAAAAGCAAAATGTAGATATTCAAATACAAGAAACTGAAAGTGCACTTGAAGAATTGAAAAAAACGGATGCTAAAACAGAAGTTTTTAAAACAGCTGGAAACTTGCTTATTAAAGTTAATAGAGATGAAATTAATGAAGAACTTGAAGAAAAACTCGAAACTCTTAAACTCAGAGAAAAAACCATGGCTCGCCAAGAAGAAAGAGTTATGAAAAAACTTCAAGAAATGCAGTCTTCTATTCAAGAAGCTATGCAAAATCAGGCTCAATAGATACTTTTAGTATTTATTAGCTATTTTTTTTATTTTTACTTTTAATTAATTTTACTTTAAATTAAATTATATCTTTTAATTAAGACTTATATTATTTTAATTATTTTAATTATCAATAAATTTCTTATGTATTGTTTATTGTTTGTATTTTGTTATTTATTATTAATTTCAAATGGGATGTTTTACTTTGAATAAACTTAAAAAATTAACTCAGGAAGACTTAGATATTATCTCCCAATATTTTTCAGATATAGCTAATGAAATTATTTTAGCCAAAGTTCCTTCAAAAGAAATATTAGATTTAGATCTAGAAATAGATGCTAGCTATGAGGATGAAGAACTTGATATTAATATTGATGTGGATATAGCTCTTGATGAACTCTCTAAAATTAAAAATAGTGATATTGAATTAGGTATTGAAGAAGCTTATTCTAAATTAGATGAATTTATTGATGAGAATTATAGAGAATAATTGGTTTTGTTTTTTATATCTAATTCTCTAGTTTATTTTATTTATTTTTTTAGAAATTCAACCATATTTTATAATTATCAAATTTACTTTATAAAATTTCAAGTAAACTTTAAATACTATGAAGTTAATATTATATTTGGGGGTCCACTCCTTAGTTATCCTTAATAACTAATTAATTAAAATATTAGATTGGGGCTGATTGCTCCTATCTCCTATTATTTAATCTTATTTTTTCTTTTATAATATTTTCAATATTATACAATGTTTTTAATAATATTTTTAGAATATTTATTCCTATATCTAAAATTTTTTATAGTAGAATTTATAAATGTATAATAAATATTAATAATTATATTAATAATATAATTGGATAGTATAATCTGAATAATATTATTGGATAGTATAATCTGAATAATATTATTGGATAGTATAATCTGAATAATATTATTGGATAGTATAATCTGAATAATATTATTGGATAGTATAATTTGGATAATATTATTGATAGTCCATATATAAAACTTGATTTTTTTAATAAGCTTTTTGTGATAAGATGAAGAGATCTACTTTAATTACAGTTATAATAACTCTTATTTTAATCTTTGGAGCTTATTTGTGGTTTATGTCACAAGTTAGTTTGGTTGAGCCTGTTGGTAGGCTAACTGTTACCAAGATAGGAAATCCTGATATGTTTCCAAATCATGGGAATGCAGAAGTTCTTGGAGAATATGCGGCTAAAACTGGTTCTAAGTGTGTTTTGGTTGTTCACTATGGTGGTGATTCAAATTATCGTCAGTTTAGCCAAAAAAGCTTTTTATCATCTTCAGGCAGGGTTACAGTACTTGAACTGGCTTTTGTAGATCCTTCTACTTATAAGACTTATGTTGACTGGGGAGAAGTTATCTATACATTCTTCTTTGGAATCCCTGAGGATAGATATACTTATCGTGCTGATGGAATATCTTTTAAAACTCTTGATGGAGCGTTAGCTTATATTAATAGTGAAGCTCAGTACCGTGGACAAGAAGGCCCTATTCCAATGTTTTATCATGGAACTGTAAGGGAAGGGGGTCCTTACACTAATCCTGGTTGTGGATTTCCACTCTACACTCAGATCACTTGGAAAGAATATGGTAGGTTTGGTGCATATTATTATATTGCAAAAGGATTGATCTGGCCTTATTTATCTAATAGATATTATCCATATCAAATTAGTCATTTATCTGACTTACAATATTTGTATAATTATGGAAAATTAGATTATACTGGTGTTGGATGATAATTTTATTAATATTCTAATTAAATATCTTTTATAATGTAACAGCTTGACTTTTCAAAAAATAGATAAAGTTTGGTTCTGCAATATTATATTTTCATTATAGTCGTACTTTTTCTATTTTTTATCTATTTTTTTTATACTTTTTTCAATTTGCTAAATAAGAGGTATTTATACTTTTTGGCTTTGATTTAGTATTATGTATTTATATAAATATTAGTATAAATATAATATTATTTATATTAAACATTTTTAATTTAATTAAATAGTTTGATTATATTTAATGTATTAAAAAGGATTTATATATTAATAATTCTATAGAAAAAAGGAGTTTTAATCAGTATTCTACTATTTGATTTGTTATTTCATATGGGAAGTAATAGATTGAATATTCATTTAAAGCTAAGTTTGATATAAATTGACCTTTTTTTATAAGCAATGGGGAAGTATTTGATGTAATAATTAGCTAATGTTGATATTTATGCAATCGAGGGTTGAAAAACGATTGATGATGGGTGTAAGTAGGTTTGTGTTTTTTGTTTTATTTTTTTCTTTGCTTGCTGTGGGTTCTTTGTCTTGTGTTAGTGCAGCTAATCATTCGGTTGTAGGGAATAGTTTTGCTGATATTCAGAGTGTTGTTGATAATGATGCTGTTTCTGGAGATTCTATTATTCTTGATAATATTACTTATATTGGTTCTGGTAGTCATATTCGTGTTAATAAAAGTATTACTATTCAAGGTGAGTCCTCTGATAAGTATGCTACTTTGGATGCTCGTGATTTGAGTCGTGTTTTTTTCATACCTAGTGATGTTTCTCTTGTTACTTTTAAATATATTGCCTTTGTTAATGGGAATAGTATTAATCAGGTTGGTGGTGGTGTTGCTGGTGGGGCTATAAGATCTTATTCTAACTTACATATATCTGATTGTGTTTTTAAAAATAATCTTGGTGGTAGTGGTGGTGCAGTATTTTTAATTAATAGTACGGGTTCTATAGTAGCAAATACTATTTTTATGAATAATCATGCAGATCTTGATGATGAAGATGACTATACTGAGGGAGGGGGGCTTGATATTCATGGTTCTAACACTCAGGTAATCAATTGCACTTTTATTAATAATAGTGCAACCAGTAGTGGAGGAGCATTGTCTTTTGTTTTAGGCATAGGGAATCATGTTATTAATTGTAGTTTTATAAATAATAGTGCTCCTTTAGGCGGTGCAATTAGATTTTCTAGTATTACTGTTGTTTTAGAAGGATGTAATTTAACTAATAATAGTGCAGATGAAATTGGTGGTGGAATTTTCATACAAAATTCTATAGCTGATCTGAAAAATGCAATTTTCATTAATAATACTGCTCCTCTTGGTGGTGCAATTTATGCAAGCTCCAACAATGATATAGTGACTATAACAAATTCTTATTTTAATATTAACTATGCAAATAATGGTGGGGCATTGTATATATTATGTGATTTAGAACTCACGAGTTCTAACTTTACTAGTAATCGAGCAGGCACAGGTAATACTTCTGGAGCATATTCAACTAGTGCTATTTTAATTCAAAATAATAATTTTAGAAATAATATTGGAATAGCTCTTACATTAATTGGACAGGGTACTAGGATTATAGGTAATAATTTCACTAGTAATACTGGTCATGGTATTAGAAGTAGTAATCTCAATAATGCTGTAATAAATAATAATCGATTTGTGAATAATGGTGGTAATGGTTTAGATATTTCAGGAAATGGAAACAGAATCTATAACAACATTTTTACAGGCAATAATATTGGGGTTATTGTAAATGGGAATAATCTTAATTTTACAAATAATCTTGTTAGTGGAAGTAGGGGTGATGGTCTTAGATTAACAGGTAATAATTTAATTTTTGTTTCTAATAACATTAGTTCTAATGGTGGTCATGGTCTTGTTTTCAATGGAAATAATCTTACTATTACTAACTGTATTTTCATTGGCAATAATTACGGTATTAATAGTCAGTCATTAACTAATGGACTTATTAATAATAATGTTTTTTCTAATAATCGTGGTACTGGTTTTTATGCAAAAGGCTCTAATAATAAAATTCATGGTAATAATTTCACAGCTAATAGTGTAGGTGTTAATGCTATTGGGGATAATATTAACTTTAGAAATAATAATGTTTTAAATAATCTCTTATATGGGGTTATTTTTGTTGGAAATAGTGTTTATATTGGATATAATAATTTTACAGGTAATAAAAGAAATTCAGTAAATGTTAAAGGTCATTATACCTTGATTGAAAGAAATTTCTTCAGTGGTAATTCTATTGATAAAAATAGTAATTATATTGTTATTGTTGAAGGAAACTATGCTAAAATAAGTTTTAATACTATGAAAAATAATGGTTTTCATGGAATTTATCTTATTGGAAATAATTTTGAGCTTAGATATAATAATATTTCATATAGTAAAGGTAATGGTATTTATATTCTTGGAAATTATGGGGATTTTTCATATAATAATGTAAATAATAATGATTTAGTTGGAATTATTCTTAGAGGTAATTCTAATAAGGTTTATAAAAATAATATTACTTTAAATAAAGGTCATGGAGTTTCTTTTGTTGGTAGTGGATCTAATATTACTCATAATATTTTTAATAGAAACTCTAAAAATGGGCTCCGTGTTGAAGGAAATAAAAACACCATATCTGATAATGAAATTAGGAATAATACTGGAAAAGGATTAGAAATTATTGGCAATAGTCATAGGATAGAATATAATATACTATCTAGTAATTTAAATAATGGGGTTTATGCTAAAGGCAATAGTCATTTAGTTAGAGGAAATTTAGTATTTGGAAATTCTTATAAAAAGAATCAAAAATCAAGTGCAATGTACTTTATAGGAGATTCTAATAATTTTCACTATAATATAATTCAAAATAATGGATATCATGGATTATACATAAAAGGACATAAAAATGTAGTCTATAGAAATCCCATTTTTAGCAATAAACATACACAATTAATAAGTCATGGAAACAAAAATAAATTATCATATTCAAATATTGAAGGGGGCTCTAAATCAGGATTACGAGTAATTGGTAATTCTAATAAATTATCTAATATTCAAGTCAACGCTAATAAAGCTCATGGAATTATAATAAAAGGTAATAAAAATCAAATTCTTAAAGTTGCATCCAATGGCAATAGAGTTGGAGTCCATTTTTCAGGTCAAAAAAATATATTAGAACAAAGTGTGATAGCATCTAATAAAAAATATGGCATTTATCATCTTAAAGGATCAAACAATCGTTATAATTATAATTATATTGTTAACAATAAAGCTAAAGCTAATTTACATAGAGTGAAAGGTTCTGTTAATGCAGATTTTAATTGGTGGGGTAAAAATAATCTGAAAACTGTGAAAAATTTGAAAGTTAAAAAATTCGTAGTAGCTAAGCTTAATTCTCCAAATATTTTGAAAGTAGGCAAAATTCATAAAATAAATGTTAAATTTTCAGCTAATGACAATAAAAAACTGAAAAAGAGGATTCCTAGTTTAATTGTGGCTTTTGGATTTAAAGGAGGCAAAGTAAAACCTAATGTTGTGCCTGCTCCTAAACATATTGCTAAAACAAAAATTAAGCATAATAGCTATAAATCTATAAATTTAGTTGCACAAGTTGATAATCAGATATTATATAGGCAACATGTTACTTATAATGGAAAATTATATGAATATAAATTATATAAAAGAATAATAGTAGAGAAAATAAGAAAGTATAATTCATGGGTAAAACGACAAAATGAAGAAGCAAAGAAACGTAATCAACTTGCTGTAGGGACATACATGGTTTTTAGTGCTTCGTATGGTAGTTATTTATATTCTCGTTCAAATATGGGTAGAGATTTAGCTAAATCAACATCAATTATAATTAAATCTCCAAAAATTTATTTGCCTGCACATTTTAAAGCAGGGGTAGGTTATGCTCCATCAGGTTTAAATTGGCTTGATGGTATGAAAGCTCGCAATATGCCTGTGGGATCAGTTACTAAGGGGTTATATGATATTGCTGTAAAGAATAATATAACTGATTCACGGATTTATTATGTTCTTTATATAGCGGGTAAAATTTCAGATGCACTTGTATATTCTAATGGAGATGTGAATAAATTTTTTGAGTATAATTTTCTTAATATTTATGGTTATAGCAACTTTGACAACTATGGATGGGGAGGTCAAGCAGGAAAAGCTATTTTAGAATTTACTTTAGGTATTGATGAAAAAGGAAATATGGGTCTAGGGGATTTTGCACTTAATTTATTATCAATAGCTTTTGGGTTTGGTGTAGGAGGTTTAGCTGTTAAGGGAGGAAAAAGTCTTACTCAGTCTATATTGAAAAAATTACCTGCAGGAATGAGGGTTACTGCAACTCCTGTTGTGAAAACATTTGTAGACCAAATTGGAAAATTCACTAATAAAATACCAAAGGGATTTATGGAGGCATCGAAAATAAGAGAAAATATTGTTGATGTGGCTAAAATTTTGACTGGTGATTTTTCACCTATTTCTAAAGTTGTTTCTAAGAATTCTAAAGATTTAGAGTTGATTTTCACGAGTTTTAAAAATACTTATTCTGGGCTTGATAATTTCTTGAAATTTGCTAAGGGAGACCTTAAAGGTGCACTAAATATTCTTTATACTAATTTTAGTACTATGTCTAGTTTATTGAAGGATAAAAAATTTTATTCTTATTTAGATGGTCTTATGAGCACTAGTAAAGCTAAAAGCGATTTAAGCACTATTGTTAAATCTATTAATGAAGGTCCAGATAATATTAAAAAAATACTGGATGCACTGAATACTCCAGGGTCTAGTGCTGAATCAACAGCTAAAAATGATATTAATGAATATATGGAACTCATGAAGAAATTTGAGAAATTATTAAAAAGTCAGGGATTAAAATGAAAGTAGAGTATGACATTGAAAAAGAAATGAAGAAAATACAAAAAAAATCAGACAAAGTATTGAAAAATTATCTTAATATATATGGTTTGGAGAATATTTTGAGTGATACACTAGTTCAAATTGACTCAAAACCTTTCGATATATTAGCTAAAAACTTTGAAAATTATGTGAATGAATATAATGAGAAGTATCCTGTGGGGGAATTTGAAATAGGGTCTTTAAGGGATAAATTTCCTATATTAAAATATTCACTTATTTTAGAAGAAAATCTAAAAGTTAAATTACTCTATGCTTTTAATTTGACAGATGTTATTATTTATGAACATTTTTCTAGTATTATGGTTTTTTTTATTGCTATTTTAGCAATTAAAGATCATAGTGATGATAAATTTTCAGATGAAAAAATTTTTGGCTTAACTAATAAAGTCATGATGTTGTTAGATGATTTTGATCAGGATTCCTCTTTGAGTTCTGTTGATGAAGATTTTTTTAAGGGTTTAAAAGGTGTTAAATGGGATAAAAAAGCAAGTAAACTTTTTGAAAAAATTTTATCTGTTCAATTTGACATTTTAAGTTTAACAATAACAGAAGTATTCTCAAATATAAGAAAAATTTCTGGCAATTATCGTTTTACTTTGACGATGTTAGCTGCTTGTAGTGCTGTTAATAGGGGTAGTGATAGGATGGAATATGAAGATGTTATTTGTGCTTTTAGGACTTTTTATAAGTTGTTAGATGCAGATATTGATGATTTAATTAGGTGATTTTTTATGAAGATAGGTAAAGGAATAGCTATTATTTTGAGTATAATATTTTTTATGGATATTGTAATTTTATTGTCTATTGTTAATGTTTTTGTTTTTCCAGACTTTCACTTTACCGACAATCCAGTGCTGAGGTTTATTTTACTTGGAGGGTTCTTTCTTCTGACTAGTTTGTTCTATGGTTATCTTAGAGGGCTTTCTAATGAAAAAGATAATATTGAAGATAAGGATGTTGAAGATAAGGATATTGAAGAATCTAATAATGAACTAATAACTGGAGAATCTAATGATTTAACTAAAAAAATTGTTGTTATTGGAATAGTAGGATTTTTTATTACTGTTGTTGGGTTATTTGTGGTTATGAATGCTACTCTTTTGTTTGGTTGGGATGATGTTGAAAATCCACTTAGTTATAGTGATTCTAATATTTTTCTGAAATATCCAGGTAATTGGCAAAGACAATATGGTACTGATGCTGATTTAACTCTTTTTGCTACTGAATTTGTTTTCAGTATTTATTGTAATACTACTAATGGTCGTTCCCTTGATGAATTTACAAATGACTTTATTTCTGATTTTGATAATTCAAATAAAACAGTTTTATTTAAAAATACTACCACTATTGATGGTTTAAAGGCAAACGACATTGGTTTAAAATTATATGGTAGTGATCATGATTTATATTATGGGTTGTCTTTTTATCCATATAATAGGTTGTTAATTTTTGAAAGTAATAATACTTATTATGTTTTTAGATTTTTTGCAATGAATTTAGAAGATATGGATTCTAGAATTGGGTTTATTAAAAATTCAACAAAAATCAATAGATGATTTTTTATTTCAATTATATTATTTCATAGAATTAAAAGCTGTTAAATGGGATAAAAAAGCGAGTAAACTTTTTGAAAAAATTTTATCTGTTCAATTTGACATTTTAAGTTTAGTAATAACAAAGGTATTCTCAAATATAAGAAAAATTTTTGGCATTTATTGCTTTACTTTGAATATGTTAACTGATTGTAGTGTTTGTTAATAGTAATAAAATAGAGTATAAAGGCGTATTTATAATTTTAGGACTTTCATATGTTGTTAGGTGCAGACATTAATGATTTAATTTAAGGTGATCTTTTTATGAATAAATATATTTTAATAGCTGTTATAAGTATTGTAGTTGTTGTAGGTATTATTGCTTTGTTCACCTTAAGTTTTTCTGAAAAATCAACTGAAATTGACACTAAATTTCTAAGTGGAACAATTCCTGGGGTGGTTGTTAAAAATAATGCTAGTGAATATCTTTCAGATTGGAAAGTACAATGTAATGACACTGCAAATAAGATTTATTATGATTTTATAATGGCTGATTCATTTAATTTTACTAAAGAATATCTTATCAATATGAGGGGTGGTGAAAAAATTGATTCAAAAGAATATAATGGTGTTCAATGGGAAATATACTATTGTCGTAGCACAGGTTTTAGTACGGTTTTTGAGTCAGCTGAAAATTTTTTTATACCTCAACCAGGATATTTATGTTTTGCTTCTGGAAAAAATGGGGATTATTTTATATCAATAAGTAGTGGGAAAGTACATTCTAATAGTTCTATGGATACAGAGTTGTTTGAAAAATATCTTGAACCATTACTTAATAATATAACTTTAAAAGATTCTCAAAATCCACCAAAAGAATATCAAATTATAAATTCAACTAAAGAAGATTATGATAATGCTATTAATAATATTGGGCAATATGGCTGGGAAACAATAAAAAATAACATGATGTATATTTTATAAAATAGTTTCTAAGAATGATTTCGATAATGTAATATAACTAAAAAATATTTTCATTGTTGTAGTAGGATTCTTTTGTTGTATTAATTGAATTAGTTATATTATATAAGTATTTAATTCGTATATGACAAATTTTTTTATAATTTATAATATGTAATTTTTAAATTTTACGCTCATGTATAGTTGATGGTTCATTGAATATTTATACAATTATGTTGAAGATTAATATAGTTATTTTGTAATATTTTGTCAAAATAGCATTTTAATTATTCAATATTTTAAGAAAATACTA
>Ga0123356_10005238_pt1 | contig 13238 bp, 9 predicted proteins | sample TergutEmb28metaG_2_FD_92546 | JGI IMG/M metagenome (GOLD analysis project Ga0123356, IMG submission 92546) | Embiratermes neotenicus P3 segment gut microbial communities from Petit-Saut dam, French Guiana - Emb289 P3 | ecosystem: Host-associated > Arthropoda: Insects > Digestive system > Gut ... | reverse complement strand
GAGGCCTGATAGATAATTCCTGGATGCGGTCGCGCCAGTGCATGATAAAACTACCGGTTCATTGGTAGAATAAGACAAACCCGTTGCAAAATAAGCAGCGCTGCGCTCATCGATCACAGAATAGACCTCAAAGAATGGATCTATCTGCACGGAACGCGCAATCGGGATGTTAGTTGTGCCTGGGGAAACTACGATTTTTTTGATATTAAATTGTTTGAGTAGGGATAGCAATACCTGTGCGTTCTTGTCGTCAGTATACATATTAAACCTTCGCTTTTGTTAATTTATATGATTCGTCGGGTTTCCAATATAAATCCCATCCGCGGTCGCTCCTGTTGCCGCTTTCAAACTTAGCAATATTGTAAAATGATGCATAGTCGAAACTTCTGTCGCGTTTCTTGACGAATACATTGATGTTGAACTCTCCGCTTGGGAAGATATTGCTAACTTCTAACTCTAAATGATTGGTTTTGCGCAAATCGATTTTCTGGTCAATTCTTTCGTCTGAGACCCAGCGATAGACTTGTTCCCCGTTGTCGCGATTAATACCTACTGCAATGACAGGGTCTTCAATGGGCGAGTTCTGAGTGAAATCTAAATCTATTCTGATTTTGGAATCTAACATCTTGCACTTAGCGCTGAGATTCACGTAATTGTTCACTTTTGCGCCGTCACCTGAGCCATTTAACATAGCTGGCTGGTTTAATTCGCGATATTTCTGGGCTACTACAGCAGGATTGCCAAATGACGTAATCTTGCCGTCCTGTAATAAGAGAGCTTTGTTACAAAACTGTTGGACCTGGTCCATGGAGTGCGTAACTAGAATGACTGTCTTTTTCTCTTTTTTGAGCTTGGCAAAATATGAATAACATTTGCGCTGGAAAGCTTCGTCTCCGACAGCAAGAATCTCGTCGAGCAATAGAATGTCTGGGTTGGCGCGGATAGCAATGGAAAATGCGAGGCGGACTTGCATCCCAGATGAGTAGTTCTTGAGCTTCTGGTCCATGAAGCGCTCTAGCTCGGCGAAGTCTACAATCTCTTTGTACATTTTGCCGACTTCGACGTTTGAAAAGCCGAGGAGGGCGCCGTTCAAGTAGATATTTTCGCGACCAGTTAATTCTGGGTTGAAACCGACACCGAGTTCGATGAAAGGCACAAGCGATCCGTTGATGCGTACGTTGCCTTTTTCGGGCTCATAAATGTGCGCGAGAACTTTCAGGAGTGTGGATTTACCTGATCCGTTACGTCCGACAATCCCAAAAAAGTCTCCTTTTTCGATTTCAAAATCTATACCTCGAAGAACTTTCTGGATGTCATACCCACGACGACCACGGGCTAGATTGATGACTATGTGTTTGAGGCTGTTTGATTTTTCTCGCGGGAGTCTGAAATCTTTATGGAGGTTTTTAACAGAGATGGCGATGTCTTTCATTAGAATATCTCCGCAAATCGTTTACTATGTTTCTTGAAGTAGAATCCGGAGAAGATGGAGATTGCAACAATCAGAACGAAAGGCAAGATGGCGATGTACCATGGCGATATTTGCCAGATAGTGACGTTGTCAGTCGAGATTATGAGGTGCCTGGCGTCTTGGATTATTTGCGCTACTGGGTTGAGCATTAATATTTGGGCGGCAAGGGTAGAGACGGACATAATCATGGTGATGGGATAGAAAATCGGCGTCGCAAAATAAGCTCCTTGCATTAATACGTCCCAGATCTGACCGACATCGCGGAATCTGACGTATAGGGCAGAGAGCCCAAACGCTAGTCCTAATGAGAAAATATAGAGCTCAATGATGAGAAGCGGGGCAAGGAGGATATGCCATTGGAAGTCAACACCATTAATAAAAGCAAAGACCAAAACGACGCCGAGGTTGATTACTAAATTAATCAAAGCCCCAGCGGTGGCTGACAGGACAACGATATATTTCGGGAAACTGATTTTTCGGAGCAAGTCTCCGCGGTCGACGATGGCTCGCATGCCCTGGCCTGTAGCTTCGACAAAAAAGGACCATAAGATCTGTCCGAGCAGTAGTGCAACCGCAAAGTGCGGCACATCGGCTCCAAATTTAAGAAAGTGCACGAAGACAACATACATGATAGCGAACATTAACAGTGGTTTCAATATAGACCATAGATATCCTAAGATTGACCCCTGGTAACGCAGTTTGAAATCAGTCTTGACCAGCTCGCGCAACAGCACTAGATTGCGCTGCGATATGACATCTTGTACTTTCATATGTCTTATATTATACCATTTATTGCAGGATTATCTCTTAAATAGGCGCTTGATCTTTTGGTATATATTGGAAAATGGAGCGACGAGCCTGTGCACACGGCCGATTTCATCGTAAAACTTCTTGTTTGTTGCTGTGAGTTCATCGATGTATAGACATTGCTTGTCGATCTGTTCGTGCGCTTTCCGGACGACATATTGCAGGTATTTTGTAGGTGTTCCAAAACAAATCTCACTAACCTTCTCACGCTGATCTTTGTCGATCTTGTCTAACGGCAAGCGTTGGAGAACTGTTTGCGCCTGATAGAAAGCACCGTTGAAGTGTTCACTATAAATGATTAGATCAAGCGAGTAGATGATTTCAGTGGTACAAAGGGCATAAAACGCCCTTTCATACTTAGTGTATAGATGATGCTGCTTCAAGTATTGCTCTAATTTTTTGACGGCATGAATTGTATCGAATGGGTACTTAACCGCGCCGCCGAGGGCGGATTGCTGGTTGTTGACCCGATAAGTAATCAGGTCTTCGTCGACAAAGAAAAAATCATTGGTGCGGGTCATGAGGATGCTGCAAAATAGCATGTCTTCGTGAATCCGGATTGTTTCATCGAAAGAGATATGAGAGCGGAGCAAGATATCCCGACGGATTAACTTGTTCCAGGCTGCGTTACCGAGCGAGGAGAATATTCTGTTGATGCCGTACTTTTTGGGCGTCATGACAGTGTTGGTTTTGTCCTTGTCGAGATTGAGGACTCTTGGGGTGACGCGCCCGCTGGACCGATCAAATAATTCGAGGTTGCAAATAACCACGTCTATGCCGTGAATGACGGCAGGCGTGTATAACTTCTCCAGGAGAGTGGGGTTAAACCCGTCGTCTGAGTCGAGAAAAATGATGTATTCGCCTCTGGCTTGGGTCAAAGCGTGGTTTCTGGCGGCGGAAACTCCGCTGTTTTGTTCGAGGGGTAGGAGCTTGAATCTGCTGTCGTCTTTGATGGAATTCGCGATAACTTTCTTGGTATTGTCCTTGGATCCGTCGTCGACGATAAGGCACTCAAAGTCAGTAAGTGTTTGTTGTCGTATATCGTTGATGCATTCTACGATATATTTCTCGGCATTATATGCCGGTACGACGACTGTGATACTTGGCGCAGGGTTTTGTTGTTTCATATACGCTCGTACTGTCATTATACTATACTTGTGCAAACGGCAATTTTTAGATAGGGCAGTTGAGTGTTATGATATATTTATGATAAAGAGAACACCTACAGTTTCCATAGTGATGCCAGCATACAACGCTGAGAGGTTTATAGGGTTAACCTTAGCGAGTATTCTGCGTCAGACTATGAGCGATTTTGAATTAATTATCATTGACGACGGTAGTACTGATAAGACTGGTAATATAATAAAAGCGTATGCGAAGATGGACGACCGCATTAAGTATTACCATCAGCCGAACCAGGGCGTGGCGAAGCTAGCTGATACAATAAACAAGGGTGTCGATTTGGCGCAGTCCGACCTGGTGGCGAGAGCCGATGCGGACGACCTCTGGATAGAGTCCAAACTTGAAGAACAAGTGAAGTTTATGGATTCTCGTCCGGATTATGTGATTGTTGGTACGGGAGGAGAAATCATTGGTGACAACGGAAATTACAGCTGGAGCTTCATCAAGCCGATGGATGACGAAGACAACCGCCGGACAATGAACATTTATTGCGTGTTTTTCCATCCGGCCGTTATGTTTCGCAAATCGGCGCTGAAGAAAGCCGGGATGTATAAGAACCTGCATGCAGCAGAAGATTTGGATATGTGGCGCAGGTTGGCGCAGGTTGGGAAAATGTATAATATACCAAGGTTTTTGATCCAGTACCGTTGGACAGCAACTGGAATATCGAGTACAAATGCCAAACGGCAAAAAGGCGAATCAGAACCAGTGCATGACTTGATATGGAAAGAGATGCCGCCGAAGTTTTTTGGGATTATCAAAACAGCACGAAAATTCAAAGAGTACAAGCAGGATCCGGGCGTTGACAGGTGGACTTATAAGAAATTGCGTTGGCTATGGCTAAGCGACACGAGGAGGATTGCTATTAAATATATCCAGCGTGGCGAGGTCATAAAAGGCGTGGCGCAACTGTTTGTCGTCTGTGTGATGGGGGTCCCTGATATCTCTAAGAAAATTATTAAGAAGACTTTGGCGATAGACTAGCGAAGATGTTTAAGTTGGTCGCGCACTTTCTTTGCAACCGGCAGGAGATGGGTGCGGCGCAAAACAGTTTTTACTATCTTCCTTGCCCGTGTCGAGGCTTCGGGAGATATGGTACCGAAAACTTGTTCGATCTGCCAGTGGCTAGACGGAACACTTGCAGGGCTTGCAATAATGAGTCCGCTGCCGTTTTGAGCGGATAGGTTGTACAGTTCAGGACCATATAGAGAATAAAGCTTGGCATGCTTGCGGGTGATTACTTCAGTCATATTGCTAATCGAAGCGTAGCGGATGGCCTTGGTGCGGGACTGATCCAGCACGCGATATTGTTGATAGGGCTCGGTGACGGGGATGCCTTTATGGCCGTGTTCCATGAGGTTGAGTAATGCCTCGTAGTCTTCGATGCCATAAACCATGGCTTCGTCTGTATATCCTGCCGCATAAAGGGCGGAGGCGCGATAAACGACGCAACCAGCCGCCATGAGGTTATGGTAGAGCATATACGGCAACTCCGAGTCCCAGCCGACCCAGAGTTCGTGCCATGCTCCAAATCCTTGGACCCACGGAGATACGAATGAAATGTTTGCATAAGTCTTCATAACTTCAATGGCGCGGTCAAAGAATTCCGGGACAACCATGTCGTCCGCATCTAATGTGGCAATAAACTCTCCGGTGGCGTGCTCGTATCCTTCGTTGCGGGTGGTGCATATTCCGCCATTGGGTTTGTTTATTATGATTAATTCTGGATACTTTACCTTGAGCTCGTGTATTTTGTCGATAGAGTCTTGCTCAGTGGAGCCGTCATTGACGAGGATGATTTCTTTATCCGGATATTTTGAAGAGAAAACACTGTCGACGGTCTCTTCTACGTACGCTCCGAGATTAAAGTATGGGATGATAACTGACAAACGTCCTTTGACAGTTTTGCGCTTGGAATATTTGGGCTCGGAAAACGGTTTGAATCCAGGTTCGTGTTCGAAGACAAAATTGTAAACCGGCTTGGTTTTGTGGTCGACCAACTCGCGCAAGAATTTGTCTTTTGCTTTGAAGACGTGTTCATAGCCTGAGAGTTCAGAGATGCGAGCTTGTGCTGCTTTGCCTAGAGATACAAGTTTTTTGTCATCAAGTGACAGGATATGGTCGAGCTTTTGTTTAAACTCTTCGGGGCTATGGTATATGAAGCCAGACTTGCCGTCTTGAATGATTTCGGCTTGACCGCCGGTATCCGAGACGAGCATGACCTTGCCAGCCGCCAATTGTTCGCAAGCAACATATGGGAAGCCTTCGGTGCGACTGGGCATAACGACGGCCTTTGAGTTCGAGGCGACGCGATGCATATCTTCGGGTTTCATTTTGCCGTGATAGATGATGAGGCCTTCACTAAAGTATTTTGCATATTTCTTGCGTAAATAGTCAATCCACGGGATTTGTTTGGCAATAAAGATATTAGTGTCGCCGATGAGATGGAGTTTAACCTTGCTGCCTTGGCTCCAGAAGTACTTATCCAGCATATCGAAAAGTTGGTCGATGCCTTTGGTGCGCTGAAGGCGCCCTATGAAGGTAATTTCTTCTTCGAAGTGCGAGCTGATGGGGGTAATCTTTGCCTGGAAGGGGTTGAAAATAATCGTGGAGTAAGTAGGGACTGTCAGGCGGGAATTGATCGCGCTTTTGACGGCTTCGCTGATGTAGATTACGGCATCGGCGTTGATGAGAGTGTATTTTTCAAGATAGTGGTTCCAGTATTCAGGAAGCTGGTACATAGGGGCTTCTTCGATTTCATTGACATGGAAGATAGGGTTGTGCGTAGCCATGACAATCTTGGCGTCAGCGAGGCGAGGATCTAGTTCACGTTTTTTGTGGATAAGGAAATAGGCAATACCGCGGAATTCCTGGGACTCAATAATATCGGGTGTACCATGCTTGTCGATGTACGAAAGGACTTCGTCGCAATAGTTCATAGCGAGGCTAGAAAAGCTGACGAGAGCGTGAAATTGCTTCGGGAGAAACTGGACGACAGTAAAGCCATCGCGTTTTTCGATCTTGCGATCAGTTTCTAAGGATTCGTTCAGGACGAAAACTGTAACGTCATAGTGATCCTTTAGCATCTCGACGGTATGCTTGCAATAGGTAGAGATGCCGCCGCCATAATAGGGCGGGAACTCGGTGGTGATTAAAAAGTATTTGAGCTTCTTCATAGTATGATGATAACACATTCCAGATAACGGGCGGGTTTACATAAGATATGGGGTTGGTATAATTGTTGGTATACATTTGAAGAAATTTCACATAGGAGGTTAGTAAAAGTGAAGAGAGTTTTGATAATTGTGGCGATATTTGCGTTGGGGATAACGGGGATTTATTTCGTGAGTAATCTGGGGAGTGAGAAGGATAATGGAGATGAGATGACGATGACTGATGGTGGAGGGGGAGATGAAAAAAAATCGGAGTATAAGTTGATTACTCCCGAGAAAGCGAAAGAAATGATGCGCGAGAGCGAGTCATTTATCTTGCTGGATGTGAGAACGGAAGAGGAATACGCGGAAGAGAGGATTGAGGGGGCGAAATTGATCCCAGATACCGAGATTGATGAGCGCGTGGAGAAAGAGATTAAGGATAAAGATACTCTTGTCTTTGTGTATTGCCGGCGCGGCGGTAGGAGTGCGAGTGTGGCGTATAAGATGGTGGAGATGGGTTATACGAACGTGTATGACATGGGGGGAATTGTGGATTGGCCATACGAGACGATAAAGGGCGAGAAATAGCTTAGAGATTACGCGACTTTTGCTTGTCGATGATATAGAGAGGGCGGTTTTTGGTCTCAGCGTGGATATGAGAAATATAGAGAGCGGTGAGGGCTTGGGAAATAAGCACGATGCCGACTAGGAATGAAATGAAGATTGCGAGCTGGGTAGGACCAGTCCAGTTAAGACCGAGCGGATCATTGAGAATCCACTGTTCAACAATAACGAATGAACCGATAAGAAATGAGGCGATTGTGATAAAAACCCCAAGATAACCAAAGATAATCAGAGGGGTGATGGAGAGCGAAACGAAAGAATTGATAGCGAGCTTGGTGAGCTTAACGAAGTTATATGATGGCTTGCCGGCAAGACGGTTGCCGTAGTCGTAATAGATGTAAGTCTGCTCAAACCCCATCCAATCGATGAGACCGCGAGTGATGCGTTCGTGTTCGGTAAGGTGGTTGAACTCTTCGACAATTGAGCGATCGAGGAGACGGAAATCGGTTTCACCAGGAACAGTGCGGCTGCCAGCAAATGCTTTCATCATAATATAAAAAAGTTTGGAGCCAAGTTTCGGGATGAGGGCATGCTTTTTGAATTTGTTGCGGACGCCAGTGACGATGAGAGCGCCGTCGCGCCAAGCTTTGATGAAGTCTCCGATTTTTTCTGGAGGTTGTTGCCCGTCAGCGTCTAGAGTAATAACCGCGTCGCCGGTGGCGGTGCGGATGCCGGCAGTCAGGGCCATTTCTTTGCCGAAATTACGAGAGAGGGCGAGAACTTTGATGCGTTTTGTTTTGAGTTTTTTGGTTTTGTCGGCTATCTTTTGGAGGATTTTAAGGGTGTTGTCGCGGCTGCCATCGTCGACAAGAATGATTTCGTAGTTTTTGAGTTTGAGCTTATGAAGCTCTGGCAAGAAAACTCCGTCAAAGAACTGCTGGAAACCGGCTTCCTCATTGTAGACTGGGATAACGATGGATATTTTCATACTCTAGTTGCTTGTTGTGCATTATTATAACACGATTGCGTGTTTTAGTCGACTAGCTTGCGGGGGGCAGGGAGAACGCGGATGAACCAGACTATCGCCCACGAGATGATAAATGCTGCGAGAATAAGACCCGGGAATACAACAATACTAAGCGGACGTTCGACATACTTGAGCGGGAAATTGACGAGCATATAGTAGAGGACTATTTGGTGGATGAGATAGATGCCGAGGAGGCAGGCGGAGAGGGATTTGAGGATTCGTTCTGCGAGTTTGTTGCGAGGAGAAGGAAGTTGTTTGGTCGCGACGAGGAGAGCGACAGTAAAAATAAGCATGGGGGGGAGATAATAATCGACAAACATGCCGGCGAGTTCTCCTTCGCCAGTCATAACAACTGAAACGATGGCGCCGAGTACGCCTAGGATGTAGATTATGATGCGCTGGTCGCGTAGGAAAGGGGTGGAGTAGAGATAGTAGCCGACTAACATGAGGCTGAATGGTGTGAAGATGGTGCTGATGGGGATGGTTGAGATGAGGGCGTTGATGTCTGCGCCGATGGAAGTGATAGGAGCGACTAAACGACCAATCATGACGAGAGTTGATCCGGATAGGATGAGAACAACGCAGTATCTGAGGATTTTGGGGTCGTGGGCGATAGCCCAACCGATAGGCAGGAGAGCGTAGGCAAACATCATAGCGGGAAGAAACCAGAGGTGGATGGCTTGATTATTAGTCATGAAGTGGGTGGCTTCATAAAGGAAGTGTGAAATGGTAGCGCGGATTCCGCCGTCAATACCGGTGATGCACATGGTGAAAATAGCGTAGATTATCATCCAGGAGATCCAAACGATGGTTAGGCGTAGGATATATTTGCGCCAGATAGTTTTGTAGTTTATATCCGTGCGGCCGAGGAATAGGGCGCCGCTGACCATGAAGAAAAGCGGGACAGCAAAACGAGCGAGAGTACCATAGATACTGGCAACGCGAACATCGGCGTCTGCGCCGAGTTGTACGGAACCGAGGAATACGGTAGTGTGGATAGCTATGACACCAAGGGTCGCGAGGATTTTGGCGTAGTCAAGACCGTACTGCCGGGCCTGTGCCATGTTTTACCTCCATATCTTGCCTTCCACCCGGTTGATATGGACTGATTATAACATAAGAGTGTTTGGAGAGATGTAGGGCGTTAGCTTGTTGATCTCTTATTGGTTAAGTGCTTTACCCCAAACCACATACCAACACTCACTGCCGTGACTCCCATTACTCCTGTGAGTACAACTGTCCTTACGGCCGTTGAGCCTCCACTAACAGCTAAGTTTCCAGTCCCAGGAGTTTCCGGAGCGATGCACATAGGGTCGGTGGAGAGAATCTCGTCATTCCATTCGCACCACGGGGTGAAGCCTAGAGTAATAAAGACTCTCGCGAAACTAACCTGCCCGAAGTCATCGCCCACTTGGTAACAGAACTCGTCATCTCCGGCTACTTCTGCATCGGGAGTGTAGTATAGTTTATTATCAATAACCTCGACCATGCCAAGAGTTGGCAAGGAGCAACTGTTTGGAACCGACAAATATGGAGCGTCAAGTAGTGTCAAACCGCTGCCCTTGACTCCATCTGGCCCGACGTCGTTAGCGAGGATTGGTATTTCTATAGGTTCAGTTGAGCCTGGTTCTAGAGGGGAGAACTCTATGTTCGCAGCGTCATTAGTCGGAGCTAGTTTAGTCACGAAGCCAATGTTCTTGTCGGTAGCACTACCACCTGCCGCGAGTACAAAGCTACCAACTACATCTAAGTTGCTGGCTAAACCACTTGGGGTACTAGCGAGAACTACAGTATACGTACCGCTTGCGACATTTGCGAAAGTGAACTGACCAGCAGCATTAGTGGTGGCAGTCTTAACTACAGTAGGGCCAGACATGAGGTTGACTGTTAATCCACTGAGGCCGGTGTCGCCTGGAGTCAAAGAACCTGTCAGGCTCATGTCCCGATAGACTGTGCCGGTGATGGAGGCGATCTGGTAAATAGCAACTACCTGAGAAATATCACTGAGAGTTCCTATACTGGAGTCCACATATGATATAGAGTTACCAATAACAGCGTTGTTATCAGCCACGATATTCGTGAGATTAATGGAGACCTGTTCGGAGCTATTGGCAGGCAGACTAGGCATCGTCCATTTTACAGCCACGACATTACTTGGCAGAGGTCCGCTTATGTAAGTAACCCAAGAAACGGCTGCAACGGGATTCAAGCGGACTGCAGTGTCGGTGGTATATGTAAGAGCAAGACCAGCCGAACTAGTAAAAGTATCAACTAAATAAGATGTTAGCCCAGTAGTGCCACGAGAATCACCATTAAATGGCAAAACAATAATCTCAGTAATACTACTGACTGGTTCAGACGTGGTGTTGAAAACAGAAAGTTCATACGTTTGGTCCATGCCTGGTTGCAGTATCGAAGCAGATTGAGTTAATGTAACTCCAAAAGTTACGGGTGCTGCAATTGAAAAAGTAACATCTGCAGTACGTAACTGAGGCTGGTTCATATAAGCAACTTCGTCCGACGCTATTATAGCCGTAACCGTAGCGGTACTAGGCATAATAATACTCGTAGAAACATTCACATCGAAAACCAGTTTACTTGTTTGTCCGGCCGCTAGACTACCTAATGCAAATACGTAATTACCACTGATGTCTATAGATGGGTCAGGTATGGGTATACCGCCGAAACTAGCCGAACCAGCTACGTAGGACAAGCTGGACGGCAATGTTACAGTCTCAGTCACACCAGTGGCAGTGCCACCGGCAATAACTGGCGTAATGGAAATAGTCTCAATACCACCAGCGGGGATTGTTGGAGAGTTTGGGGTGACGTTACTGGCAACTATATTATTAGTGATAATAGCGTTGACCGCGTAATGATTCTGAGAAACAACCTGTGAGGGCGGCGCGTTGTCGCTAAAGATTCTTGTAGACTGCCTAATAATCGTACCTGATGGTATATCGCTCCTGAGCTGTAACTGCAGTAAAAGTGGTGCTGACCCGGCACCAGCAAAGTTAACATCCATATTCACATTAACTCTGTATCTTACAGCGCTCACTGGTCCGGCAGCTTGAGCTAGGGCTAAAGTAGGATACCAATCAAGAGCACCATCGCCGACCGTTCCGCAACTAGCTACTTGACTCGCTGTTGTGCCAGTCAGCACACCATACTCTACGTCCATCGTATAGCCAGAGCTAGACCAATTTGTACCATACCATGTTGTGCCCGTAATCGTTACTACATTCGGGTCGATTGCATAACAGCCCTGGGGGTTGATAATTGGTATTCCAGCAGGTGCAGATAGTCGGGCAATGCGGCCGCGTATACTGTACGTTTGCCCAATATAGAGGGGCATATTGTTTGCATAGTCAGTTGACCAAAGAGCATTTGGTCTACCACTGCCACTAAACGTATAGTTATAGATTATTGAAGTCGTAGTACCACTGTCGTACTCTGGAGTGGAAGATACAGATATACTTGCCGTGCCGCTTGATGTACCTGGATTGATGGCTCCGCCAGCGCCAATAGCGGTAAAGTTACTCGGGCTGATTGTATAAATAATAGGGGAGGGTGTAAGATCCGCCGCTGGAATGTTGATAGAGAACCCCTTGACGGAATAGAAAGCAATATCACTCAAGGGCCTGTTATTACCGTCGTTCGGTGGGTAAAAGAGGCCGCCTGTATAAGCTCCGCTCACCGTAATAGTCAAAGTGCTGCCATCTAGCGCCCTAGTACAGACAGCTGTACCGGATTGGCGAACAGCATTGTTATCACCGGCAGAGGGTCCTGCCCCTGGCCACGAAGCACCAGGTGAACCTAATGCGCACGATACTACACTCCAACTACTTGGGAAGCTAGACATATCAAGCGAAAAGGAGTAAGCGCCGTTATCAAGAGGGTCTAATCCAAAAACCGGTGCTGGTGCCGTGAGAGCATACCCATAGCGCAAAACTAGACCAGTCATACCGCCAGCTTGCTGAGAAGCACTTGGGGCCTGAGTTGGTTGTATGTCAGTGCTTTTAAACGAAAGGTTATAATTCGGGGCTCCTACTATTTCGACAGCGGTCGGTTGTACAACAGCAATCCCATTGCTATCTGTAAAAACCGGTTGCACCATCGATCCGTTCGCTCCGTAAGCGGTAGCAGACAAGCTCCAGCTATTAATACCGGCGGCAGTGTTACTCAGGATACAAGTTGCGATAGATTTATCAGAGTTCAGATTTGAACCTACACCACATCCGTTTGCAACACTAACCGTGGCGTCACTCCAGTAACTACCGGTCGGCAAGGTGGCCGTAATCGTCGCAGTACCTGCATCTGGGAAAGTGTAATTGGCTTGGTATTTAAGAATATTATTATTCAATATGTGCGTAGCATCTTCCCCAACCAACCCGGTTCCAACTTGAGTATTGATGACGCTTTCTAAGGTAATTATTGCCGTATCCGCAGCAGCTGCGAAACGCACAAGACAAATAATTACAAAAGCTAGAACAGATGACAATACCAAAGTAATGCCAATAGCTGGCATTGTGAATCTATGTCTATAGGCGTAGTTTCTGTTTCTAATCATGTGTGGGTTATCTTTCGTTTTTAACCACACTCTACATGGATAATTATAGCATAAGGGGAGCGTTTCTACAAGATTATTGAATCAAGTGATATTCCCTGTAATTGGTGTTAGAATTTGTCCAAACAAAAAGAGACCTTTGGTCTCGCTTTGTATGGCTCCTCGGGCCAGACTCGAACTGGCAACCTCGAAGTTAACAGCTTCTTGCTCCACCATTGAGCTACCGAGGAACGCAGAGGTATTTTACCACTTTGATGGAGAGGAGTCAATCAGTTTTGGGCTGCAAAAACACCGTCACGCGCTGAGGCGCGGCGGTGTTTCCCCTGTAGTATTAGACTTCTCAGAACCTCGGCGGCAATGTCCTAGTATGGACAATGTTGGCTTGGCTGTATTCTTGAGCCCTGGCTTGAGCCCAGAGATAGGTGTCAGGGCGGAGGTTAAAGACTTCTCCTGGGTCAATGGAGT
>Ga0123356_10005237_pt1 | contig 13242 bp, 12 predicted proteins | sample TergutEmb28metaG_2_FD_92546 | JGI IMG/M metagenome (GOLD analysis project Ga0123356, IMG submission 92546) | Embiratermes neotenicus P3 segment gut microbial communities from Petit-Saut dam, French Guiana - Emb289 P3 | ecosystem: Host-associated > Arthropoda: Insects > Digestive system > Gut ... | reverse complement strand
GGCGGCAGACGGCGGCTTCGTGGTCCCCTTCAATGACCCGGGTGCCGCCGCCGAAGCGATCCTCAAGCTCGACGCCGACCCGGACCTGCGCGCGACCATGGGCGCCCGCGCGCACGAGTACGCGCTGCGGAACCTAGCCTGGCCGCCGCACGCGGCGGCGTTCGTCAGCCAGCTCGAGACCTGGGCCGCCGCCGGGCGCTAGCGGGAAGCTCAGCCTTCTGGCCCGTGCTCCGGTCCCTCGTGTTCCGGTCTCCCGTGTCGCCCGTGTTCCGGCCCCCAGTGCCGCGGTCGGCGCGTTCGGTATCGCGGCGGAGGAGTTCGAAGCACAGGACCGCGGCCGCGCTGGCCACGTTGAGGGATTCCACACCGCCCGCCATCGGGATCGACAGCCAGCTGTCGATGAGGTCCTCGGTCTGCCTGGACATGCCCTCGGTCTCGTTGCCCAGTACGAACACGGCCTTGCGCGCGATCTTCGCCTGGTACAGGCCAGCGCGCGCGTCCGCGGACAGGCCGTAGACGCGGCAGCCGGCCTCGCGCAGCTGGGCGACTGCTTCCGCTCCGGTGCCGGCCCGGACGATGGCGGCCCGGTAGGCGACCCCGGCCGATGCCTTGATCACCAGCGGGTTGATGCCAGGGGAGCCGAACCTGGGCAGCACGATCGCGTCGATGCCCGCGGCGGTAGCGGTGCGGATGATCATGCCGACGTTGGCCGGGTTGTTGACGCCGTCCAGGACGAGACAGCGGCAGTCGGCGGTTTCCCCGGCCCAGTCGGCGAACTCGGCGAGGGTGGCGAGCCGCGGCGCGATCACGTCGGCGATGATGCCCTGGTCCTGCTTACCGTTGCCGGCCAGCAGCTTGACCCGCTGCGCTGAGGCTTCCCGGACCGGCACGCCGCGGCGCTGGGCCAGCTTCAGGATCTCGTTCAGGCTGTCGCCGTGCGCGCTGTCCGCGATGACAAGCTTGTCGACATCGAGGGAAGAGTCCATGAGTACCTCAAGGACGGGCATCCGGCCGTACACGGTGATGAACGTGTCCTTGGGGGAGCGGTTGCTAGGCACCGAGACCGCCGAGCGCGCCGAGGGCGCCGACGGCGGAGAACGCCTGGCGCATCTTGGCCAGCTCTGCGTCGACTTCCTTCTTCTGCTTGGTCAGTTCGTCAAGCTCGCGCTGGATGGCGGCGCGGCGCTTTTCGCCCTCGGCCTCGATGTCTTCGAGGACCTGCTGGCCCTCGTCCTTAGCCTGGGCGATGATCAGCTCGGCCGATCGGTGGGCGTCGGCGATCCGCTTCGCGGCCGCTTCCTCGGCATCCTTGCGGGCCTGCTCGGCCTGCCGGATCGCCTCGGCGGCGCGTTTCTCCGCGTCGGCGGCGCGCCGCTCGGCCTCCTCGACCAGCTTGCGGGTGGCCTCCTGCGCGTCTTCCAGCCGCTCGACCTTCTCGCGATCGGCCTCCTCACGCCGGGCGGCCAGCTCGACTTCTAGGTCGGCCTCCGCCTGGGAGCGCAGCGCCTCGGACTGTTCGAGGAAGAACTGCTCACGGCGGCGGATCTCATCGGCCTCACGGCGCGCCGACCGCACGATCTCGTCACGCTCGCGTTCGGCGGCGGCTTTGGCCTTGGCGGTCTCCCGCTCGGCCTCGGCGCGGGCGCTGGTCAGCTCGAGCTCCGCGGCGCTGCGCAGCCCGGTGGCATACGACTCGGCGGCCGCCTTGATCTGGCCCGCCTCGGTGGTGACGGTCTTGATGTAGTCCGCGATCTGCCGCCGGGCGGCGAACAGCAGCTGCTCGACGCGCGCGGCTGCGGGATTGTGGACACCGGGATTGGGAGCAGACGGCCCTGGCGGCTCGCTTACCGGCGGGCCTGGCCGGGTCGGGCGCTCGTATCCGTGCGGCGGCATCCTACTCCCTTCCCGGCAAGATATTACCTGTGGTCAATCGGCGGTCCACCGTGAACGAATGACGGGGTTCAAGGACGTGACGGCCACAGCGAGTGAAAGGTCCCGATAAGATCTTGGTCGTGAATCCGCGTCTGCTCCTGCTCCGCCTGCGCCAGCTGGCCGGGGAACACAAGCTGTTCTCCTGGGCGCTCGCGGCGGGTGCGTTCCTCCGGCTGCTCGCCATCCTCGGGTACCCGGGCGCGTTGTGGTTCTCCGGGGACTCCTACGTCTACGTTGGCGCGGCGCTGCGCCCGCAGCCGAACCTGTCGAAGTCGACCGGGTACTCCTTCTTCCTCCGCGCGCTCCTGCCGTTCCACTCGTTCACGCTGGTCACGACCGTACAGCACCTGATGGGGCTGGCGGTCGCGGTGATGATCTACGTCCTGCTCAGGCGCTACGGCGTGTCCAAGTTGTGGGCGACGGTCGCGACGCTGCCGCAGCTCCTCGACGGTTTCATCATCGAGGACGAGCACATGATCATGGCGGAGTCGCTGTTCACGTTCCTGCTGATGGTCGCGACGCTGCTGCTGCTGTGGAAGCCGCGGTCCAGCTGGTGGACCGCTGTGGTCGCCGGGCTCCTCGTTGGCGCCGCGGCGGTCGTGCGCACCGAGGGCGAGGTCATGCTCGCGGTGATCCCGCTGTTCCTGCTGGTGCGCGGGTGGGGGTGGAAGACGCTGCGCGGCTGGGCGGTGGCGGTCGTGTTCGCGGTGGCCTCCCTGGTCCCCGTCGGCGCCTACGCAAGCTGGTTCCATCACCACAACCCCAGCTCCAAGCCCTACGACATGACCATGTCGATGGGTTTCTACGTCTGGGGACGGGTGTCGTCGTTCGCTAACTGCGCGGTCATCAAGCCGACCGGCCAGCAGGCCCTGGTCTGCCCGACACAGCCGCTTGTCGACCGGACCCCGCCGGGCGACTACATCTGGCACGCCCCGTACGTGCACCAGGACATCAGCACTGCGGCAATCGGCGGCCCGGTCAGCGCCAAGGGCAACCAGCTGCTGACGAGCTTCGCCATCCACGCGATCGAGGCGCAGCCGGTCGACTACGTGAAGACGGTGGTCAAGGACGTCGGGCTGGCGTTCGGCTTCCCGCGGATCGGCTACCCCGACCCGGGAACCGTGTCCTACTACAACTTCCACCTGCACTACAACGAGTCGTATCTTCCGCCGAACCTGCTCAACCACGAGTGGATCAAGGGCGGCACGGCCTACTCGGACTGGATCGCCTACGGTCACCAGGCACCCGGGGTCGTCGACAAGGTCTTCGCGGCGCCGATCCTGGCCTACCAGCGGCTGGTGTTCACCTACGGCCCGCTGCTTGCCGTGATCTTCCTGATGGGCCTGGGCGGAGTGCTCTCCGTCACGGCGTCCGGGCGACGCGGTCGCGGACTGAGCTCGATGATGTCGTGGGCGGCGATGCGTTCGCTGCGGCTGCACTGGCGGCCACGCGGCACGTCGATGCTGCCGTGGGTCACCGCGGTCGCGCTGCTGCTGGCCCCGATCGCGGTCGCCGACTTCGACTACCGCTACCTGATCCCGGTCATCCCGTTCGCCGCGATGGGGGCCGGCCTGTCCTTCGCCCCGCGCCGCACGGCGCCCAAGCCAGACCCGGCCCCGTCCGGCGCCCCGGCAGCCATCGAGTCCACGGTCCCCGACCAGGTCGCGTAACCCTCAGCGGGTGAGAGCGTTACAGCCCGGTGATCGACCAGTTGATGGTTTCCGGGGTGACTAGCGGCGTGCCGACGTCGAGCTGCAGGTTCTCGTGCGATCCGAGGGGGACGTTTCGCGGGTTGCCGGTGAAGACCTTCCCGTTCACGATCGCGGTGACCTTCCCCTTCGCCGGCCCGACCTGGTCGGGTCCAAGGGGCTGGCCCCACTCGTCGAAGAACTCGCCGAGCGTGTAGGTCCGCTGCACCGGCGACTCGATGTGGATGATCCCGTCGGCGGCGTGCGTGTGCAGCCAGTAGAAGCAGGCGCCCGAGTCGACGAACGGCCCGGACTGGGTCTGCTGCGCCTGGGCGTCAGGGATGCCGATGCCCGCCGGCACCTGCCGTTGCTGCCCGTTAACGAAGATCGTCAGGTGCGTGTGAATGTGGAACAGCGTCTGCTCGCTGGTGTCGCAGCTGATTCCGTCGATGGCCTGCCCTGCCGTGGCGGCCGACGGTCCGGCCAGCGCGGGCGCGTTCGGGATCGGCACGCTCTCCGGGCCCATCGGGCCGGGAGCGGGCGCCGCCGTGAGCGTGCCGAGCGCGGAGAGCGGCGCGTAGCCCGCTGAGCTTGCCGTACCGGGAGTTCCGGCGCTTGGGCTTCCGCCGCTGGAGCCCCCGGACAAGCCGAGCCCGAGGCCCACGCCGGTCCCGGCGAGCACCACCAGCGCGCCGCCCCACGCGGCCAGCCGGACCCGCCGGCGGCGCTGGTTCTCTGCCTGCCGCGCCTGTTCGATCGCCTGCCGTCGGCGTTCCCGCGAGCTTTGTCCAGACACCAGGGATACCTCAATCTTCAACTACGGCCTACGTACGTAGATAGTAAATCGGTAAGATGAGGTCCTTGGCAAACCACGCGAGGAGCCCACAGTGAGGAGACAGCCGCGTGCGGGGGTTCGGTGACCTGGAGGCGGTGGTGATGGACCGGGTGTGGACCCGCCACGGCCCGGTGACCGTCCGCGATCTGTTCGACGAGCTGAGCAGGGAGCGGGCCATCGCCTACACCACGGTGATGTCCACGATGGACAACCTGCACCGCAAGGGCTGGCTCGCGCGGGAACGCGACGGCAAGGCCTACCGGTACACGGCCGTCGCCAGCCGGGAAGAGTACAGCGCCCGGCTGATGAGCGAGGCCCTGGCGGAGGCCGGCGACGCCGAGGCGGTGCTCGGCCATTTCGTCGCGGCGATGGACGACGAGGAATCGGCAGCGCTCCGCGCGGTGCTCGGCAAGCTATCCGGAGACGGGCGCGGCAGGGACGCGCGGGCTGGGGGCGCGCGTGATTGAGACGATGATCCTGCTCGGCTACGCGGTCGCGGCGGCGTGGTGCGCGCCCGCGCTGCTCGCCCCGCTGACCCGCCGCGGCAGCAGCCCATGGCTGGGCCTGGCCGCGTGGCTGACGGCCATGGGCAGCGTGATCGCGGCCATCGTCCTCGGTGCGGAACACTCGGTGGCGGCTGCCGCGGCCGACTGGCCTCAGCTGACGACGGCACTCTGCCGTTCGGTAGCGGGCGGGGTGTGCACCCCGCAGGTGTACCGCAGCGCCTTGTACGAGGCCGGAGTGGCCGCGTTCGCCGCTGTCGCCATGCTGCTCATCGCCGTCGCGCTGTGGCGTTACGGCAGGCGGGTTCAGCGCGGCCTGACCGGAAGCCGCTCGCACGCGCGGGCCGCGCTGCTCGTCGGCCGCGCCATCGGGAGCGGCGCGATGTCTGTCCCCGGAAGTGCCCCCGCTGCCGGCGCATGCTGGACCGCGGATGCTGCCCGGACGGCCGACGCCGGGAACACCGCTGCCGGGAACACCGCTGCCGGGGACACGGCTACGGGGATCACGGCTGCCGGGGTCACGGGGGCCGGAAGACGCGCCCGCACCGTCGTGCTCGACGATCCGAGGCCGGCCGCGTACTGCGTGGCGGGCCACCCGGCCGCGATCGTGGTCACTAGCGGCGCGCTCGCCGCCCTCGACTCAGCGCAACTGGCGGCGGTGCTGGCCCACGAACGGGCCCACCTCGCCGGCCGTCACCACGCGCTCCTGCTGCTCACCCGCGGGCTGACCGCCGCGTTCCCCGGCGTTCCGCTGTTCACCGCGGGAGCCGCCGAGGTCGCTCGGCTCGCGGAGATGGCCGCCGACGACACCGCGGCCCGGGCACATGGCCGTCCGGTCGTCATCGCGGCGCTGCTCGCTCTCGCGACGGCGGCAGCTCCCTCCGACGCATCGGGCCGGCTGCCCATCCCGCGCCACGTTCCGGGCCACAGCCTGGCTGCCGCCGCGTACGCGGTCCCGGCACGCGTCGAGCGGCTGCTCTGTCCCGCCCGCCCAGTTGTCTCCGCCGCCCTAGCCGTCGCGCTGATGATCACCCTCACGGTGCTCGCTGCCGCCCCACCAGTCCTGGCGGCGGCCCTCGTAGTACGATAACAGCAACAAGCGTCGCGCCGGGCTTCGCAGTCCCTGTTGCTTGTTGCCCATGTACCGCTCGTGAACTGCCTGCCACCCCGCCGGCCGGCTTGTGCGGCTAGCCGACTCCGCCCGGGCAGGAGCGTGCGCGGGTCAGGCTCGCGGGATCACGATTGGGGAGGCCTGCTTGACCGTGCGGATGATGGGCGCGATCTCCACGCGCTCCACGCCGGGGAGAGAGCCTGCCTTGGCGGTGAGGAACTCGTAGAGTTGCTCTTCGTCGCGGCAGATAACGCAGGCCGCGAGGTTGGCCGGGCCGGTTGTGGCGGTTGCGTAGGCGACCTCGGGGAACTTCGCGAGTGCCGTGCCCGCGGCGGCCAGCTGCGACGGCGGCACCGACATGAACAGCCAGGCCGAGGCCCGGAAGCCGAACGCCGCCCAGTCGCCCTCCAGGTCAAAATAGAGCCCGCCGGCGTCGCGGAGCTGATCCATCCGGCGGCGCACGGTGGTCTCCGACCAGCCGGTGGCCGTCGCGAGCTCGGCATAGGAGGTCCGGCCGTCCGCTGCGAGCGCCTGGAACAGCGCGGAGTCGAGATCGCCAGTCTCGCCCGTGACCGCCTCGCCCGCCTGACTGGCCCCCGGATGAGCGGCATCAGCATGGCTCGCGCCCGGCCGGCTGACGGGCGCCAGGCCGACCTGCGACAACGCGCGACGCAGCGGCGCGACCCGCTCCTCGGGGAGCACCTGGAGGAACGCCTGGGCATCCGGCCCGCCGGTGAACATGTGCAGCCGCGAGTAGGCGGTCACCGCGACGATCCTGCTGTTGCGAGGCAGCCGGGCAAGCAGCGACTCGCTGCCGTCGCGGGCCTCCCCGCGCAGCGCGCACAGCACCTCGGTGTCGCCGGACAGCAGCTGCACCCAGGCCGTGTCGGCCCGCCGGGCGAGCGCGGCGGCGATCGCCTCGCCCGAGCCGGGAACGCAGCGCATGCGCACGAACCAGCTCGCGCTGCCGCCGGTCTTGGGCGAAGGCAGCCCCACGACGCGGAGCACTCCGGCCGAGCGAAGCCGACGGTACCGGCGGGCCACCGTCTGGTCGGAGACGCCGAGAACCTCGGCTATCGCGCTGAACGACGCCCGCCCGTCGATGCCGAGGCATTGTGCGAGCTGCCGGTCGAGATCATCGAGTGTGAAGGTTTCCACCATCGCACGCTAGCAAATGTCGAGAACCGGCGCATCCGAGCGGTCGGCTAGCATTTCTGAGCGCGGATGCCCGATGGTATGTCGGGGAGGCGCGGGGAAGGCGGACATCGGGGAGCGCGCGGGGAAACCCGCCCCCGTATGTCCCATTGGCTGATCGCCGATCGTCTCCCAGACAGACCTGGGAAATTCTGCGAACGAAGGGAACGGGACGATGCGCAAGTGGTGGCCGCTCGTGGCGGTCTGCGCCGGCACGTTCATGCTGCTGGTCGATGTGACGATCGTTAACGTGGCACTGCCGGACATGGCCCGGCAGCTGCACACGACGTTCAGCGACCTGCAATGGGTCATCGACCTGTACGCGCTCACGCTCGGGGCGCTGGTGCTGACGGTCGGCTCGATCGCGGACCGGATCGGGCGCCGTAAGGTATACCTGGCCGGTCTCGTGCTGTTCGCCGCGTCATCACTGACCTGCGGCATCGCCCCGAACGTGAGCGTGCTCATCGCCGCTCGCGGTGTCCAGGGACTGGGCGGGGCGGCGATGTTCGCGACGACGATGGCCTTGATCAGCAGCTCGTACCAAGGGCGCGACCGCGGCATAGCCTTCGGCGCGTGGGGCGCGGTCAACGGCGCCGCCGCGGCGGCGGGCCCCATCGTCGGCGGCCTGCTCACGACGAACTTCGGCTGGCGCTGGATCTTCCTGGTGAACCTGCCGGTCAGCGTCGTCGCGGTGGCGCTGACCCTGCGAGTCGTAACCGAGTCGAAGGACCCGCACCCCAAGCGCGTCGACCTGCCGGGCATGGTGACCTTCACCGTCGCCGCGGCCGCGCTGACCTACGCGCTGATCCGGGGCGCGTGGTCGTCTGCGGAGACGATCGCCCTGATCGCGGTCACGGTGGTCGCGCTCGTCGCGTTCGTCGCCGTCGAGCGCAAGCGGCGTGATCCGATGCTCGACCTGGCGCTACTGCGCAACCGTTCGTTCAGCGCGCTGCTCGCGACCGGCGCCCTGCTGTCCGCGAGCGCCTGGGCGGCCATGTCCTACCAGTCGCTGTGGTTCCAGTCGGTGCTCGGGCTCAGCCCGATCAAGGCAGGTCTCGTCGTGCTGCCCTGTGCCCTTACCGCGTTCATCGCGTCGGCCGCGGTCGGCAGGGTCATGCACCGGGTGCAGCCCCGCGTGCTGGTCGGGTCGGGGATGTTCATCATCGCGATCGGCGCGCTGGCCCAGGCGGTCATCCGCACCGGGTCAAGCTGGCCGGTGGTCATCCCCGGGCTGGTGGTGGTCGGGATCGGCGCAGGCCTGGCGATGGCGCCGCTGTCCTCGACCGCGATGGCACTCGTACCGTGGCAGCGGGCCGGCATGGCGGGCGGCGCGCTGAGCGCCTTCCGGCAGCTCGGTTTCGCGCTCGGCATCGCGGTGCTCGGCGAACTGTTCCGGTCGGGCCTGCAGCACACCGCGGGCCCGAACCTGGCAGGAGCGCTGTCCGGCGGCCAGGCCCGCTCCGTGCTCGCCGTCAACCCGGCGCTCGGCCCGGTGGTGCACCGCGCGTTCGCCGACGGCCTCGACCTCGCCTACGTCGTGGCGGCAGCGTTCGCCGTGCTCGCCGGCATCCTGGTGTTCGCGCTGGTCCGCACCCCGCCCGCGCATGAGGCGGCCACGGCGCCAGCACCGCACGCCGAGGAGTCGGCTCAGGTCGGCGCCTAGCCGCGGCCTCCGGCGGCAGCGATTCCTGAACGCGTCCCGGCATCGTCGAAGGGCGACGCCGGGACAGTCGGCCCCGCGACGCCGGGACAGTCGGCGCGGGGCCGACCATGGCCAAGGACGGCTGTGCAACTCCGTGATACCGCACCGGAACGGCAGCGCCTGGCACTGACCGGCCGCCATCGTAGCCCGGCACCGATAGCATCCGCCGGGCTACGATGGGAAGTGTGAGCGGCAGCGGTGGGCCGGGGAAGCTCGTACTGACTGGGGTCCCAGTTGACTCCGCGGGCGTGGCATCCGCCGGAGATCCCCCGCACGGATCCGAGCTGGCACCGGACGCGCTGCGTGACGCTGGCCTCGGTGCCGCGCTTGGTTCGACCGACGGCGGCGACATGGCAGCCAGGATCGTGGGCCAGGACCGCGACCCGCGAAGCGGCATCGTCGGCTGGGCATCGGTGTCCGCGGCGACGCGGACCATCCGCAATCAGGTGTCCGCTCTGCTGGCCGACGAGAAGGTTCCCGTGCTGATCGGCGGCTGCTGCACACTGCTGCCCGGAGCGCTGGCCGCTGCGCGGGACATCCTCGGCCCGGTCGGGCTCGCCTACATCGACGGTCACCTCGACCTCTACGACGGGATCACGTCCACCACCGGGGAGGCGGCCGACATGCCGGTCGCGGTGGCCGCCGGGCTCGGCCCCGCGCCCTGGGTCGAGCAGGTCAGCGCCCCGCTGGTGCCGCTCGACAGGCTGGTCCTGCTCGGTGCTTCCGACCGTGACGAATCGGCCGCGCTCGGCGCCGCGCTTCCCGAGCAGCTCGGCATCGACCCAGAAGTGTCGCCCGCGGACCTGCGGTCCGTGGGCCCGGGGCAGACCGGGTACGCGGCGGTCGCCCGGCTCGGCGACCGCTACTGGGTGCACCTGGATGTGGATGTTCTCGACAAGCGAGAGTTCCCCGCCGTCGATTACCCGAACGAGCACGGCCTGACCCGTGGCGAGCTCGCCGCGCTGCTGCCGCCGCTGGTCAGGTCGCCGGGCATGATCGGGTTCTCGCTTGCCTGCTACAACCCCGCCAAAGACCCGGGCGGCGGCGCGCGGCTGCTGACCGAACTCCTCGGCGCGGCCTTCGCTCCCCTCTAAGAGCCCGTCTGGCACTTCAGGCCGAACGTCTGGTACGCGCTTCTCCGGGTCCCGGCGGGGGAGTCGCCGAGGTAGAAGCTGACCTCCATGGTGCGGGCAGCCGGGTCGTAGATGTTGTGCCAGAGGGTGCGAACGGGCAGGCCGGGTTCCTTGATCTGGATCTCGGCGTGGCGCGTTTTGAGCTGTTCGGCATCGAGCGGACCAGGCTCGCTGATGGCGCCGGACAGGCGGCGCGCCCGGTCGTAGGTCCAGCCGTTGCCGGACTCAGCAGGCAGGCTGGCCAGCGTGGGGTGCCGGTGCAGGAGGTGGTTGGTGACGACCTGCGGCCCGTCGGCCCAGATGATGTGCTCACGGTTGTGCGCGATGCTGTACTCCCACACGAACGCCTCTCCCGTCTGGTCGGCGACCAGGTAATGGCACGGCACGAAGGAGTAGTACTGCTTGGCCTCGCACAGCGCTTCTGCGGCTTCGCGGGCGGTCGCGCAGGTCTCCAGCAGGTACCGGCAGATCTCATGCTCGGCTAGCCCCGCCTGATTGCCGTACGCGGGCTCAGCACCGGCGGACTCGTCGTCGGCGAGCAGCGCCGCGGTCAGGCCAGCGTCGTTGATCCCGTCGACTGCGCCCGAGGCCAGGTCAAACAGGCACATGATGAGCGTGGCGTGACCACGGTCGGGATAGGTCTCGATCACGTACGGCTGGCCGGCCAGCGTCGGCTCCCCGGCGGGGGCCACGGCGCCCATCAGCTCGCTGAGCGTCTGCGTGCTGAAATCGAAATTCCGGCTGAGCAATGGCGTCCCGGAGACGGACCGCGTGGGCGGGATCCACGCGACGGAACACCCCGCGGACGGGAATCCGATAGGCAGGACCGCGGTCTCGAAACGGTCATCGCCGGCCTCGACGCCGAAGTGACGCGCGATGCCCACGGCCCGGTCAGCCAGCTGCGGGTAATGCCTTGTGTTCCAGGACCGGCGGGCCCGGGTCACGATGGGGTCGGCGGCGGGCATCGGGCCGGCCAGGTGGTGACCTGCCGCCAGCTCGGCTAGCGCTGCGCCGATTCCTTGCTGGTCGCCGCGCACGACAATGTGCCGGACAGTACAGAAGTCGGCTGGCTCGCCTCCGGCAACGAGCCGCTCGGTCATGTTTGCGGTCATCGGAACCTCCCTTTACTACTGCGATCTCGTACTATCTGCATAGTACGAGATCGCAGTAAGATTGCGCCATGACCGATCACGACGACGGTTACACCGTGCTTTTCGACGTGTGGGTGGTCGCCAACTCGACCAGGGCGCTGCTGGACCGGACACTGCGCCCCAGCGGGCTCAGCGCCGAAGATTTCGCGCTCTACAGCGCCATCCGCCGCGAGGGCGGAGTGACCCCCACCGAACTGTCATCGCTGATGGCGCTGCCCCCGACCACCGTCTCCTCGATCGTCACCCGCCTGCAGCGCCGCGGTCACGTGCGCCGGTCTCCCAACCCGGCCGACGCCCGCTCATACCGGATCCAGCTCACCCCCTCGGGACAAGCCGCGCACACCGCCGCAGCCGAACTGTTCACGCCAGTGCTAGCCAGAGTCCAGGCCGCGCTGAGCATTCCGCCCGGCCAGGCTCGCGACGCCCTGGCAGCCATCAACTCCGCCGTGACCGACGCCACCGGAAGTCCGGAAAACTCGTCCTAAACCGCACCGCTTGGCCCCCGCGTTTGCGGTGCCCGGGCGACGGTTACGCTCGTATCACTAGGCAGTCAGACACCCGCTTCACCGGAGAAGACGATGACTCAGACCCCGCCGTACCAGGTGACCGATCCCGCGACCGGTGAGGTCGCGCAGACCTTCCCCTTCGCGACCGACGCGGAGATCGAGCAGGCGATCAGCGGGGCCGCCGCGGCCTTCCAGAGCTGGCGTGAGGTGCCGATCGCGGAGCGTGCCGCGGTCGTCGCGCGGGTCGCCGACCTGTTCGGCGAGCGGGCCACCGAGCTCGCGGCGCTGATCACCAAGGAGATGGGCAAGCGCCCGGCGCAGGCGGTCGGCGAGGCCGAGTTCAGCGGCGACATCTTCCGCTACTACGCGGACAACGGCCCCGGCCTGCTGGCCGACCAGCAGCTCCCCGGCTACGACAAAGCGAAGATCGAGCGGCTGCCGATCGGCCCGGTCCTCGGCATCATGCCGTGGAACTACCCGTACTACCAGGTCGCGCGGTTCGCCGGCCCCAACCTGGTAGCCGGCAACCCGGTGCTGCTCAAGCACGCGGAGAACTGCCCGACGAGCGCGCTGGCTATCGCGGAGATCATGAAAGACGCGGGTGTCCCCGATGGCGTCTACACGAACCTGTTCGCAACCCACGAGCAGGCCGCGGCGATCATCGCCGACCCGCGGGTGCGCGGTGTCTCGGTGACTGGTTCCGAGCGGGCCGGGACCGCGGTGGCCGAGCAGGCGGGCCGCAACCTGAAGAAGGTCGTCCTCGAGCTCGGCGGGTCTGACCCGTACATCATCCTGGACACCGCCGACGTCGACGCCGCCGCCGAGACCGCGTGGGCCACCCGGATGGAGAACGTCGGGCAGGCCTGCAACTCCAACAAGCGGATGATCGTCATGGACAACGTCTACGACGACTTCGTGGCCGCCCTGGTCAAGCGTGCCGCCGCGCTGGCGCCGCGGCAGGCAGGTGACGACTCGGACGAGACGTACTCGCCGATGGTCTCCCGCAAGGCGGCGGAGAACCTGCTCGCTCAGGTGCAGGACGCGGTATCCAAGGGCGCGACGCTGCACGTCGGCGGGAAGCTGGGGGAGGGCAAGGGCGCGTACTTCGCCCCGGCCGTGCTCACCGGCGTGACCCCGGACATGCGCGCCTACAAGGAGGAGCTGTTCGGCCCGGTCGCTGTCGTCTACAAGGTCAACAGCGACGACGAGGCGGTCAAGCTCGCCAACGCGGTCGACTTCGGCCTCGGCGGCGCGGTCTGGTCCACCGACGAGACCCGGGCCACGACGGTGGCCCGCAGGCTCGACGTGGGGATGGCCAACGTCAACACCCCGGCGGGCGAGGGGGCCGACCTGCCGTTCGGCGGCACCAAGCGCTCCGGCTTCGGCCGCGAGCTCGGCCCGCTCGGCATCGACGAGTTCCTGAACAAGCGCCTGTTCTACGTCGCCGAGGCCGGGTAGCCGAGTAAGAGCACACCCGTTTATCCCTG
>Ga0123356_10005236_pt1 | contig 13243 bp, 16 predicted proteins | sample TergutEmb28metaG_2_FD_92546 | JGI IMG/M metagenome (GOLD analysis project Ga0123356, IMG submission 92546) | Embiratermes neotenicus P3 segment gut microbial communities from Petit-Saut dam, French Guiana - Emb289 P3 | ecosystem: Host-associated > Arthropoda: Insects > Digestive system > Gut ... | reverse complement strand
GTGGTGGGGGCTCTGCTGAGTTACATTTGGTTTAATGTGGCGCCGGCGCGGTTTTGGATGGGGGATACGGGATCATTTGCATTAGGTGCGGGGCTTGGAGTGGTGGCGATGATGACAAATTGTTTCTTTTTGTTACCGATTATCGGGATCTTGTTTGTGGTGGAGGGAGGGTCGAGCGTGATACAAGTGGTGTCAAAGAAGCTGTTTGGTCGGAAGGTTTTTATTAGTGCACCGATTCATCATCATTTGGAGGCGATAGGGTGGGAGGAAAGCAAGATTGTGATGCGGTTTTGGGTGATTGGTGGAGTGTTTGCGTTTGTCGGTATAGTCTTGGCGCTGGGTGGTGGGATAGTTTAGATCAAAAGATTTTTAATCATTCGAGAAAATTCGTTTGACTAAAATCCTTTTGATCAGATAAACTCTGTTCGCTGCGAAAAGACTAAGGTTGAAATTACTTTACTTTTGCCATGATTTCTTACTTTTCGCAAGTTTTCTCTTGACAAAACATAACCAGTGTGCTATAATGGGGGTGTAATCGGAGTTGTGAATAACGAAACCGATTCAAGTTCAAGACAATTAAACGGTGTGAAAACCTAGGTGGGTAGATAAGAAATTATTCTCCATCTAGATGGAGTTTTTTGTTTACAAAAAACTCCATCTAGATGGAGTTTTTTGTTTACAAAAAACTCCTCACTCTAATTGTCTAGTATTTTAATAATTCATTTTATCACTACTATAAATACATATTTTCCTTCACCCGCTGGCAGCATTGCGATTACGAGTTATTCGTTGCCGCAATGCTGTTAGGGGGACGCCTCAGCTAGCGTAAAAAATTCGCTCGACGGGGCAAAAAGGAGAGTGTTGTTATGTTTGCGGAAAAAATTTTATTTCCGTTGTTTGGGAAGCTGTTCTCTGGTGTTTATGATAAGGCCGGAGCTTTGACGAAAGAAGAGGCGAAGGTGGCAGCTATGGAGGATAAGAAGAGAGCCGGTGAGCTATGGATGGATTTTTTAATTCCGACCTCTGGCTTCGCCGTGTTCATGTTCATGGCGTTTTGGCTTTATTATTCTGTGGATACTGCGCCTGCAATGATGACTAATAGTTGCATGATACTTTCTGTGATATTGGGGTTAATAGCAGCAAACGTAAGGTTACCTAGGACTGCAGAAGAGTATCTCAAAGGCTATTCTTTTAAAGTATGGGCGGCCAGGTTATTTTTATTCGCCCTGTTTTTAGGATTCGCAGCTTTTGATAGGAGCTCTGGGAATATTCCAGTTGATACCGTTGTGTTCTTCGTCATTATGGCGTCTTTTGTTGGGTGCGCAGTCTATTTGTTGAGTTCGAAGGGAGAGATGATAAGTGGATAAAGTGGAAAATGTTGGTGCCGGAACAGAAGAGAATTTAGAGGTAACGATGGAGTGCATCACTAAAACGTACGTTGCTGATTCGCAAGAGAATTTGGCGGAAAAGATGGCAGAGGTTGTTGAAGACCTTAGAGAATGCGATGAAACCGCGAACTTTGTCATAGGTGATGTCGGATACGATGCTCATAAAGGGGTGTCGTTAGACAGAAGGCTCTTTACGGCGCTTATGATCGGAAAAAGAATGCGTAATTGCAAGCTTCAACCGTTTCAGGAAGGAGCGCCCATATGGTGTGCCGTGTTTATCGATTTTGACAACGGCATACAAATTCAGTGGGCCGTAACGGATAAAAATGGAAAGATCGATGCGGCTGGAGATTCGGTAACGGTTCGTTATTGGACGTTTTCTGGAGTTGATAGGTTCTTGGAAAGAGGGTATTGTGTAGTGGAGTAGTGATGAGATGAGAAAATGGACCCCGCCGCAAGGCGGGGTTTGAAATTCTATAACTATTCGTGGACGGTTATGGGTTTTCAAGCTCAGATGGGTATTGTGGTAATATAGGGGGTATGAGGAAACATAAGCCGGATTTGGTGATTGCAGTTTTGATGATGCTGTTGATGGCGGTGGGGTTGATTGTGATTTATGCAATTGGTCCAGCATGGGCGCAATTTCAGAACTCGGTGTATGGCGAGGCGTTGGGTGAAAGGCGCTTCTTTGAACGTCAATTGGTTGCTGTAGCCGTAGCACTGGTGTGTTTTTATGTAGCGTATAAAGTACCATTTGAATGGACGAAAAAAGCGGGAAAATGGATTTTGGTATTTGGAATTTTGGCGTGTGTGTTGATGGCGATAATGGGGGCAGTAGGGAGCGATTTGACTAGGTGCAGCCTTGGGGCATGTAGGTGGTTTAATTTGCCACTGGGATTGAGTTTTCAGCCGGTGGAGATCTTGAAGCTGGGAGTATTGACTTATATGGCAGGGTTGATCGCGAAACGGAAACATGAAGGGAAGCTGGAAAAGAAAGAAACAGTAGTGCCGCTTGTGGTGATAGCAGCGGTGACGGTATTTTTGATAGCGGTTTTACAGAAGGATTTGGGGTCGACGGCAGTAATTATGTTTATGCTAGCGTGTATGTTGGTGGCGAGTGGTATGAGACTAAGAATGTTGGCGGTAATGGGCGGGATCGTGTTGGTAGTGATGGCGCTGCTTATCGTATGTTTTCCGCACAGGATGGAGCGGTTAGCTAGCTTTAGTGACACGAGCGCGAATACGTACCATATAGACAATGCGCTCTTGGCGATTGGAAAGGGCGGGCTGTTTGGGGTGGGGGTAGGAAATAGCGTACAAGCGACAGGGTATTTGCCAGAATCAATTAACGACTCGGTGTTTGCGGTGATGGGGGAGACGTTTGGGTTTATGGGATTGATGGCGGTGATTGGGTGTTTCGTGCTGCTGCTTCTCAGGTTGCTCAGGACTGCGGAGAGGTTGGACGGAGGTGGAGTGAGGCAGCTTGTGGTGGTAGGGGTGTTCGCGTGGGTAGCAGGGCATGTTATTATAAACGTAATGGGAATGATAGGACTGATTCCCATGAAAGGGATTACGCTGCCATTCTTGAGCTCGGGGGGGACAAGCATGATGTTTGTAGCAATAGCGATGGGAATATGTTTGCAGTTATCGGGCTGGACAAAAAGAGAGGTAAATAATGAAAATATTAGTGGTAGGCGGGGGAAGCGGCGGGCACGTTACACCGGTAGTGGCCGTCGTTCGTGAAATTTGGAAGCTGAAACCTAGGGCTAGGATTGAATTTTGGACGGATAAAAAGTATTATACTAATGTTGTAAAAATGACAACACCCATGGGGCCGGGTATTGTGGCGCGTAGGGTGTTGGCGGGGAAGCTGCGGCGGTATGCGCATTTTAAGCCAGTAGATTATTTGAAGAATTTTGATGTAGTGTTGAAGAATATAGTTGATGGACTGAGGCTAACAGCAGGGTTTTTCCAAAGTTTGGTTGGCCTAAGACGATTCAAGCCAGATGTAGTTTTTATAAAAGGTGGGTATGTGGGGTTGCCGGTGGGGATGGCGGCGAGACTTTTGAGGGTACCATATATAATACATGACTCGGATGCAGTGCCGGGGTTGACGAATAGAGTATTGGCGAGAGGTGCGAAAAGGATAGCGACAGGGATGCCGCTAGAGAATTATAAATATCCAGAGGAGAAAGCGGAGTGGACGGGAATACCGGTGAGCTTGGAGTTTAAACCGATAACTTTGAAGCGACAGAGTGAACTAAAGAGCGGTTTGGGGTTTGATCGAGAAGAGCCTCTGACGGTAGTGACGGGCGGGAGTTTGGGTGCACAGCATATTAACGAAGCAGTGCGAGAGATCTTGCCAGAACTGCTGAAGTTTACTGCGGTGCTGCTGGTGGCGGGACGGGAGCGGTATTCGGAAATGATAGGTTTGAAAAAGTACGAGGTGTGGGAAGGGGGAAAACTGAAGACGAATTTCCGGATGTTGGAATTCACGGCGAAGATGAGCGAATTATTTGGGGCGGCGGATGTGGTGGTGAGTCGGGCGGGAGCGTCGACGATAGCGGAGCTGGCAAATATGCATAAGGCGGTAGTGATGGTGCCGAATTATAAATTACCGGGTAAACACCAAGTTAAGAATGCAGAGGCGTTTGCGAAGGCAAAGGCGGCGATTGTGGTGGAGGATGAAGATATGGTTAATCAGCCAGGTTTGCTTCTGAAGGCGGTACGAGAATTGGTACGCGATCCGGAGAAACGGAAGAGGATGGCAAAGAATTTAAGTGAGTTTGCGATGAGCGATGCGGCGGAACGATTGGCGAAGATGGTGGTGCTTGAGGCGAGCGGAGATGGAAAAAAATTATAAACTAGGCAAGACGATCGTGGGGGCTAGAGGGCGAGATCGTTCAGTGGAGTTGAAGCGGATTGAGGAGTGGCGGAGGCTCAGGCGGCGAAATGTCTTGATTTGGTGCATTTTTGGGGCGATAGGGATTGCTTTAATGGTTTGGGTGATCGTAGGAGTTAGCGGGATGATGGAGGAGAGAGAGGATGCGGCGGTGGATGTTCAGGAATGGGTGCCGACAGTAGAGATTATTACTGAGGGAGGTGGACGGGCTAGTGAGCGAGTGCGTGAATTTGTGGCGAAGCTGGAACAAGATTTTGGAGATTTGGGGCTGGGTGTAGAAAGAGTGGTTTTACCGTTTGGGATGACTAGGGAGGTGGATGTGTATGCGGCGGATAGAGTGGAGTACTACAAGATGTCTGTGGATCGAGGGTCTGCCGTTCAAGCGGAAGATGCGGAGAGGATGATGAGGTATTTGGATGAACGGGGGCTGACTGTGTCTTATGTCGATTTGCGAGTAGAAGGCAAAGCATACTATAAATAAAGATGAGCGTGAAATAACCGAAAGGCAACCTTCGGAATCATGTTTTGTTCGCGGATGTCAAAAAATCTTATTGTCGCCTAATTCAGAAAAAGACTCGCTTTGCTCAGACAGTTTTTCTGAATTAGGACAACCAGACTTTTTGACCGGAAAAAACATACATTCCTCAGATTGCTTTTCGGTTATTTCACACCAGCTTAATTAAGCATAGGCGCAAAGGTCATTCGTAGCGGAGGGCGTCGATGGGGTTTTTGCGAGCAGCTTTGGCGGCAGGGAGGCTGCCGGCGAGGAAGGCGATGAACATGATGACGAGAGTGATAATGGCACAGTTTAGGACCGTGAATTCGGTGATATTGAGGGTGGGGAAATCAGCGAGGAAGCCGCCGGGTTGATGGAAGATAGAATTGGCGACATTGCCGACGACAATGGAGACGGCAATGCCGAGCATGGAGCCCCAGAAGCCGAGAAAGATAGCTTCGAGAGAGAAGGAAAGGAAGACTTTGCCGGAGGATAGACCCATAGCCTTCATGAGGCCGATTTCGCGAGTACGTTCTTGGACGGACATGAAGAGGGTGTTGATGATGCCGATGCTAGCGGCGAGCAGGGCAATGCCGCCGAAGATGGAAAAGACTATGAGGACAATATCGAAGAAGGTTTTGATCATGCCGATGGAATCGTTGATGGTCATGCCGGAAAGTCCAATATCTGTTAGAGCCTCTTTGATTTCGTCAACGTTGGCGGATGTTTCAAACTCGGCGGTGGCAAACATGGTGCGGTTGGCATATTCTTCGGGGAGACCTTGCATCATGGCATTGAATATCTCGTTATTGAGGGCTTCGTTGACCCAGCTGCGGCCCATACTGACCACGGAAGGGGCTTGGACGCCGACTACTGTGGCGGCGATTTCGGTAATGGTGCCAGTAGCACTGCTCTTGACGGCTAATTTGATGGTTTGCCCAACAGCGCCTGCATCGTCAGTGAAGCCGAGGACTTCGGAAAAGCTGGGGAGGAGGGTGAGTTCAGGCTGACTGCTAGTTGTGGATGGAGAATTGCCAGCAGTAAGGTCGATATTGATGTTGTTGCTGGGGAGTTTGCTAACGCGAATTTTATATTTATTGTCGGTTTTGTCACTAGTGACATATTCGACATTGACGGAGCGGAAGGGTTTAGCGCTGCCAGGTTTGATACCGGGGATGTCTTCGATTTTGGCCATAGTTTCAGGGCTGATATATTCCATAGCGGAGGAGTTTTGGTCGGGGTCATATTCTTGGGGAGCGTTGTTGCCGCTCATGAGGTCTTCCATTTGAGCCATGAGGGCAGCGGGGGCGATTTCGATGTAGCCTTCGCCACCAGCAGAGGCGACTTGCTTATCGATGAAGGAGTTGACGCCGGTGTTGATTGCGGCGTTTAAAATGATGGTAAAACTACCTATAAAGATGGCAAGGATAGTGAGGAAGGTACGGACTTTGTTGCGCAGCAGGTTGCCGTTGGCGGTTTTGATGACGTCGATGATTTTCATTTTTTGCCTCCTTTCTTGGTTTTACCGTCGGAGATAATGCGGCCGTCCTTTATGTGGATTTGGCGACGACATTTGTTCGCGATGTCTTCGTCGTGGGTGACAATGATGAGAGTAATGTCTTTGTCTCGGTTGAGTTTAAAGAGGATGTTCATGATTTTTTCGCCAGTGGCGGTGTCGAGGTTGCCAGTAGGTTCATCGGCAAAAATGACTCTAGGGTTATTAACGATGGCGCGAGCAATACAGACGCGTTGTTTTTGACCGCCAGAAAGGTCGTTAGCTTTGCTGTAGGCTTTGTCTTCGAGCTCGGCTGTTTTGATGGCTTCCAGGGCGCGGCGTTTGCGTTCGCGAGAACCGATACCGGCAATTTTTAGAGGTAAAATGATATTATCAAGGACGGAGTCGTTACTGTTCATGAAGAACTGTTGGAAAACGAAACCAAACTCGCGGTTGCGGAGATGATTGAGGCGGTTGGCGCGGAGTTTGGCGGTATTGTTGCCGTTGAGCTTGATGGTACCGGAGGTAGGTTGGTCAAGTAGGGCGAGGAGGTGCATAAGGGTGGACTTGCCGCTGCCGGATTTGCCAATGATGGCGACGGTTTCGCCGGTGTCTATTTTAAGATCGATGCTACGGAGAGCTTCGAACCTAGTGTTTTTCTTGCCGTAAACCTTGTTGAGGTTTTTGGTTTCTAATAATATTTCTTTTGCCATGGTAGTAGTATAACACTTTGGGTGGGATTTTGATCGGTTTTGTGATAGAATGATGGCGCAATAGGTCGTCGCCAAGTGGTAAGGCACTGGGTTTTGGTCCCAGCATTCGTAGGTTCGAATCCTACCGACCTAGCCACGACTTTGAACCTCGAACGATAGGGGTTGTTTTTTGTGGTGCGTTTTTGTTGGGGTTTGCTGAATTGTTTTTAAGAAAAGGGTGCTATATAATGTGGTTATGGTAAAGAAAAGAGCAGGGAAGGGGGCCAAGAAGCGTGCGGTGGCAGATCGTGGCGGTGCAGGGGACGTGAGGGTGGTACTGGCGGTAGGGTTACTAGCGTATGTTTTGGTATTTGCTATAGCTGTGTTATTTCCGGGAGTTTTGAGGGCCGAGGAGATATACGTGTCGGCGATTGGCATGCTATTGTTGTCCCTGCCGTTATTTGTGGTGGTGGGCGCAGTATTGGGGGCAATGACATTGAAGGAGAGCTTGCGGGGTGAGGAGAGGATTTTGGCGATTTTACAGTTAGCGAGCGTGGTGGTGGGGGTGGCGGGTACGCTGATGGTGGCGGTTTCTGCTGATTGGAGCTCGTACTCTTGCGGGTGGTGGCTTTCTGTCTTCTGTTTTAGTGATGGGGTGGTCTATGCGGTGATGGGAGCGATAATTTTGACACTGGGGGCGTCTGGTATCTTGACTGGTGTTTTGGCTGGGGTGGTGACATGGAATGGCAGGCGGGGAAAACAGGATCGAGGGAATAAGTAGCTAGCGGGGGTTTTGTGACTTGGCTTAGCTATTGAATGGTTCGAGGGAGAAGGTGGTGCCTTTGGGGGAGGTGGTTTCGACGGTAATTTTGAGTTTGAGCTGGTTTGCTAGTTGTTTGGCGAGGGGGAGGCCGAGGCCGTAGCCGGGGCTGGTGCGGGATTTTTCGGCGCGGTAAAAGCGGTCGAAGATGTGGGGGAGGTCTTCTTCGGCAATGCCGGGACCTTGGTCACGGACGGAAAGTTTATTGTTTTTGAAGCTGACTGTAACGATAGATTTTTGGGGACTGTATTTGATGGCGTTTTCGATGAGGATTGTTAGGATGTTCGTGAGGGCTTCGGGGTTGCTGGTGACTTTGGTGGGTTTGATTTGGTTTTTGATGGTAATGTGTTTGGCTTTGGCGATGATCGATAGATTAGTGATGGCTAGCTTGGAGACTAAAGCTAGATCGACTTCAGAAAGTTTAAGAGGCTCTTCTTGACTGAGCTTAAGGAGGCGGTCGGTAAGGTTTTGGAGTTTTTTGGTTTCTTCGAGATTGCTGTTGATGATGCCTGTGAGCTCAGCTTTGGTGAGGGCGGGGTTGCGCAGGGCGACTTCATTTTCCATGGCTATGGCGGTGAGCGGGGTACGAAGTTCATGGCTGGCGTCGGAGACGAAGTTGGCTTGCTGCTCGGTCATTTTATGGATGGGCTGGAGGGTCCAGCGGGCGAGAAAATAGCTGGCGCAAGCGCCGAGAGTCAGGACGCCGGTGTTGATGAGGAAGAGTGTGAATAGAAGATTGGCGCGCATTTCATCGTTGTGTCGTTGGATCAGGGTTTGAAGTTCGCTGGGGTTGATGGGGAGGTTTCGATGGACGGTATCGACTTGGATGTGAATTGGACGGTCGAATTCTTGGCTGGCAGCAAGGAAGAAAGCAGCAGAGAAGCCGAGGCAGACGATGGCGAGAAAAGCAACGTAGACGAGAGTGAGCTTAGCAACGGCGTCGGAGAAAAGACGGTCTTTCATTTTTTGGTGCCGATCTTGTAGCCGAAGCCGCGGTAAGTGTGGAGCAGGGAAGTACTCTTGAAAGGTTTGTCGATTTTGCGCCGGAGGCTGCCAATATAGGCTTCAACAGTGTTGGGGAGGATGTCGGCATCGAAATCCCAAACGTGGCCGATGAGCTTATCTTTACTGATGATACGGTCGGCGTTGCGCATTAAGTATTCGAGTAGTCCATATTCAGTCTTGGTGAGCTTGATGCGTTTTTTACCGCGGCGGACATCGAAGCTGGTAGTGTCTAATGTGAGATCGCCGACTTTTAGGACGTTGTCGGTGGTGTCAGTGGGGCGGCGGAGCAGGGCACGGATGCGGGCGAGTAACTCTTCGAAGCTGAAGGGTTTGACTAGATAATCGTCGGCACCGGTATTGAGACCCTCGACGCGGTCGCGAATTTGGCTTTTGGCGGTCAAGATGAGGATGGGGGTTTTGATGCCGGCAGTGCGGACTTGCCGAGTGATTTCGAGACCTTCGACGCCGGGAAGCATGCGGTCTAATATGATGACGTCGTATTCGTCGCCGAGGGCAGCGGCGAGGCCGGAGTCGCCGTCTGGGCAGATTTCGGTGATGAAGTTTTCATATTTGAGGCCACGCGCAATGGCGCCCGCGATTTTGGGTTCGTCTTCGACGATTAGGACTTTCATGTCCCTTATATTATATCGTTAAACTGAGGGTTGACTGAGTAATCTTACTGTTAGTAATTATTGCGTAAACTTCTAGCGATTCGTTTGCGGTTCATTATGCCCCTTGTCGCCAGCACTGCAAAACCGATTACGATTGCTGCTATCGAAAATATCATTGCGATAATATCTGCGCCGATCGTTCTGCTGCCCGTAGTCATAGCTCCTGTATCCGGTACTCCTGGTGCAGCTGGTACGCCTATTATTTCGGCGCTATCAACTCCTAGTAAATCTCTGATTTCTTCTGCCGTTAAATCATCAAGCAGGTATCCATTCACGATCGAGTTCATCATAATCCAGAACTCATTACCACCCGTTACTATCACTGGCCCTCCGCCGTTCGTCGTAATGTGCAAGGTGCCTAGGTAAACAGGGTTACCGCCGAATCCCGTTACTGCTCCCATGTTGGGAGTACTGGTGTCTACGACGATTGCTGAGGTTACCCCGTTGATCGTTGTTGTTCCGGAAAAGTTTACGCCGCCTATATCTGTCGTTGGCGCTGAGGCGCCGTTCGTAAACAGCACTCCGTAACCGTCGCCTTCCAAGTCTAGATTGTCAAAGAATAAATTGCCACTCGCACAAGTAACTGGCGAGCTATCTTGCAGAGCCGTTATTGTTATTGCAGCCAAGCCGAAACCGCTAACCGTCAAATCGGATAAATCGATATAGCAGGATGAGTTGATTTCTATTCCCGTTGCAGTCGTTTCCCAACCAGGGTTCATAGGATTGTCTATCGCGTCAATTGTTAAATTGGAGATCGTAACATATTGCGAATCATAGATTTGAATTGCTTGTGGTATTCCCGATACTCCAGGTGCACCGTCGCCATTGTATTCTAAAATTACATTACCTACGCCAACCAACGTGACGTAATCTTTTCCGACCAAGGGCAAAGAATCGTTTATCGAGTATGTTCCTGGGTTGAATGTTAACGTGTCCCCGCTTTGTAATTGATCGACGGCCGCCCAAACGTTATCGCCTGGGTCTATCGTCATTGATGCCGCATACGTAGAGTTGTTGCCGAAGGTTAGTGCGAAAACCGTTGACATGCCCATCAATATTAGTGTTGCAGATATTTTTTTCATTTTTATATGACCTTTTTGTTTTTACTGCTATCTGCGTTTAATTTAGCAATTACGCTTAGAATAGTCAATGGTGACTTGTGCGGGGAAGGGGATGAAGAGTTTCGGAAAGCTTGTTCTGCTGTGCCCTAACGTTCGGTTTATGTTCTTGGAGATATTTTTGGGTTGTAAGAAAGTATGTGTTTTAGAATATTATTGTTGAATTGTCAAATAATGGGGTAGGGGAGCAGGGGAAAGGGAAGCTTGGGAAAATTACAAAAAGGCCGTGAAATGTGCGGGAAATAAAATAATTTCACGGAAAAGTCAAATTTAATAACAGAGATAGCAGATATCCAAACGCCCAGAACTAGTATTCCTCGAACCATGATTCGCTCGCGTGTGTCAAAGAGGTCTTTTTCTCGTCAAGCTCGGACAAAAACTCGCTTACGCTCAAACGGTTTGTCCGAGCTTGGAGAATCAGACCTCTTTGACTGGAGGAATCATACGTTCTCGAATTACTAGTTCTGGGCGTTTGGACTTGTTGCCTCTTTATCCTTACTCCTTTTTGCCCGAGGGCCTTTTGTCGGTATGTCGTAAAAGATACATTGTGCGACATTAAGACTTGGAAGGAATGATGAATGTTGGGTCGTCTGGTTTGGGTTTGACTATTTTGCTTACGGTTATTTTATGAATTCTGGCGGGTTCCCTGCTGGGCTTGGTTTGTAGTTTTGGCGATTCTAGATTGGCTTGAAAATCGGACCCTTAGTTGATGGGCGTAATCTAGACTTAACAGGGGTGGAACAGAGGTAAGTTTACTTTGAAATGATTGCAGTGATAAAGCTGCTTATGCCGATCAGGGCGATGGTGAGCCAAACGGCATTGGTGAGAACGGTTTGGTAGTTGCGATTTTTGACGGAGACGATCAGGATGCCGGTGGCGCCGACGAGGTTCATTAGTTGGTAGATGATGGAGGAAGGCTGGAGCATGGAGAAAGACGAGAGCGCGTAAGCGATGACGACGAGGACAGCGCCGATCCAGCCAAAAATGTCGATGGAGAGGTTGAGGGTTTTGTTTTTATCTTTGGTGGATTTTCTTTTCATGGTTCCTGTTTTCTGGTCTTTCTTTTTGTGTTCGGTTTTGGTTCTTTTCGCGAGCACCACTTCTCGGTTCGCGTTGTTCGGGTCTGTGTTCGAGTTTGGTTCTCTGTCTCTCTGTGCCCTGCTTGGTTTTTTCGGCAGCAAGGCGGCCGAGATCTTTTAGCCCTGGGCTAGGATCCTTTTCTTCGGCTGCATTGGGAGAGATTTTTTGTTGTTTGAACTGTATTTGCGGGGCGGGTTGCCTATCGGCATATTTGAAGTTCGGTTTTTGTCTGGGGGGACCTTGGTCTTGGCGGTAACTAGAGTAGTTGTTGTTGCGCGGTTTGGAATAATTATCATCGCGAGAATAGTTGGGCTTGGAATAGCTGTTGCCGTATTTTAGATTGGGGTTGCTGGGCGAAAAGAAGACTTCTCCTTCTTCTGCGGCGTCTTGGCGGCCAGAGTCAGAAAGTACCTTCTTCCACTTCTCTGCTGCGTCGATGGCTTCTTTGATTTCGGCTTCGACAGTTTCGCGGGGACGAGAATAGATTGCACGGGAATTGGCGATGATCTGCGGACTAAGGTCCTGTGGCGACTGCGGGATGGTCAGGGTAGTGGCGGAGAAAGCAGGGGCTTTTTCGCCGCTGATAACCATAGAGATGATGAAGTGGCGATTGTGCATATTGAGGAGGTCGGCGGCTTCGAAGGTGGGTTCGAATTGTTTGGCGAGCATAGGCGAGTCGTCAGCAGAAACGCGGAAGGAGACGGTGGTGCCGACGTTGCCGAAGACGGCGTCACGGACCTGTTCGGTCATCTGGGCGATGTATTGGTTGGCGACGGTGAGATTGAGGCCGTACTTGCGAGCCTCACTGAGAATTGTGGCGAAGGACTCGGTGGCGAAGTTCTGGAATTCGTCAACGTAAAGATAGAAGGGGCGGCGATCTTCGACGCGCGCGATGTCGGAGCGGCTCATGGCGGCGAGTTGGACTTTGGTAACCATAAAGGCGCCGAGGATGCCGGCGTTGTCTTCGCCGATTAGGCCCTTTGATAGGTTGACGATGAGAATTTTGCCTTCGTCCATGATCTTGCGGACATCAAAGGCGGATTTGGGTTGACCGATGATATTGCGAATAATGGGATTAGCGGTGAAGGCGCCGACCTTGTTAAGGACGGGCGCGATGGACTCGGCAACTTGTTTTTCGTTCCAGCCGCCGAATTCGTTTTTCCAGAATTGCAGCACGGTGACGTCTTTGCAGTAATCGAGGGTGTCTTTGCGGAACTGTTTGTCGGTAAGCATGCGAGAAATGTCGAGGAGGGTGGTGCTGGGGCGGTCGAGGAGTGCTAGCAAAGTGAAGCGGAGGATGTGCTCGAGGCGAGGGCCCCAAGAATCACCGAACATGCGCTTTAGGACACCAATGACTTCGGATGAGATGTTAGGCTTGCGGGATTCGTCAGTGATCTCTAGCGGATTAAAGGCAATGGGGTAGGTGGTGTCAGCGGGATTGAAATAGACGACGTCTTTCTTGCGATTTTCAGGGATGAATTTGAGATTATTGACTGCAAAGTCGCCGTGCGGGTCGATGATACAGTAGCCTTGATTGTGAAAAATGTCGGAAAGGGCGAAAAGTTCGAGCAAACCG
>Ga0123356_10005235_pt1 | contig 13244 bp, 11 predicted proteins | sample TergutEmb28metaG_2_FD_92546 | JGI IMG/M metagenome (GOLD analysis project Ga0123356, IMG submission 92546) | Embiratermes neotenicus P3 segment gut microbial communities from Petit-Saut dam, French Guiana - Emb289 P3 | ecosystem: Host-associated > Arthropoda: Insects > Digestive system > Gut ... | reverse complement strand
TATATAATATTATTAAGATATTTGAAACTATTAAAATTATTTCACGTGTCAAGATTTGTTGACATGCTATATAAATGTTTTGGTAACTAGATATATGAAAAAACATAAACACTAAATAAATATAAAATATTGGCAAAATATAACTTTTAAAATGAATTTAATAGCTATTTCATAGGTTGTTTAGGATGATAATAATGATAAAAAGCTTAAGAAAAGAGATTGGATTAAGCCAGTGGGATTTAGCTAAAAAAGTTGGAGTTAGTAGACAAACTATGAATGCTATTGAAAATGGAAGATATAGTCCCACTTTAGACATAGCCTATAAAATAACTGAAGTTTTAAATAAAAAATATGTTGAAGAAATCTTTATAAAAGAAGAAGATGAAAGCCCATAATTTATTAAAATTTATTAATAAAAATTTAGATATACACCTAATATAATAAGATTATATTCATAACTTACAAATATTATAGCTATAAATGAATTATAGTTATAAACTGAATTATAGTTATAAAATGAATTATAGTTATAAAATGAATTATAGTTATAAAATGAATTATAACTATAAAATGATTAAAAAAATTTGACTAATAACATGATTATAGATTTGTTTAGACCAAGATGGTTTTTATGATATTAGATATATTTAAAAATTCACTAGATTATGCAGTAAAGGATAAAATAGCTTTTTTCAAATTATCTTTACTTTCATTATTTTCATTTTTAATAATACCTTTTATTATGATAGAAGGGTATTGTTATAGAATAATAGAAATTCAGTTAGCTAGCTTTATAAATGCTAATGATTCATTACCAAGCTACAACAATATTAAAGAGCTACTAGTAGATGGCTTAAAAATAATATTTGTAAATTTCATATATTCAATCCCTCTAATTATAGCTATATTTCTTGGTTATAATCATATTATAAATATAACAGATTCTGGACTTACAATAAATCTGAGTTCAGGAGCATTGGTAATAGCTATAATATTTTTTGCTGGATTTTTAGCTTTTTTGCTTTCAAAAGTAGCTATAGCAAATATGGTGTATAATAAATCCATATACAGTACATTTAATATAAATGAACTAAAAGGTATTATAAAAGATATAAAAGTTATTAATTATTTTAAATTCTTTATAGGGTATTTGATTTTAGTTTTAGCTATTTTAATCAGTTTATTCTTAGTTATTATATTTATAGGAAGTATATTTCAATTTAACTATGTCTCTGTTAATTTATATTTCACTACTCTCGGTTTAGATCTGGTAATATTACTTTTAGTATATATAATATTAGTATATCCTTTAATTAGAATATTTGAAAGTAGAGCTATAGCTTCAATATATAATATGAGAGAATAAATAGCTATAAACTACACATAAAACTTTTTTTGATTTATATATTTATTAATTATTATTAATTTTAAATATAAGAAATATTATTAATTATTTTTTTAAATAAGAATATATTAGATAATAAAATTGAATTTTATCAAATTTTATTACTGTGTTATTTTGCAAATCTTAGTTCTCTAACTATAATAATAAAACAACACCAAACATGTAAATTTTTTATATAGAAACACTTATATATAAAAAATACTTAATTTATTTAATATATCAGAAAATTGATATATCTGATTTTAATATGTCAATTTCAAGTGATAAATAAATTTCAATAAAATTTTAATTTTTTGAAAAAATAAAAAATATTTTTTTAAAATCATAGAAATAATAAAAATAATAAGGATAATGAAAATAAAGAAAAATTGTCTAAAAATCAGGAAAACAAAGTAAGGGTGATTCTTTAATGGAAAAATCAATGAAAAAAGAGGATTATGAAGAAAGAAAAAACAAAAATAATCAAGAACAAGGAAAAACAGAAAGATGTGAATGTGATATAGAGGGTATATTAGAACTTGGAAACTTCGATAAAACCTTGTTATCAAATTTAATGAAAGGATTTTTAAAAATAATAATTCTTTGGATAATAACAAAAGGAAGGATACATGGATATGAAATAATAAAAAAAATGAAAGAAGGAATAGATTCTGAGAATGATTTAGAATTTCAAGGACCAGGACCTAATAAAATTTATCCAATTCTCCATGATCTAGAAAAAAAAGGATTAATAAAAGGAAATTGGGATTTACAAGGAAAAAGAAAAGTAAAACATTATGAAGCTACTGAGAAAGGATTAAATACCATTGAAATAATTAGAAAAAAACCTCATAAAAACCTTCCTCCAATAATAAAAGAATTTTGGAAAGATTTAATAACTAATCCTAATAATTAATAATGGATTTGAAGTAATCATAGTAAGGAAGGAATGGATTTAAAATAGTTTTAATTATGAATAATGAATTTGAAGCAATGATGGGGGGTAAATAAATGAAATATGCAATAGAAACTGATTCACTTACTAAAATGTATGGGGACTTTACAGCTGTTGATGATCTTAATATGAAAATAAAAAATAAGAGTATTTTTGGCTTTTTAGGTCCAAATGGAGCAGGAAAAACAACAACCATAAAAATGTTGACTTGTCTCATAAAACCAAGTCAAGGGACAGCTAAAGTAGGTGGATATGATATTAATATTAATCCAAATAAAGTAAGACAAAAAATAGGAATGGTTCCACAATTAGTAAGTCTTTATAAAGATTTAACAGCTAGAGAAAATGTAGAACTCTGTGCTGATTACTATGGTCTTAGTGAAGATGAAAAAGAAGATCGCATAGATGACCTTATGGAACTTGTTGATATTAAATATGCTGAAAATAAAATGATCAAGCAAATGTCTGGTGGTCAAAAACAAAAAGTATCAGTTGTAGCTAGTTTAATACACAGACCGGATGTTTTATTCCTTGATGAGCCAACAATTGGTTTAGATCCAACAACAAAGATGGTTCTTTGGGATTTAATAGCTGAACTTAATGATAATGGCCACACAATTATTTTATGTTCTCATGATATGTATGAAGTAGAGATACTTTGTGAAAATGTGGGGATTATGAATTTAGGAGAATTAGCTGCATTTGATACAGCACAAGGTTTAAAAGATACATTGATGCATAAAAACCAAACTGCACTATTTAAAGAGATGGAAGGATTATCAAGTACTGGAAAATTCAATAAAACTGAAAATAATGAAAAAACACTGGAAAAAGAAACTATCCAAGGAGTTGATGTTGTTGATATAGATAGTATTGACAGTGAAAGTGTCGATAGTGATAGCATTGATAGTAATATTAGTGGTACTAATATTAGTAACAGTAGTGGTAGTGGAAATTATCAAAGTGAAAGCAAAATTGATAGAACTAAGATTACTCCAAGATTTTTAACTAAAGATCCTGATAATAATAGTCCAGAATATCTTGCAGAAGTTCAAAAACATACTAAAGAGATTAGTATAATGGTTAAAAATATGGATGATAAGATTTTAGGGGATATTAAAGCTTTAGATGTTGTTTATAATCTTAGTTCTAATGAATCTGGTGATGGCACTAGATTAACTGTAGCTGTTGATAAATTTGATGAAAATAGTGTAAATAATGTTATTTGGAGTATTGTTAAAAATGATGGAAATATAAGCTCAATAAATACGAAAGACCCATCATTAGAAGATGTTTTCATCGATGTAACTGGTAAAAAGAGACTGAATAAAGTCAATATAAAAAATATTGACTTATGAGTCAATTAAAAAGTTATAACAACATTATATTATAAAAATAATGTGTATATTATAAAAATTTGTTTATATTATAAAAAAATTATGATTAGAAGAGTTGAGAAATTATGGAAGGAAAAAAATTTATGTGGATGCTTAAAAAGGATCTTTTAACTCTTTGGAGACATAAACCACGATTACTATCACTACTTCTTTTCCCAATAATAATGATAACCTTATTTGGTTATGGTATGGGAGGATCAATAGAAAATGTTCCTATAGCTATTGTTGACCAAAGTCATGGAAATATGACTGATCAAACCTTAATGGCTATTAAAGACATGTCCTTGTTTGATGTTAAGAAGATTACAAGCAATGTAAATGATGCTAAGCAAATGGTTGAAAAAGGAGAAGTGAAAGCAACGATAATATTGCCACCAAACTATGATGACATGAGTACAGACCAAAGTAAGACGGTTGTCTTGTATCTGGATTCTTCAGACCAAATAGCAAGTCAAGCTATAGTTCCTTCTATGCAAGGACTATTTACTCAGTTAAGTGCCCAAATGGGTGCTGAGAAGTTGGCTAGTTTGCAAGTTCAAAGTACGGTGTTAACAGATGGTACTGGGACTGGTGGAACTACTGGAATTGATGGAACTACTGATACTGGGTCTATTGACAGTGAAAGTAATGATGATGGTAGTGGAACTGTAGATTATAATAATGGAGCTACATCTGGTAGTGGAGTTTCAAGTTTATCTTCAAGTGTTGATGGAATTGTAAACTCAATAAATCTTCAAGTAAACAAAATATATGGGGATATTGCATATATAGACTTTTTGGTTCCAGCAGTATTAGCTATGACAGTTATGATGTCATGTATGATGGGTATGGGCCAGACAATTGCAGGTGAACGAGAAACTGGAGAATTAGCTAGATTATTCATGACTCCTACAAGTGTTGCAACTGTTGTTGGGGGAAAAATATTTTCTAAACTTATAATTGAAACTGCAAGGGCTCTGATTCTTTTAGCTGCAGCAATGTTACTTTTTGGGATAACGATCAATGGAAATATCTTATTGGTTCTTGGAGTATTAATACTTGGAGCATTAACCTTTGTTGGTTTTGGAATAATGGTTTCTGCAACTACACAAACTCAAGAAGATTACACACAAATAGTAATGCCGTTTACAATGCCAATGATGTTTATATCTGGAGTATTTTATCCAATAGAAACAATGCCTTGGATTTTCCAAAAATTAGCTTATTTAATGCCATTGACCTATTTAAATGATGCTATGAGGGGGGTCATGCTTAAAGGTTTTGGTATTGAGGATATTTGGATTGATATAGTAGTACTTTTAGGATTTTTAATTGTATTCTTCGCTTTAGGTGTTGCAAGATTTAACAGGGATGTTTAAATCTCAGTATTCAAGTTTCAATAATATTTGTGTATACAAAAGTTTAATATGTGTAATTGATATTAATTCAAGCTATAAGGATTAAAGAATAATTAAAAGGATTCATACTACAATTTAGCTATGATTTATGTAGAATTTAGGTATAATTTATATATTTTATATAGGATTTTAGCTCTGATTTATGTAGAGTTTGAGTATAATTTATATATTTTATATAGGATTTTAGCTCTGATTTATGTAGAGTTTGAGTATAATTTATATATTTTATATATATCGTATATGGATATTTAGATAGAAGTTAGATGTGATTTATAGAATTTATAGTATAATTTATATATAATTTAGCAATGATTTATGTAGAATTTAAGTGTGTTATTTATATATTTTATATAGGATTTTAGCTCTGATTTATGTGGAGTTTGAGTATAATTTATATATTTTATATATATCTTGTATATAGTTATTTAGATAGAAATTAGATGTGATTTATAGAATTTATAATATAATTTATATATAATTTAGCAATGATTTATGTAGAGTTTGAGTATAATTTATATATTTTATATATATCTTGTATATAGTTATTTAGATAGAAGTTAGATGTGATTTATAGAATTTATAATATAATTTAAATAGAATTTAGCTATGATTTATATAAAATTTATATATTTTATAGTAGAATTTTAGTTATGTTTTATATATGGAATTAAATACTGTTTAGCTAGAATTTAGCTATGATTTATATAGAATTTATATATTTTATAGTAAAATTTTAGTCATGATTTATATAAAATTTAAATGTGATTTGTATATAATTTATATATTATTTACATATAATTTAGAAAAAATTACAAAAATATGGAATAAGATGTTAATTTGGTGATTTAATGAAAAAATCAATTTCAAATAAAATAAAGAGCCTTTTAATAGGAATGGCAATATTTGCTATTTTTGTAAGTCCTATTGCTGGAGCTGATGAAAATAATAACTGGGCTATGTTCCAGGAAAATATCCAGCATACAGGGTTTATACAAGAAGCTGGAGATTTTGTTTCAAACTTATGGACACAAAACATGGGAGATCCTGTAAAAGCATCTCCAGCTATACAAAATGAGATAATTTACATTGTTTCACAATCGGGATTACTCAAAGCTATTGATATGGAAAATGGTGATATTAATTGGGAATATAAGCTAAATGGAACTGTAACTGGATCTCCAATTATAAAAGAGGATCAATTGTTTATTGGTACCAATGTAAATGATGATAAAGGGTATATGTATTGTTATAATATTAAAAATAAAAAATTATCTTGGAAATTTGAAGTTTCAAAACCAATTGAATCTACTCCTTCCATAAATGGAAATACAATGTACTTTGGAGCAAATAATGGAAAAGTTTATGCATTAAATACTGATGGATCTAAAATATGGGAAAAAGAGATTGGGGGAAAAGTAAAATCTTCTCCAAGCTATGTTAATGGAACTATCTATGTTGGATCTACAAATGGGAATATATTTGCTCTAAGTGGAAGTGATGGAAGTCAAGTTTGGAATTACACTACTGGAGATGAAGTTGTAACTTCTCCTGCATATGGTGATGGAAAAATATTCATAGGTTCAATGGATGGAACTATTTATGGATTAAAAACTACAGATGGGTCTCTTGCTTGGAAATATGATTTAGGAAACAAAGTACTATCTTCGCCGTCTCTTGATTTGAGAAACAATAATTTATATATTGGATCAGACAGTGATAATTTGACTTGTCTTGATATAAGAGATGGTACATTTAAATGGGCATATAAAACAGGAGGGGATATTAGATCAACACCTGGAATATATAATGATAAAGTTGTTTTTGGATCTCATGATGGAACTGTCTATATCTTAAATAAATATACTGGAAACTCTGAATTTAGCTATAATCCAGGAGCTTACATTTTCAATACTCCAATAAGCTCATCACCAGTAATATATGGACAAAATATATTCTTTGCTGGTGAAGACGGATATCTCTATTCCTTTGATGGTGAAAAATTAAATACTCCAATTTCTATATTTATGTATTATACTGGGATTATTTTAATTCTAGCTTTAGCTGTAATAATAGCTTTAGTAACAATAATACGAAAAAGGAAGTAATTATTTAGAATTAAAATTTATGGAAGTTTTAAAATGGATTTGTTAGAAGCTATTAAAAAAAGACATTCAGTTAGACAATATACTGATAAAAAAATTGAAGAAAACATTAAAAAAGACCTTTTAGGCCTTATTCATGATTGTAATATGGAAAGTGGATTAAATATACAACTTTGCTTAGGTGATGAAGAAATCTTTAAAGGAGGCCTTATTGCTAAATTTAGCTCATTTAAAAATGTGAAAAATTGTATAGCTATTGTAGGAAAAAAATCTAAAGATTTAGATGAGAAAGCAGGGTATTATGGTGAAAAAATTGTTATTAAAGCCACTCAACTTGGTCTAAATACATGTTGGGCAGCAAGTGGATATAATAAAAGTAAAATCAATCTTGAAATAGAAAAAGATGAAAAGCTTATTATTGTAATAGCTATAGGCTATGGAATAGATAATGGAAAAGCTCATAAGGTTAAATTGCTAGAAAAATTAGGATCTACAGAGGGTGAAATGCCACAATGGTTTAAAAAAGGTTTAGAATCTGCTCAACTTGCACCTACAGCTAGGAATCAACAAAAATTTAAATTTACACTATTAAACGAAAACCTTGTAAAAGCTGAAACATCCTTTGGATTTTTTACAAAAATTGATCTTGGAATAGCTAAATACCATTTTGAAGTTGGTGCAGATTCAAAAGAATGGTCTTATGAATCTTGAAATATATTGATAAAATAAATACAAAATATTGATAAACTAAGATAACTATTCAAAAATATTAAAATAATTGATAAAAGTAAGGTAAAATAGAAATAAAATAGATCCCTTGATAAACACAATATTAAATGCATAGAAATTGTGGGATTTGCAGAAATATGATTAAATGTAATGAAATCAACGAAATAAAAGAATAATTTTTTTAATATTTTTTCATTTTTTCACAAAACTTGTATAAATATTCCTGATGGGATAGCCCTAAACCTATCTAAACTATTATCTTTGATATTTTAATATTTTTTTAATTAATTGTATTAAATTATTGTCTTTATAGCTACAAAAAATCTTATCAATTAGACATTAGATCATTGTTTATTTCAATATAAAGTTTTTTATCAATTATTTTTATTAAATTCATGCTTATATACTTATAAAATTAATTTAACCTTTTTTTATCAGGTAAATATTCAAAATAAGTAAAATTTTGAAGAAATTAAATCAGCTTAGAATTATATTTTTCTTGATTATTGTAGAAAAATTGATTAATTTAAAGGAATAAAAAGTGGATTTAAAATGAAATTTTAGCAAATCATTGATTAATAGTTTTATTGGGAAATATATAACTCTAATTAGAAGGTATAACTCTTAATACATCTATTTTTGAACATTAAGATATTTATATTCATTTTTCCATGATTCATTTAAAAACTATTTAAGGCCTATATTACTTAATTTATTAGATTAAAGAATAGAATTCTCACAGACTAAAAAAATAGGACTGAATATAAGTAATTAAGCAAATAAAAACTCATTTTGTTGATTTACTAATTGTCATTATCATGGTAATGACACATTATCCCACTGTCAATAGCTATTTATCATCATGTTAATTACAATTTTCCTGCAAGACACCTGCAAAACTGACTGCATGATGTAAGCAAACCATGAATATGAACAAATTTTAAGAGTTTGCTACCATGAAAAATCTAAGATATCTTATATCTATATCACAAAACTAGAATTAAAACTATAAAAAAAATCTTGAATATTACTTTTATTTATGTATTATTTATGTATTAATAGTTTTAAATTTCTTGGATTGCTTTAATTTTCAATATTTACTTTTTATACTTAAAACTTAGCTTAATTATTCTATTATATTTGAAATTGATTATTAAAAATATTAATTTTTATTCCTTTTCAATTCAACTAATACTTTGGAGTTTTTTAACATTATGCTGAGTTAATTTTTTTTCAATTTTTCACTCTTTGTACTTTGTAAATAAACTGCAAAGTTGAGTTGTTTTGTTATGCTACTTATCATGTTTTTACTAAAAGTTTATAACAAATAAAAAATATATTATATTTTCCATGAAATCAGGCACAAAATCTGGAAGAAAAATTAAGATTAAAAATCATTTGAGTGCAAATGAAGCTGAAGATCTTCTTAATGAGTTTAAAATATATTGCACATTATATAAAAGATTATTATTTATTAATTTACTAATGAAAGGTGAAACAGTCAAATTTGCATCAACAACTAGTGGTATTCGAAGAGAAACTGGGTCAAAATGGTTAAAACAATATAATGAAGAAGGTTTGGATGGATTAATGCCGAACTACAGAAATTGTGGACGACATTCTCTTTTAACAGGTGAACAAAAAGAAGAGCTAAAAAGAATTCTATCTGACTCTAAAAAAAATTACACAATTAAAGATGTGCATAAAATAATTAAAGACAAATTCGAAATAGATTATTCAATCAAACAAGTATGGGTCATAACAAAAGAAGAATTAGGTCTAAACTATGGTAAACCAGTTATAAAATATTCAGAAATCCCTGAAAATCCAGAAATAGACTTAAAAAAACACCAAATTTATAAATCTGAAAAATGAATAATTATGTGATACATAGATTAGTATAGGTTTTTTTTGGTGAGCTGTATTTTTATGACAATTTAATTGTGAGTTATTAAATATTTGTATAAACTATAAAAAAATTAATAAATATTCGTATAAACTATAAAAAAATTAGTAAATATTTGTATAAACTATAAAAAAATTAATAAAAAGCAATACCATGTTCCAGAGTCATAAAAAAAATTAAAAATGTCCTATGCCATTGTATGGACAAAATCAATATAAAAAATAAAAAACCATAAAAATAGTTAAAAAAACCTCTAAAAACTCTTAAAAATCACAAAAACAACTACCAAGATAACTATGAAATAAAATAAAATCATAGAACATGCAAAAAAAAAATTGATAAAAAAAGAAAAAAAGCAAAGTCTTTGTACTTCCATATTTATATCTTTCCCACACTTGGTTATTATTCACGAATCTAGTCGTCTTGTTTTTCCTTTTTATTTTTTGGAGGTATTTTAATGTTGGGGGTCATGATTTTCCTTCGATATCAATATCTAATTCTTTTAAAAAGCTTTTCTGCTGCAATTCATTTCCTTTCTCACCCATATATTTTAAAAATAAAAAATCATCCATTGTATGGTAATTTTTTAGTGAAGGTAAATTGGTATTTTCTGATGATATTTTAGGCATGAAAATAGTTTGTATGGGAGTGTATTTATTTTTTTTTGGTTTATTTTGTAATAATATTTCAAACTAACAACAATAATTTAAATTAAGAATAATATAAGAGTATAACATCAATATTTCAAACTAACAACAATATTTAACTAAGACAACAATTTTTTCACCTACTAATAAAAACCACAATAAAACATTTTATGTTGAATTTGTTTAAACATGTGGAAACACAGATATAAATGTTATATACTTTAAGTAAAAAATCATCATGTTTTCTTCAATTCAGTATGCTTTCAATTAGGATGACAATAACATAGTATCTCATACTAATGGTTATTTTGCCTATGCTAATTACAGTGTTTATACAAAACACAGTAAATGAGGTGATTCGCTCGTGATAAAACAATTATGTATCTACAATGCATATGAAATATGTCTAAACTTCATGTAAAATGATTGCGTGGGGTATACCAAACCATGGATATGATTAGATTTTGAGAAGTTAATGTTATAGGAAAGATATTAAGGTATTTTACACCCTATGGCAAAATCGATTTAAGGCTGTTTAAAAGCTAAAAATACTTTTATTCAGATATTAATCATTTAAAAATATTTTTATTATTATAACATGAAATATTTACTTTGTTTGATTAAAATAAAGTTTAATAAACTGTTTTTTGTGGAAAAAATAATTATTGCTAAATATTTTTTTTGTATGTTAATTGCAATGTTTATACAAATTATTTCTAAGCTTCATGTAAAATGGTTACATGGCATTATACCAAAGCCTTGGATATGATTAAAGTTTGAGAACTTATGATATTAGGAAAAGTTTCAAGATAGCTTATAGTATATTATAAAACTAGGATTTAGCTATTTTAAAACTAAAAATCATTTTATCCATGCATTAACAGCTTAATAATATTTTTATTATTCTAATATGAAATATTTAGTTATTACATCCAAAATAAAACTTAAATCGCTCTGTTTTCATGAGAAAAATAATCACTGAGAACTGTTTTTTTCTATGTTATTGCAGTGTTTATATATAATATATCTAAATTGGTTGCAAGATATATACTTAGCTATTGATATGATTAATATTTTGAGAAGCTAAGGCTTCAGGAAAGATCTCAAGGTAACTTATATCATATCAGATGTGCTGTGTATTATATTACAAAATCAAGTTTAAAGCTGTTTAGAAACTAAATATTTTTTTATTTATCTATTAATAGCTTAAAAATATTTTTTCTCTTATATTATAAAATATTTGCTTTGTATAATTAAAATAATATTTAATCATATATTTTCTATGGAAAAAAACAATTAACAATAAGCATATTCTAGATATAAAGGTATTTTATTGAAAAAACTGGAATTGCAATCTTTATACAAAATTTATCTAAACTTGATGTAAAATGATTACATGCTATTCACACCAAATCATGAATTTGATCAAAATTTGTGAACTTATGGTCTCATGAAAAATTCAAGGTATTTTTTATATTAAATTATAATATTTAAAGCTATTTAAAAAAACATTGAAAAATGTTTTTATTCATATATTAATAGCTTAAAAATTTTTTTACTATTATTTTATGGAATATTTACTTCATATACTTAAAATAAAACTTAAATCATTGTTTTATTATCACTACAATCTATTATATCGAGTCATGAATATGGTTAAATTTTGAGAACTTATGAATTCGGGAAAATTTTTAACCTAGAATATGCCATGTCGTGAATTGAGTTTAAAGTCGTTTAGAAGCTAAATATATTTTTATTTATCTATTAATAGCTTAATAATATTTTTATTGTTATATTAAGAAATATTTACTTTTTATACTTTAAATAAAGTTTAAATTTATCTATTTTTTTCATGGAAGAAATGATTGATCATAAGTATAATATATCTATGCTAATTGCAATGTTTATACAAAATATATCTAAACTGACTGCATGATGTATACCAAATCATGAATATAGTCAAACTTTGTGAAGTTTTTTCCATTATCTAATGTTTCAAACCAATTTATATATATTATAGAATTGGGATGGGGCTGTTTTAAAACTAAAAATCTTTTTATTTATCTATTAATAGTTTAATAATGCTTTTATTCTTTTATTATGAAATATTTATTTATTATATCTAAAATAAAACTTAAATTGCATTGTTTCCATGGAAGAAATAATTGATGATAATTATATTTTAGATATGTAATTACAATACTGATACAAAGGCCGTGTAAAATGATTGCATAGTATTATTCCTAAACATATGATATAATCAAGTTTGAGAATATGGTCTTGAAAAAGATTATGCTATCTTTATAATTATATTATATAGCTATTATATCATATTACATAGTAGAATTAATATTATTAAAGCCGTGAAAAATCTTTTTTCATCTATTAATAGTTTAATAATATCTTTATTATCATATTATAAAATATTTGATTCTTATATTTGAAATAAAACTTAAATCACTTTATTTATATGCAAATTATAATAATTGATGAATATATTCTTGAACTTTTATCATTTAAAATTTCATATAATAGAATTAAAGTTATTGAAAAGTATAAAAAAAGGTTATTATTACTCTATATCTAAAACAACTAAGATTTAAAATAAAAATCAATAATAAAAGAATTAATCAGAATATAATATTTAAATATAATTTATTGTTGTGTTTAGGTGGTTTTGTGTAGTGTTTAAATATAGTTTGTTGTTGTGTTTAGGTGGTTTTGTTG
>Ga0123356_10005234_pt1 | contig 13249 bp, 22 predicted proteins | sample TergutEmb28metaG_2_FD_92546 | JGI IMG/M metagenome (GOLD analysis project Ga0123356, IMG submission 92546) | Embiratermes neotenicus P3 segment gut microbial communities from Petit-Saut dam, French Guiana - Emb289 P3 | ecosystem: Host-associated > Arthropoda: Insects > Digestive system > Gut ... | reverse complement strand
TATGGTAAAACGCAATATTCACAAAGAAAATCCCCTGCCGAAACAGGGGACGCTATAGAAAGGAAAATAAAACCTAGTTCGCGGGCTCTATTGCGCGTGCGCGAAGGATTTCCGAGCCGTCGGGATAGCGCACGTCGTATGCGTCGGCGGCGATAGTCTGTCCGGTAGCGGTGTCTGTGCCGCGAAGCGCGGCGGCGGAATAGATCGTGCCGTCTGGCCCGACCCGGGCCGCGGTGGCCATCGTTGCGTCCTTGATCATCGGCGCTCCGGCGGCGGGCTGCTGCTTGGCCGCGGCCTTCTTGTCCTTGTTGCACGAGCACGCGCTGACTACGCACGCACCCAAAATCGCCAAGGCGGGAATTAAAAGTTTCTTCATATTTTCTCCTTTGGTTGATGTTATATGATTATAACAGGCGCGGCATACATTGAACAGAAGTAGATATTCCTTGTAAGGTTTCATAAAATATCGTATCATTTATAAATGCTTTTGATGGACCTCCATACCCATTCGTCGTTCTCCTATGACGCGGCGACTTTGCCCGAGGAGCTTGTAGGCAAAGCGTATGACAAGGGCGTCCGTATGCTCGCTCTAACCGACCACGATAACCTGGCCGGCATAAAATATTTCCTCAAGGCGGCTAAGGAGCGTCCCGATTTGATTGCCGTTCCCGGCGTAGAACTTTCCAAACATGACGACATAGAGATCTTGGCGCTTGGAATCAAAAATCCGTCCGCGTTCAGCCGCTATATGGATCACAAAAATCCGTCGATGGAGGATATGGTAAAACATGCCCTTGCGATGAGGGCGATTCCCGTCCTCGCCCATCCTGGACGCTTGGGCCTTTCCGGCGCAAAATTGGAAAAATTTATTCTACAACTCAAAGGCTATGGGCTTATGGGACTGGAATGTTTTCACCCCGACAATCCGAAGGCACACGCCGCAGAGTTGGCGGTATTGGCCAAGCGTCATGGGCTGCTGGCGACTTGCGGTTCGGATTATCATGGCTACCTCGAGCCAAATCGTATACTGGGCCACTTCGGCGCCGGCGATTGGGAGAATTGCGCCGCGCTTGCACATACTTTCGGCTTCATCAAAAATTGGATAGAGAAATAATCCCGCTTACGTTATAACCCGTTCTGCAAAGCGACGAGATTTTGTTTGAGCTATTGGTGGAGCTGATGGGGTTGTCCGCTTCGCGTTCATCTTCGCTCGTTCGGCCTTGCGGCCTCGCCGGCATGCTTTTGCCTGCCTCTCGCTTGATTCCGAACCCACTTTTGCGTGTTCGATCCAAAAACTCATCATAAAATAAAAACAGCCCGCAAGGGGCCATTTTAATTTTATGGTGGAGCTGATGGGGATCGAACCCACCACCTCGTCATTGCGAACGACGCGCTCTACCAGATGAGCTACAGCCCCACACCGGCGCAATTATATATCCGGCTTCGACGTTTGCAACCAAAAAATAAAAACCCGCGCCCATTTTAGACTTGACATATATTTTATTTATGTCTACAATCGCGGCCATGAAATTAAAATACGGCATAGTCGAAAACATTCTCGACCGCGAAGAGCTGGCCATCGCGCTATCGAAGCTTTCCGGCGGCACCGTCTGGGTCTATAACGGCGGCTCGTTCATGTCGCAAGACCTAAAGAGCAAAGAGGACGCCGCCGCGCCCATGATTTTTTTGAACAAGCTTGGCATAGAATCCCACCTCCGCACGCGCGGCACCACGCTAAGGATTCAGGTGTTCACCCGCCATTTCATAGAATATGTCCTAAAACTTAACGCAGATAAACAGGCGGCCATGGACGCCGAAATCGGCTATACAAGGACTCCAAGCTGCTCCTCGTGCGCCGAATTCGATGCGAATTTCGAAAATTCAGAACGCTTCTATGGCGAACTTTGCAAGATGAAAGAGGCGAGTAATTTCCCCGACCCGCGCGTGGACACGTATTGCACGTGCAACCTTCATAAGCGACGTTAGTTTTAACAAGGGTAAAAATGAATCAGTTCGACAATTTTGGTGAGTTTGACGGCGACGACCATTTCGGCGAGGCGAACGGTTTTAATTTCAATAACGACGAGTATTGCGAAGACGATTCCGAAGATGAGCTTTCCCCGCGCGAGGCCGAACCCGAAAATTATGCAAGGAGTCCCGATGAGGTGATAGAGTTCCTGGACGCGCTGAACAAGCTTGGCTGCGGCATGTCCTGGCGCTATTCCCCAGCGACCGACAGCATGGGCGACTACCTTGTGTCGAAGAGTTCGTATTTGAATTACGAAGATACCAATGCCGACGATGCGTTGCTTTCCGGGCATGGAGTAGCCTGCCTAATCTCCGACAGGCATTCGTCCGACAATCAAGGGAAATTTAATATCGTCGTTCCCTGGGGCTGCTTCCGCAACTTCCTTTCAAGGCAGGAGAAGGGGATTATGAATCAAATGCTTATGAACGCCTCCATTGGTTATAAGGAGCTCGATACCTGCTACAACTGCGACCATGGTGGCGAGGACGTGTTTAATTGCCAGGAAAAGGAGAGGCAGGGCTTCCTTGACACAGGCATAGACCCGAACGGCACCTGCGACTTCCATAGCAATAAAATCCAAGCCAATAAAAAACAGCGCTAGTTTTTCAAGCAATGCTCGCACGACGCGCAAACAATGATTGCGTTGACTTCTTTCTTACAAAGATGTAATATACTCCCTGAACCCGAGGGGACTCGGCGTTCGGGCTATAAGAAGCCTAAGTTATCCACCATCTCCGACTACGGTCGGGGAGCCACCCGAATATACAAATACGGTGGAGGTCTTGGATAACTTGGCTTTCTTAACTCTCCCGACCGCTTTCTCTTGAGGGCGGTTTTTTCATAGGAGGACGTCATGGAGCCCGACAAGGTTATATTACAGGCAATTCTTGAGTTGGCCGCCATGCTCCGCAATATGCCTGTTTCTCTACTCGCTATAAAGGAAGGTAAGGGCGCCAAAAACATGAAGCACCCGCGCGACTACCCGTCCGATTGGGAACAGATAGTTATAATTATCGGCCGCCACGCCTAATTTTCCTTGACAAACGCCGCAATCCCCCCTAAAATCTCGCTATCCCGCAAGGGAAATTCACATTCCGGCAACCTTTATTGTGGCGCCACAACGCCAAAGCCGGAAGAGGTATAACAATAAAACGAAAGGAATATGCAATGGCATTCCCTAAATTCACTATGAAAGAACTAATCGAAGCGGGCGTCCACTTCGGCCACCACACCCGCCGCTGGAACCCCAAGATGGCGCCGTTTGTTTTCGGTGTCAAGGACAAGGTGCACATAATCGACCTACAAAAAACCGTCCCCATGCTTCACTCCGGCCTTGTGGCGATTCGTAATGCCGTGGCCAAGGGCGGCAAGGTGCTCTTCGTCGGCACGAAGGCCCAGGCGCGCGATATTATCAAGGAATCGGCGGAACTCTGCGGCCAGTATTATGTGAACAAGCGCTGGCTTGGCGGACTTCTTACGAACTGGAAGACGGTCGTCAACTCGATCCGCAAGATGAAGAAGATGAAGGCGGATATTTTGCGCCAGGAAGAACTCGGCCTCACCAAAAAAGAAATCGGCCAGATGGAAAAGGAAATCGTCAAGCTCGAGGACGTCCTCGGCGGCGTCATGGACATGAACGGCGCACCCTCCATCGTTTTCGTAGTCGACGTTAGCAAAGAGGATCTCGCGGTAGTCGATGCGAACAAGCTTGGTATCCCGGTCGTCGGCATCTGCGACACCAACGCCGACCCGACCAACGTTTCCTATCCCGTTCCCGGCAACGACGACGCGATCAAGGCTATCCGCCTCTATTGCGACCTAGCGGTCAAGGCAGTGCTCGACGGACTCGAGGAGCAGCTCAAGAACTCCGGCGCCGACCTTGGTGCCGCGCTTGCCCCCAAGGACGTGAAGAACAACGCGAAGGCGGTCGAGAAAACCGTGGCTGAAGAAACCTCCGCCGCTGAATAAGGAAGAGCAATGAAAACTAACCAAAACAAAAAACCAATCGGACTCGACGAGGGCGATGGTGGTTTGGAAGCCTTTGGTATAATCGAGAATGTGGCCGGCACTGTATTCAAAATTATACTTGCCGCAGGCGCCATCGCGGCACTCGCCCTTATCATTCGCAAACGCCTCAAGAAGTCGAAACAAAGGTAGGATTGAACCATGAAAATCGCCCCCCAAAACAAATCCCGCGCGCACTATGACGCCCAAGTCGACAATAAATTCAGCTATGTCGTCGAACTCTTGAAGGACATAAACCGGAACACGCCGCGAAAAATCAAAGTCGCCTTTGCGGTTGCGGTCGTCTTCGGCCTTCGCAAGCTCATAAAATCGAAGACAAGATAAGACGCGAATGAAAAACGCCTGCAAATGTAAAAGCAAAGCGCCCGTCGGAAATCGCATCGTCGAAGCCGCGGCCATAGCCGTCGGCGCGGCGATAGTCCTAGCCGCGCTTATAGAATCCACGGCCCGCGACCTCGCAGGCGCGTTTGCAAAAAAATCTAAAACGAAATAGGAGCACGCGATGCGCCTCGACACCATTGATAAAATGATCTTAGGCCTCCAGGACATCGGATCGGATATGAAAAAATCCGCGGCTGTGGTCTGGCACGGCGTGAACTTCTGCATCCTTCTTGCCGAGATCGCCGCATCTGCCTCATACGATCTAGCCTCCGCTATCATTAAAAATTCTAAAACCAAAGGAGCATGACATGAGCACGAATTCCATCTTCGCACTTTACGCAATACACGAGCAGAAAGGTTATCCCGTCGATTACGAAGCGCGCGAACCGTATGTTCCCAATCCCCGCGACCGTGGTCCTATAATCCCGAAAACGGATTACAGCAAGAAGGACTATAGCTGGCTCGTCAGAGAAAAACAAAATCAAAAAAACTAACAGGAGGATAAAATGAACACTCATCCGTCGTGCAAGCGTTCCGATTGGGAAGCCAAGGAAAGGGCGCGTTTTGAAGAATCCATGCCCCATTTTCAAGTGGTCGCGCAAAGGACAGTTGCCGAAGTCGAAAAAAGAAAGAGTGCTCCTCTGCCCAATTTGGCTCATCACGATTCTGCGGCCTTCGCCGAAACTGTAAACAAATACACGCCTTTGATTGCCCGGGGCAGCACAGGTCAAACAATAAAAGAAATATCAGCAAAAACCAACTAAGGAGGATAAAATGGAAATCTCAGCGCAACTTGTAAAGCAGCTTCGCGACCGCACCGGCGCGGGCATGATGGACGCCAAGAAGGCGCTTGTCGAAACGTCCGGCGATATCGAAAAGGCGATCGACGTCCTTCGCACCAAGGGTCTTGCCAAGGCCGCCAAGAAGGGCGACCGCGAAACCTTCGCCGGCGCAGTTGTAGTCAAGGTCGAAGGCAACAAGGGCATCGTTGTAGAGGTCAACTCCGAAACCGACTTCGTGGCAAGGAACGAAAAGTTCCAGGGCTTCGTGAAAACCGTCGCCGACAAAGCCTTCGCCGCCAACGCCGACATTACCGCCGTCATGACAGAGGACATGAACACCGAGCTCGCGAACCAGATCGCCACCATCGGCGAAAAACTCGACGTGCGCCGCATGACATCCGTCGAGGTGTCGGACGGCGCGGTCATTTCCTATGTCCACAACCGCCTTGCCGACAACATCGGCCTTATCGGCGTGTTGGTCGCGATCGAAGCGCCCGGAGCCGACGCCGCGAAAATGGCCGAGGTCGGCGAACAGGTCGCGATGCACATCGCAGCCAGCAGTCCAACTTTCCTTAACGTCGAAGACGTCGACGCCGCCACGCTTGAACGTGAAAAGGCAGTCGCGCGCGAAAAGGCCATCGCCGCCGGCAAGCCCGCCGACATCGCCGAAAAAATGGTCGCCGGCAACGTCAAGAAATACTATGACGAGGTCGTGCTTAACGAACAGGCGTTCTTCATCGATCCCAGCAAGAAGATCAAGGACTTCGTGGCCACTATCGCACCCGGCGCCAAAATCACGAAGTTTACGCGCTTTGTTGTGGGTGAAAAGATTTAATGAAGCGTTGCTCGCAAAACATTCGCGAAAACAAAACAGAGCTGGTTGTCATCGCCGTGATAGCCAGCCTTCTTTTTATCACCGACGCCGGCGTCCACGGCATCAACCACCCCGGCTGGCACGCGACTTCTAATAACGAAAGTTCGGTAGTCAAATGCCGCTATGGACATACCTGGTGCAAAGAGGCGACTTCTCAGCGGTAGAGTAAAGTATTAGCCGTCATTACCCGGCTCGACCGGGTAATCCAGTGGATCATACAGAAGCCTCCAGCGAGCTCGCCTCGCTCGGCGCAACACCGCCACCCCATGCGGGTGTGCACGATTGACATCGCTTTCGCCCGCTGGCGGTATTGGCTTCGCTCTGGATTGCGTCCTATCTTCCCTACCCGGAATTTAAGATTTGGGTTGTGTCATCTCCACCGCCCCATGCTCCAAAAAAAGCGATAAGCCCAGGGCAGGCCGCGTCCGATCCGCTCGAATATACCCGCGTCCGACTCTCCTGTTTTTTGGCCACATATAATATGCTCGCCCTTGCGCCGCACGCTTGGCGGCAAAAGCATGCCGTCGATGATTTCGCAATCGATGTTCATGAAGTCCTCGGGCAAATCGTCGTCGTGTTTTTTCATTCTAAATCCTACTTTTTCTTACGCCCTATAAAACCCGCAGCCCTAAGGGCTTCTTCGTTTTTTCTAACGACTTCATCCGCGCTTTTAACGATGTTGCTAATAATTTCTTCCGCAAAGGATATATCGGCCCCGTCGAAGAAAATGTCATCAATCATACTTTCGCGCGCGGCTTTCGTTCCGCCATCGATTGTGTATTCCACTGGCTCGCAACGCACAAGGTCAAGCGTTTCCGCGACCGTTCCGTCATCGTTCATTACTTGCGCGCCACCTTTGATTACTTGCATTGACGTAATTTACCCCCCCCCGAGGCATTTTGTCAACAAAAAAGATAATCTCGTTGATTTTACGGGCGTCCGTATAAATTCCCAACAAAGCCCCTTGACTCCGCCGCCCGACATGCTATTATGAAGTTTCAAATTTTAGATACGGGTTTGGATTTTATGTTCACAAACAGCATCTTTGTTGAAATGGTAAAGGCTTTGATAGCCCCTTTTCTGTTCGTGCAAAAATCCGTAGCCCTTAATAAAACAAACAAGACAAACCATGCGCCGCTATGGCAAAATCCAATACATAGCCCCGCAAAAACAAACATTTGGAGTTATAAAAATGACCAAGAAAATACTTATAGATGCGACCCACCCGGAGGAAACGCGCTCCGCGGTCGTTGAGAACGGCTTCCTCGAAGACCTAGAATACGAAACCATCACCAAAAAAGAAGTCAAGGGCAACGTCTATCTTGCCAAGGTTATCCGCGTCGAACCGTCGCTACAGGCTGCGTTCCTTGAATACGGTGCCGCCCGCCACGGCTTCTTGCCGCTGGGCGAAATCCACCCCGACTATTTCCAAATACCGCTTGAGGATAAAAGGAAGCTCCTTGCCACCTCCGGCGAAGAAGAGGGCGAAGACAATTCGGACAACGATTCCGACGTCGACGACGATAAACATACCGACGAACAGCGCGCCGCGATGCTCGCCAAATACAAAATCCAGGAGGTCATCAAGTCAGGCCAGGTCATGTTGATCCAAGTCGAAAAGGAAGAGCGCGGAAACAAGGGCGCGGCGATCACGACCTATATCTCGCTTGCCGGCACTTACGGCGTCCTTATGCCCAATTCTAACAAACGCGCCAAGGTCGGCGTGTCCCGCAAAATCCCCTATGGCGAGGAGCGTAAATCAGTGCGCGAAATCCTGCGCCAACTCCCGGTGCCACAGGGCATGACCATCATCGCCCGCACGGCGGCCGTTGGCAAGAACTATGCCGAAATATCCAAGGACTACGACTACATGATGGGCCTTTGGAACGAAATTCGCAAGAATACCCTCGCCGCCACCGCGCCAGCACTTATCTACGAAGATGGCAACCTAATCAACCGCGTTATAAGGGATATGGCCAAGCCCGACGTCGAGGAAATCATCATCGACGGCGACGCCGCGTATAAGCAGGCTGCGGCTTTCGCGAAACTCATCAGCTTCGAGAACCCGAAACGCATTGTGCATTACCAAAATCCTACCCCGCTTTTCGTAGCCTATAAAATCGAGCAGCAGTTGGAAACGATCCAGTCCCCGACCGTGAAACTCCCCTCGGGCGGCTATATAGTTATCAACCCGACCGAGGCGCTTACCGCCATCGACGTCAACTCGGGCCGCGCGACCAAGGAAAACGACATCGAGGAAACCGCGCTTAAGACGAACCAGGAGGCGGCGGTCGAAATCGCCCGTCAAATGAGGCTCCGCGACATGGGCGGCCTTATCGTAGTCGACTTCATCGATATGAACGAATCCCGCCACGACCAATCGGTAGAAACCAAGATGCGCGAGGCTATGCGCCGCGACCGCGCCAAGATCCAAATCGCCAAGCTCTCGCAGTTCGGCCTTATGGAAATCTCGCGCCAACGCCTTCGCCCAAGCTTTCTCGAGGTTTCGCACAAACAGTGCCCGCATTGCTCCGGCACCGGCCTTGTCCCGTCGGTTCAAACCGCGTCGATTAACCTCCTTCGCCACATAGAGGAGGAGTTGCTCAAACGCCACAGCGACCGCATATATGCCGCGGTGCCTTCCGACGTCGCGCTATACACGCTTAATCAAAAGCGCGGCGATATCCTTGACATGGAAGAGCGTTATAACACCTCTATAGTTATCAACGGCGACGACACGATTATAAACGAGAAGGGCGATGTCATAGAGAAGATGGGTCTTGACGCCAACACTGCGCAATACTTCCGCGAGAAAGAGCCGGCGGGGTCGAAACGCGACAACGTGGGACGCGATCCTAAGAATCAAGAACTTATGAAAAAGTCCAAAGCCTATAAGCCCAACCGCCCCAAGGTCGCGCCGAAAAAAGGCTTCTTCGAACGCATGTTTGGATAATTTATCATAATGAAGCCGCGCGCCGCCCGTGTCCTCCCATAGCCCAACAGGGCGAAGGGGGAAGGCGACCAAACTTTGCTCGCCAGAAGGATAAATACGCTTGCATTTCCCGCCGCCCTCATATACAATCCCCTCGCGCGGAGCGTTGGCCGAACGGTAAGGCAGCGGTTTGCTAAACCGTACACGGGGAAACCTGTGAATAGGTTCGACTCCTATACGCTCCGCCATGATTTTTCAATATACTCCTTGCGGGCATTAAATGGAACTACACGAAATGATTGGAATTACCCTTACCCGAAGAATCGATAGGTGCGATCTCCTAACCGACGAGGTCATCAAGCCGCGCTATGGCGATTGGTTTACCGAACTGTCCGCGTCCGGTATAATGGTTTGCTGTATCAAGGAAGAGGGTCGGTCGAACCCCGGCGAACGGGCTTACTATGCCTCTGTCGGCGATGTGAATTTGGACATCTCCGAGATGGAGGCCATGTTCCACATCGTCGCCGACCGCTATCTGTATCAATGCCGACGCAGACAGGCGCTTCGCGACGCCGCCCATAACAAAGCCGTGTTTATGCAAAATCTTATCGAAATGATAAAGCCGAAACTTGGCAAAGCTTTGAACGCCTAGATTATTTCACCGCTTGCCTTCGGCTTTGTTTCCTGTTATTATTATCCAAGAGCCAAACCAGCCACGCCGAGCAGGGCGGAAGCGTCCTTGGACGCGCGCGCACAGCGTGGGGGCGGCGTGGCGCGCGTTTGCGCTCACTATGTTCGCTTAATAAAGGTATAGGGGAATTTTTTTGCGCCGTATATTAGCTTTGTTGTTTGCAATCGCCATGCCGCTAAACGCGTCCGCATCACTTGAGGCATTGCGTGTGGGCGCACAGCCGGATAACGCCGTCCGCATAGTGCTCGAGGCCGCCAAACCAGTGGCATATAACGCGTTCTATCTCTCCGGCCCCGACAGAATAGTAATCGACTTCCTCGACACGCCAAGCAAACTTAAATCCAAATACAGCGGAATAGGGCGCCTTTCCGAGGTCTCGACGACATCTAAAATGTCCGACCACCCGCGCATAACGCGCATAGTGGCCCGCGTGAACCAACCGATGAAGATAAGCCGCGATTTCACCCTGAAACCCGCCGCGAATATCCCTAACCATCGCATCGTTTTCGACCTTGTCCCAAGCAATCGCGCAGAGTTCGATAGGCTGTCCGGCACCAAAACCCGGCACTCCTCGAACGATTTCAGATACGATTACACAGCGCTTGAACGCGCGGTGGAAAGGGCGATCGAAGAAGAAATTGTTTACGATTCCGCCCGCAGCCAGCAACCTGCAAGACCCGCCGCAACGACGACAAGGCCCGAAGCGCCAAGGCCCGCTCCAACCGTTCCCGTCGAGCGCCAGAACGTAGCGCTGCGCGGAGCCAAGGTCATAGTCATAGACCCCGGCCACGGCGGCCGCGACCCCGGCACCATAGGTCGCCGCGGCACTCGCGAGAAGGACGTCGTGCTCCAGATCGGGCGCGAGCTAAGGACAATCCTCGCCATGAATCCGCGTTTCCGAGTCCTTATGACCAGGGACGACGATACCTTCATCTCGCTTTCGGAACGAGCAAGATTTGCCGAGCGCCATCACGCCGATCTTTTCATCTCTATCCACGCCGACCATAGCCCGCGTCGCGAAGCCCAAGGGTTCAGCATCTATACCCTAAACGCCCGTGCGACTGACGAAGAGGCCGCGCGTTTGGCCGAGAAGGAAAACGCCGCCGATCTTATCGGCATAGACACCTTCGGCAATTACGACCGGGCGGTGAAAAGCATACTCTCCGAACTTATGCAGACCCAGGTGAATATAGCATCTGTCGACATAGCCTCCGAGATCGTGATGCAGATGCGGGCCGAGCGGGGCATCTCGCTCTTGATGCCTAATCCACACAAAGGGGCGCCTTTCACCGTGCTGCGCTCGACCGTGCCGTCGGTGCTGGCCGAGGTGGGATTCCTCTCGAACGATAAGGAAGAAGCGTTGTTGCGCACGCCCTCGCATCGCACGCGAATCGCAACTGCTCTTGCAAGGGCTATTGAAAATGCGTTGAGGGATTAAGAATCAGGCATATTGAAGTTGCGCGCCGCAGGCGGCCAACGTCCGCTCGCCATCTAGCGTTGGCATTCGCAGGCTCATGCCCGCTCCGAAGCGGCGTTGGACCGCCCTATAAAGCCAAAAACTTCTCTATGCCGAACCGTGCGGCGGCGCGTTTTATATCCGGGTATTTGTCGGCAAGCGCAAGCGTAGGCTCGACCCACTCGTATGCGACAAGTTCTGCCGTGCCGTTCGATAGGATCTCCGAATCCTCGCCCCTAAACTCGACCGCGAACCATGTTTGATATTGTCCCCAATACAAGGTTCCACAGTCGGTCCTTTTGGCCGGCGCGTCCGGGAAGGAATATTCTATGGCGCCCAGCTCCCGCACCGCGCCAATCGTCTTTATTCCCGTTTCTTCGAATAGTTCGCGTCGGGCGGCGATGGCCGGATCTTCGCCCTCGTCTATGCCGCCCTGTGGAAACTGCCAATCTCGCCCGTTGTTAAAAATTGAATTCGCGATTGGAACATAGTCGCGCTTGTTCGGATTCCTTTTGAAGAACAATACCTTTCCATCCGCGCGCCATACGATTATCGCGACGTTTTTGCGATACAGCTTGCCGGAAATTTCTATAAAAGAAGACATTTTACACGAACCAAACCAGAAGCGCCACGCCCAACGCCACGCGGTATCCGGCGAACACGGCCATAGAGCGCCGCGCCACCCAAGCCGTCATAAACTTTATTGCGACTAGGGAAAACAGGAACGAAGTCGCCACCACGAATCCCGTTTCCGCCCAATTTACGACAAGCCCGCTTTTGTGCGCCGAAAGCATGGCCTCTCCGGTCGCAGCGGCTATTGCCGGTATAGACATCAAAAACGCGAACTCGACCGCCGCCGCCCGCGAAATTCCCTGCGCCCTAAGCGAAGTTAAAATTATACCGCTTCGGCTTACCCCGGGGATTACGGCCAACGCCTGCCCGATTCCAGCCAACAACGAATTAAGATAAGAAACTTTTCCATCTACGCCCGCGCGCCTATCGGCAAGCCATAGGAGAATTCCGAAAATCACGCTGTTCCACGCGACGATTGAAACGGCTCGAGGGGGCCGCGCCCCGCTTATCATAACAAAAATTCCGACCAGTAAAATAGGCAAAAACGATAACCCGATCTTATAGCCCAGCTCCATGTCGCGCAAACGCAAAACCTCGGCCACTCGCCGGCGATAAAACACCAAAACCGCAAGCAACGAGCCGAAATGCGCCGCCACATCGATAAAATCCCCCTGGTCTGCCATGCCGGACAAAGCAGGCAGCAAAACCAAATGCGCCGACGAGCTTATCGGTAGGAATTCCGCCACCCCCTGTATGAAACAAAGTGCCAAAAGATACGAATAAGCCATAATTTCCTTGCCTTTCCCCCGGTTTTATGGTATTATAAAGCAAAATTTGTATAAATCCAGGGGTTTTTCATGAGCAAAAAAGGCGCAAATAACGAGTGGGTGATTTCTGTGGGCGATTACGTCGTCTATCCAACGCACGGAGTAGGGCAGGTTTCCAATATTATAACCGAGGAAATCGCCGGCATGAAAATCGAATTCCTTGTCGTTTCGTTCGCAAGGAACCGCATGACGCTTAAAATTCCTGTTGAAAAAATAGAGATCTCGGGGCTTCGAAAACTCTCAAGCGAGTCCGAAATCAAGAAGGCCATAGATATTATAAAACTTCCGCCGCAATCCCGCCGCATCGTGTGGGCGAAACGCGCTCAAGAATACGAGGAGAAGATCAACTCCGGCCGCCCCGAAGTAGTGGCCGAGGTCGTCCGCGACCTTTACAAACGCGCCGATAAAATCGAACAGTCGTTCTCTGAGCGCCAGATTTACGAATCGGCTCTATCCCGGCTCGCCGGCGAATACGCGGCCATCTATGGTCTGCCGGCGGACGACGCGATTTCCAAAATCGAAGCGGTGCTTGAAAAAGAGGACAAGAAGACCCAGGCCGCGATCGAACGCCAGGCCGAAGAACTCGCCGAGGAAGACGACGAGTAGTTTTTGCATTCGTCTACCGCAAACTGCAAAGCACTCGCACCGCCCCTATAAACGCCAACTGCTCTTGGCGTTT
>Ga0123356_10005233_pt1 | contig 13249 bp, 14 predicted proteins | sample TergutEmb28metaG_2_FD_92546 | JGI IMG/M metagenome (GOLD analysis project Ga0123356, IMG submission 92546) | Embiratermes neotenicus P3 segment gut microbial communities from Petit-Saut dam, French Guiana - Emb289 P3 | ecosystem: Host-associated > Arthropoda: Insects > Digestive system > Gut ... | reverse complement strand
TTCGTCGCGCTGGCCTATGTGTTCGCGAATAGCAAATGGGCGAAGAAGAGCGTCTAGAATACATCAAAGCGACGATATATACGACAACGCAGGGGATAGAAGCGCTCGCGTCTGTTTTAGACGCGCTCGGAATAACGGGTATCAGCGTCGAAGACCCAAAAGATCTGGATTTTATCATGGCGTCAAAAGACGCGCTCGCTTGGGATTATGTTGATATATCTCCGGAAAACGGCGAAGCCAGACTGACGTTCTGGCTTGAAAAAGATGAAGAAGCAAGGCTTAAAGAGCTTCAAGATGAGCTTGTCAAGCTAAAAAGCGACGAGCAAAGCGGGGTATACGGAAAAGAGACTGATTTCGGGGACCTCCTGCTCGAAACCGAGACTGTTATTAACGACTGGAAGGATAAATATAAAGAAAATTTTCATGTTTTTTCACCGTGCGATGGAATCGTAATCGCGCCGCCATGGGAAGACGCCTGTATCACGGGCGGTCAGCTAAAGATCGTAATAGACCCCGGAATGGCATTCGGTACAGGATCGCACGAAACAACTGCGTTGTGCCTTGCAAAACTGAAGGAACTATTAAAGCAGGGCGATCAGGTACTCGATGCCGGTACAGGTTCGGGGATACTCGCGATAGCCGCGGCTATGTTTGGCGCCTCCGCTGTTTATGCTATAGAGCTGGACAGCGACGCGGCGGCCTCAGCCGCCCGCAACATCGAAGCTAACGGCGTATCGGGTGTAATAGAGCTTGTAAATGGTGACGTCACCGAAGAAGGAGTACTGCCGCTGGGTCCATCATTTGACCTTATAACAGCGAATCTAACCTGCTCATTATTAGAAAGAGTCCTGTCTGTATTCAAGCGCTTATTAAAGGAAGAAGGATCTGTGATTCTTTCAGGAATACTTGACGCGCAGGAAGAAAGGATCATGGAAGCGTTGGAAAATGAAGGGTTACGTGCAGTCAACGTCCTTCGAAACGGGGAATGGCTGCTGGTGGAGGCCAGGAAATGAGAAGACTTATAGTCTCGCCGAAATCCATTTCGGGTGACATAATAAATATTACGGACAAAGAAGATATAGTATATATCTCTGTGGTTTTACGCATGAAAAAGGGAGACAAGCTGTTGGTTTCAGACGGAGCCGGGAAAGTCTGGGACACATGCATGGAATCATTATTGCGTGACAGAATAGAACTGCGTATATTGTCGGAACAACCGATACTTAAATTGGAAAATACACGCGTGACGCTCTTTCAGGGGTTACCGAAAGGTTCGAAAATGGACGAAATCGTCAGAAAAGCAACTGAACTCGGCGTGTACAAGATTGTGCCGGTTGGGACGGGTCGTTCGATATCGGGATCCGTCAATATGGTTTCGACAAAGCTTGAACGTTGGCGCAGGATCGCAAAAGAGGCTTCGAAGCAATCTATGCGCATAAGAGTTCCTGATGTGTCCGGACTTATGGGTTTCGAAGATGTATCTGCAGAACTTAATCTCGCGGGATTTGACTTGGTGCTGGTGCCATACGAGCTTGAACAAGAACGGACATTAAAGCAGGCGCTTAGGGAATCGATTGCGTCTATTTTGCACAATGTCGAAAAACCGCTGAATATAGCGGTTTTCATCGGACCTGAAGGAGGATTCGAAAGCACAGAGATAGACATGCTTGTCGATGAGGGAGCGGTATCGGTAACTCTGGGAGATACTATACTGCGCACTGAGACCGCCGGGCCGGCGGCCATAGCAATGATCCTTTACGAATTAAGTTAGGTGACTTTGCTATAGAATTGAGCTAGTCGATAACTGATTGTTGGAAAACTGAATAGAAAAGTGCACAAAATACGCCGAATGTACGAATATCAAGTCAATCCCTTAGAAATTCATAGAATAAGACGGCTAAATTCGTACATTCGGCGCAATTTGTGCATCAAATCAAGGTGCATGCTCTCAATAGAAGCTTTTGTGTGGTAATTAATAGAAAGTATGAATTAATATAGAAATACATAAAAAATATACCAGTTTATCTTGATATAAGCAGGTAAAGAGTGTATACTACTTGCATAAACATGCAGATAAGGAGGTGTTTATGCGATATACCAGACAAAACAAGATCATTGAATTGATCTCCACCAACGAGATAGACACACAGGAAAAACTTGCGGAATTATTGAAAAACAGCGGATTTGACGTGACGCAGGCTACGGTTTCGCGCGATATCAAAGAGCTGCAGCTCGTCAAAAGCCCAATTGCATCAGGGCAGTATAAATATACTTTACCGGAACAGGCCGCAAGGCAGACGACAGACCGGTACGCAAAAATCTTTAAAGATACTACCCAGACCGTGACCGGATCCGGAAATATCGTCGTTGTCAAGACGCTGTCCGGCTGCGCGAACGCGGCTTGTGAGGCGATCGACTCCATGGAGTTTCCTCACATTCTCGGGACGCTGGCGGGTGACAATACTGTTTTTATAGTTTGCGACAGCGATAAAAACTTGGCTACTCTGATTTCACGGTTTGAGAGTATGTTGAACGGATAATGATCACACATATAAGTATAAGAAATTTCGCGATAATCAAAGAACTCGAAGCGGAGCTGAGCCAGGGCTTATCGGTCATAACCGGCGAGACAGGCGCGGGCAAGTCCATCGTGATCGAGGCACTGAGCATGGCGCTTGGCGGACGCGCGGATAAATCAATGGTCAGGAGCGGCGAAAGCAGGGCCGTTATCACTCTGGTGACGGACGCGAAAGACCTGCCGGAGGTCATGACGCGCGAGATCGGAGCGGCAGGCAAGTCGGTCGCAAAGATCGACGGCGAGACAGTGCCGCTTTCTCAGCTGGAGGCTGTAACGTTCGGGCATGTTGACGTTCACGGACAATATGATCATCAAAGTCTTTTATCTCCGGAAAAACATATAGGCCTCCTCGACGCGTACGGCCGCGGCAGTATCGGGCAGTTGGCAGAAAACGTTTTCGCGGTATTTTCCGCGTATGAAGACGTGCGGGTGAGATTGTCTGAGCTGAAACGCGGCGCCGCCATGGCTGAGCGGGAGCTCGATTTTTTGAAATACGAGATCAAGGAAATAGAAGGCGCAGGCCTCAAAGAGGGCGAAGACGAGGAGCTTGAGGCCCGCGTAAGAATCATAAAGAGCAGCGAGAGGATCTACGAGGCGCTCGCGGGCGCGTACGGGTCGCTGTCGGGTGAACAGACAGAGGGGGCGTCCGCGCTTTCGGCTATCGGCGCCGTGAGGGACAGCCTTTCCGGGCTGTCGGATTTTTCAGGGGATTTCGCTAAGATGGCGGATATGAGCGCGGACGCGTATTACATACTCGAAGAACTCGAGTCGCAGGTGCGGATAGCGCGTGATTCTATGGATTTTTCGCAGAACGAACTCGATGACGCAATGGCGCGGCTGGACCGCATAGACCGCCTGAAGGCGAAGTACGGAGGCAGCGTAACCGCAGTGCTGGAGCACTTGGAAAAAGCCGCTGCGCGCGTAGACGCCGCGGAAAACTCTGACACGCAGATCGCCGCTCTCGAGAAAGAGCTTGTCACCGCGCGTGAGAGATATGCCGGAGAAGCCGGAATGCTTTCGGCGTTCAGGCGTGAAGCCGCACTTGGCCTGGAAGAAGCTATTACGCGGCAGCTCGTGGATCTTAATTTCAAGGACGCGACTTTCAGCGTTAGCATCGAATCGGATGAAAAAATGGTTTCAGGCGCCGGCATAGACAGCGTGGAATTCATGCTATCCGCTAACAAGGGGCAGCCGTTACTCCCGCTCGCGAAAGTGGCGTCGGGAGGGGAACTCTCGCGCATCATGCTCGCTTTCAAGTCAGTGACAGGTGATTTCGACGGCGTAAGCACGATGATATTTGATGAAATAGACAGCGGTATCAGCGGCGTGACCGCGAGTATAGTAGGAGAAAAACTGCTGAATATGGCAGGCTCCCATCAAATCGTTTGTATAACGCACCTCCCGCAGATCGCGGCATGCGCTGACCATCACTTTATACTCGAAAAGAGCACAGAAGGGGAAGAGACATTCACGACGCTCCGCGAAATTCAAGGCGAGGAGCGCGTCGACGAAATAGCCAGGTTAGTCGGCGGCCGCACCTTAACGGAAACGACGCGCGAAAATGCCAGGGAACTGATTGAACAAGCTAAAGCGGCGATTACGTGAACAAATGTTTGACATTTGCATAAGTGCAAGTTAAAATAATGCTATGAGCGGAGGAAATATCACGATACTGGGCGTAGATCCCGGGTACGCGATACTTGGTTGGGGCGTAGTTGAGTACGGAGCGAGCCGCTATCATCTGCTGGGATGCGGGGTAGTCGAAACCGGTAAAGACGCTCCATGGCCGGAACGGCTCAGGTCGATCTACAAAGGGCTTGCCGAAATCATCGAAGAATATCGGCCGGACGTTAGCGCGGTCGAGGAGCTTTTCTTTAACAGCAACCAAAAAACTGCAATAAAAGTTGGGGAGGCGCGCGGCGCGGCCGTTCTCGCGTGCGCAAACGCCGGTCTGTCTGTGTTCGAGTACACGCCGCTTCAGGTCAAGCAAGCGCTCACGGGCTACGGGCGCGCGGATAAACATCAGATGCAGGAGATGGTTCGTACGATCCTCGGCCTTAAGAAAGCGCCGCGGCCGGACGACGCCGCTGACGCGGTGGCTATAGCGATCTGCCACGCGAATTCTTCGGATTATATCGAAAGGCTAAAGAAGGTATTATGATAGCTTATTTATACGGAACACTGCTTGAAAAGCTTGAGACTTCGGTCGTGATCGACACGGGCGGGGTAGGGTATGAAGTATTCGTGCCGGCCGGATCAGGCCTTTGGATAAAGGGAAAAGGCGACGAAGTCGTGTTGCACACGGTACAGATATTCAAAGAGGACGATGTTTCGCTGTACGGGTTTGAAGACCGTGAAAGCGTTAGGCTTTTTCGTTTACTAATATCGGTAAGCGGGGTCGGAGCAAAAGCTGCCATGGCGATACTATCTGCCATGACCGCTGACGAGGCGACTCGCGCTATAGCGTTCGAGGACGCGGCTATGCTATGCCGCGCACAAGGCATCGGCAAGAAGTCAGCGGAACGTATCGTGCTTGAACTTAAAGACAAAGTTACGGCAGTATTTGCCGGCGGAGGCGCGGCAGGAGGCTTGGCGGCCGAAGCCCGCGGGCCTTCGGATATAGTGACGGAAGCTACTACTGTGCTCATGAGCCTCGGTATCAGCCGCAGCGAAGCCGCACAGGCCGTTATGAATATAAGCGAAGATTACTCCACGGTCGAGGACTGCGTGAGGTTGGCATTGAAGGGATTGTAAGATGGCGGATTATGATATAGAGAAGGAAGAACGCATCGTGGATCCTGGTGAAGGACGGTTTGAAAGAGACCGCGCCGACCTGAGCCTGCGTCCGCGAACCTTTGCCGATTACATAGGGCAGAAAAATGTCACGGACAATCTTAAGGTATTTATAGAAGCCGCCAGGGGTCGAAAGGAACCTCTCGACCATGTGTTGTTTTACGGGCCTCCGGGTCTCGGCAAGACGACGCTTGCGAGTATTATCGCCGCGGAGCTTGGTGTAGATATCCGTATAACCAGCGGGCCTGCTATCGAACGCGCGGTCGATCTGGCTGCGCTGCTCACGAACCTTAAAGAGGGCGATGTTCTATTTATCGACGAAGTGCACAGACTCAACCGTACTGCCGAGGAAATACTTTACGCGGCCATGGAAGACTACGCGATAGACATGATCGTCGGTAAGGGACCTTCGGCCCGGTCGTACCGGCTGCCGCTTCCGGGTTTTACGCTTATCGGCGCGACTACGCGCGCGGGCAGTTTGTCGGCGCCGCTCCGCGACCGCTTCGGCGTCATCAGCAAATTCGAACTATACACTCCTGCCGAGTTGGAATCGATAATACATCGTTCAGCGTCACTGCTTGATATAGACATCGAAGACGCTTCGATGCGTGAACTGTCGGCCAGGTCCCGCGGCACCCCGCGCGTGGCAAACCGTCTGCTGAAACGTGTGCGCGATTTTGCGCAGGTCATTGGCGAGGGACGTATCGATCTTCAGATCACGAACAAAGCGCTTACCGCGCTGGGCATCGACCAGAAAGGTCTCGAGGGACTCGACCGCGACATTCTGAGGCTCATCATCGAAAAGTTCGGAGGCGGGCCCGTCGGCATCGACACTATCGCCGCCTCAATAGGCGAGGAAAGAATAACGATAGAGGACGTTTACGAACCCTACCTGCTGCAGGCCGGCCTGCTCCACCGCACACAGAAAGGCCGTATAGCTTCGCGTGACGCGTGGCTCTGGCTCGGCATCGAACCTCCAGAAAACTCGGCTTCGTCCCAGACAAGTTTATTCGACGCAGAAGAAGAATAGACCGCATGACAGATATAAGTCTTTTCGACTACACACTTCCGGAAGAATCGATAGCTCAGTATCCCGCGGATAAGCGCGACTCTTCCAGGTTGCTTGTAGTCGACAGAACGACAGGAAAGACAGACCATCGGCTGTTTTCAGATTTGCCGGAGTACCTGCGCGCGGGTGACGTGCTCGTTTTCAACGATTCGCGCGTTATGAAGGCGCGGATCATCGGCGAAAAAGAAGAGACAGGCGCAAAAATAGAAATCCTGCTAACGAGGAAAATCGAGGGCGCCCTGTGGGAGGCGATCGCTAAACCAGCAAAACGCCTGCGAAAAGGAGACCGCCTTGTTTTTGGTAAAGGCTTCACGGCTAAGGTTGAAGACAAGGGCGACGGAGGTTTTGTCAAACTGCTTTTCGAATGCGACGATTTCTGGGAATCGTTAGAGCGGTTCGGGCACACTCCGCTGCCTCCTTATATCAAGCGCGGGGACGACAAAGCCGATGCGGAAAGATACCAGACGGTATACGCAAAGGAAAAGGGCTCGGCCGCCGCTCCCACAGCCGGACTGCACTTCACGGAAGAGCTGCTCGGGCGCGTACGCGACATGGGCGTCGAGACGGTCTTCGTCACATTGCACGTAGGTCTCGGTACCTTCAGGCCTGTCCAGACGGAAAACATCGAAGACCATAAGATGCACGAGGAGTATTATCACATCGGATCTGAAGCCAGGCAAAGGATAGGCCATGCCAAGGCGGAAGGCCGGCGGATCATCTGCGTCGGGACGACATCCGTCCGTACGGTCGAAAGCGCATCAGAGAAGGGCAACGACGGCAGTACTGATGTCTTTTTCTATCCCGGAGGCCGGGAGTTTACCATTACTGACGGTCTTATAACGAATTTTCACCTGCCGAAGTCTACTCTGCTGATGCTCGTGAGCGCCTTTTACGATCGCGAGAAAGTATTGGAGATTTACCGCGAAGCTATAAAAGAAAAGTACAGGTTCTTTAGCTACGGGGACGCGATGCTGATATTATAGGTGCATGATGAAAGACGCGGTTAACTTTAAAGTATTGAAGAAAGACGGGGAGACTCGGGCAAGACGCGGGAAGCTTACAACGCCGCACGGAGTCGTAGAGACTCCGGTCTTTATGCCTGTGGGCACCGCGGCTACGGTAAAGGCTGTAAAGCCCGACGACGTAAAAGAGATCGGCGCGCAGATAATACTCGCGAACACATACCATCTTTACATCAGGCCCGGGCATGAAGTCATCGAAAAAGCCGGCGGCCTGCATTCTTTCATGGGATGGAACGGGCCTATACTTACGGACAGCGGCGGTTTTCAGGTTTTCAGCCTGGCTTCACTCGGGAAAATATCGGAAGAGGGCGTGGAGTTCGCCTCACATGTGGACGGATCGAAGCATCTATTAACGCCAGAAAAATCAATTGAGATCCAGCAGGCTCTAGGCTCAGACATCATGATGGCTTTTGACGAATGCGTGCCTTATCCTGCGGAGCGGGACTATGTAGAGGGATCTGTGGGACGCACGACGAGATGGCTCGAGCGCTGTAAAGCCGCGCATAAAAATACAGAACGGCAATCGCTTTTCGGCATAATGCAGGGAGGTATGTATGCGGACCTGCGCCGCATGAGCGCAGAACAGATAGTGGAATTTGACTTGCCGGGATACGCGATCGGCGGGCTTTCGGTCGGGGAGCCAAAGGAATTGATGTACGAGATACTGGACGGCTGCACTGAGCTTCTGCCCAAAGACAAACCAAGGTATCTGATGGGCGTCGGCAGTCCTGACGCTCTTCTTGAGGGAACGGCGCTCGGAGTCGATATGTTCGATTGTGTGCTCCCGACCAGGGAGGCGCGGCACGGAAGGGCGATGACGAGGGATGGATCGGTTAATCTTCGAAACTCTAAGTACGCGGAAGATTTTGCGCCGCTCGACGAGGAGTGCGGCTGCTATTGCTGCAATAACTTCACGAAGTCATACCTGAGGCATCTTGTGATGTCAAAGGAGATACTGGCCGCGACGCTTATATCTATCCATAACCTGGCTTTTCTGACGGACATAATGGCGGGCGCGCGGTCTGCGATCGAAGCGGGCGGAAAAAAATTCTCGGATTATAAATCAGAGACGCTTGGCCGATATTATGGTGCGTGAGCCTGATTTGTATTAAAATAGTGGAGTTGCTAAAAGACATTTCTAACGTTAAGACAGGAGGTTTATTATGGAACTGAATTTTTACAAGTGTATTCATTGCGCTAATCTTTTAGTGCCCGCGGTCGCTTCGGGCGCTGTACCGTCATGCTGCGGCGATACGACGGAGTTGCTCGTGGCCGGAGCGGTTGACGCGGCAGTCGAAAAGCATGTACCTGTGATCGAGAAAGACGAAGACGGAAATCATTTGGTGTTTAGAGTCGGTGAAGTGGCCCATCCGATGGCGGACGATCATTATATTCAGGTAATCGTTCTCAGATACGAAGAGCGCACTTACATGTATAAACTTGAGCCGGGCGACGAGCCGTCTGTGAAATGCGCCATAAGGGACAACTCAGTCCCGATGACTGTATATGCGTATTGTAATTTGCACGGTCTTTGGAAAGTGGACGCCTAGTTTTTTTCAAATAGCGCGGCGAGTTCGACATGCCTCGTAAAAGGAAAGTTGTCATAAGCGCCGAGTACGGATACGCCGTACCCGGCGTTTTTTAATACGGCGGCGTTCTGCGCGAAGGTCTTTGGGTTGCAGCTGATGTAGAACAGGGCGGGCAGTCCGAACTCAATGACACGCTTAAGAGCTTTCGGATGCAGCCCCATCCTGGGAGGATCGACGACAAGCATATCCGGAGCGGGCAGGCCTTGCATAACTTCAAAAGCGTCGCCGCAGATAAATTCAGCGTTTTCGATACCATTTCTGGCCGCGTTTTCGCGGGCTGATATCACAGAATCCTCCGCGATCTCGATGCCGATGATTTTTACGGCTCTTCCAGCGAGTGTCAGTGAGATCGTGCCTGTGCCGCTGTAGACGTCGTAAAGGGTCCCGGCGCGCGAGCCCGGTATTATATCAAGCGCTTCGGTGAGCATCGACTCCACCGCTGAGGTATTGGTCTGAAAAAAAGAGAAGGCGCCGACGCGGAATTCCAGATCCATTAGTTTTTCGAAGTAGTGGTCGCGGCCGTATAGGATCTCCATGCTGTCGCATGCGACGACGTCGGAGCGGCGGTCGTTGATCGTGTGCAGGATGCCGACGATAGTGTCGGCAGGTGCGGTTATGGATTGCTTCGCTGCGCTCGCAATGACAACTTCGCAGAAGGCTTCGGCGTCGAGTTCTTCTTCGCTGCTTGTAACGAGGTTTACAAGCACTTCGCCAGTGCGTTCGCCGCGTCTCAATACAAGCGAGCGCAGGAAGCCGCTGTGCGAGCGTTTGTGATGAAAGCCGTGGCCGCTCTTATGTGCCCAGGAAAGGACGGCAGAGCATATCCTGTTGAAAACCTCCGGTACAATAAGGCATGCGTCGGTATTTATGACAGCCATATACGAGCCTTGCTTGTGAAGCCCGAGCGTCATATCGCCGCCTTTGACTTCGTCGCCGAAAGAGTATTCCATCTTATTGCGATAACCGGATATCTTCGGAGCCGCGCGTATGGAAAGGTATTCGCCAGGCACGATCCCGTATTCGCTAAGTTGTTCTTTGACGTAGTCGTTTTTTACCGTGAGCTGTTCTTCGTAGGAAAGTTCCCGGTACTGACAGCCGCCGCAGACGCCTGTATGCGGACAGGTTTTGGCATCAATCAAGAACAGCGGCTCCTTTGACTTTTACAAGTTCGGCAAGGTCGAACGGAGTATTCTGATATACGAAGTTGAGCCAGTTCGAGAATAACAGGTTAGCGTGGCCGCTCCAGCGCACGACCACTCTTTTATTGGGGTCGTTGTCCCTGAAATAGTTTGCCGGTATGTTGATATCTATGCCGCGCTTCAGGTCGCGTTCATATTCTAGTTTAAGAGTGTCCCAGTCATATTCGCTGTGCCCCTGTATGAAGAGCTGGCGCTTGTCTTTCGTCGCTACGATATGCACGCCGGCTTCTTCCGAGTCGGCGAGGATCTTAAGCGCGGGTTCGGCCTCGATCTGTTCACGCAGTGAATCTGCCCATCTGGAATGCGGCACGAAAAATTCCTCGTCGAACCCACGGGTCAGTTCGTTTTTCTTGTCCCTGATCTTGTGCGGAAAAACGCCGAAAAGCTTCTTGTCGAGGATGCGTTTTTCTATACCGAAATGGTGGTAGAGGCCCGCTTGCGCGCCCCAGCACAGGTGCATCGTGCTGAAGACGTTTGTCTTCGAATAGTCCATTATCTGTGTAAGTTCGTTCCAATAATCGACCTGGTCGAACGGTAGTATCTCGATCGGCGCGCCGGTGATGATCAGCGCGTCCAGCCTTTGCTTTTTTATCTCTTCAAATTTACGGTAAAACGTCTCCATATGCCCCGGGCTGACATGCGTGAACTTGTGCGTTGAAAGAGTGAGAAGCTCAAGATGCACCTGGAGAGGCGAGTTCGCGAGAAGCCTTATTAGCTGTGTTTCGGTGACTTCTTTTATGGGCATCAGGTTAACGACCGCTACCGAAAGCGGACGTATGTCCTGTCTGGCCGCGCGCCAGTCGTTCATTACGAATACGTTTTCTTGTTTCAGTGTTTTATACGCGGGCAGTCCGCGCTGGACAAGGATCGGCATGGTTCTCCTTTCGTTTTGTATCGCTATTTTAACATATAAATGTTTGAACGGTTGCGCGCTCGTATGTTAAAATATGAATACGTATGAATACGAAAAGGAGACTATAAAATGATTTCAGCGAGTGATTTTCGCAAAGGCATCACTTTTGAGATCAATGGGGAACCCCATGTGATACTCGACTTCCAACATGTCAAACCCGGAAAAGGCGCAGCATTTGTAAGGACAAAGTATAAAAACATACTTACGGGAGCGACCCGGGAGGAAGCTTTCAACCCTAACGACAAATTCGAGAACGCGCATATCGAGACCAAGCAGATGCAGTACCTTTATGAGGACGGCGGGCTTTACTATTTTATGGATCAGGAGAGTTATGAGCAGGTGCCGCTCACATCTGATCAGGTAGAGGACGCGATGCTGTGGCTGCGCGAAAACGACATCGCGACGATCAAGTTTTTCAAGGACAATGCCTTTCTGGTTGAAGCGCCGTTTTTCGTGGAGCTCAAAATCATCGAGACGGAGCCGGGCATAAAAGGCGATACGGCTACGAATGTGACCAAGGCCGCGGTCGTTGAGACCGGAGCGACTGTACATGTGCCTATTTTCATCGAAGAAGGAGAAGTTATAAAAGTCGATACGCGCACGGGCGATTATCTCGGGCGCGCTTAAGCAAAGGACGGAGAGAGAATGGCGCACAGAAATCGCGAAAAACGCGCGGCCAAGAAGGCGCGCGATGAAGCTAGAGGGCAGGATATCTACGTCGACGATTACGACGAAGACGAAGAAGATTTCTATGACGAGGAAGATGATGAGGATTATGAGCCCAGGCGCAGACGAGGGCCGCATCCTGCTATAATCGCAGCCATCGTCACGGTTGTTATTGTACTCTTAGGGTTCTGGGGCGTAGATAAAGTATATCAAACCATGCTCGAGCCTGTCGATCCAAGCAGTGATACCGAATGGACAATAAAGATACCCGAAGGCTCTTCGACAGCTGCCATAGCTACGATACTCAGGCAAAACAATCTATTAAGGGACGGCCTCATTATGGGCCGGTTAAGTGAGTATGTCTTCAGAGACCACAGCAAGAGAATGGAATATGACGGCCTGTTTAAATACGGCGAGTTTACCCTGCGAAAAAGTATGTCCGTTGACGAAATGATGCAGGAGATCATGTCCGGGATTGTAGCGGCCAACACAAAGACGTTCACGATTCCCGAAGGATACAATATAAACCAGATCGCGCGCGTGCTTGATCAAAACGGCATAGTTTCCGAGATGGATTTCTTTGACGAGATCCAGAACGGCGTCTTCGACTTTGGTTTCTTAGCCGACGCTCCGCTTGGATTTGATCGTCTTGAGGGCTTCCTCTATCCTGAGACATATGAAGTCTATGCCGATGCAACGGCGCACGACGTCATCCTGAAAATGCTTTCGCAGTTCGACGCGCTGTTCAAACTTGAGTATTACGAGCGCGCGGAGCAGATGGGAATGACAGTGCGCGAGATAGTGACGATGGCGTCGATTGTAGAAAAAGAATCTGTTGTAGCCGATGAGAGGCCCATCATGGCAGGCGTCTTTTACAACCGTATAGCACAGGGCATCAGGCTCGAGAGCTGCGCTACGATACAGTTCATTCTCGGCGAGCCGAAAGAGTTTTTGACGAACGCAGACACGCAGATCGAGTCGCCTTTCAACACCTATCTGCACGAGGGGCTGCCGCCGGGTCCGATCTGCAGCCCGCGTATTGCCTCGATACAAGCGGCTCTGTTCCCGACCGAACACGACTATATATTCTTCGTGCTATCGCCTGATCTTGACGGGTCGCACAGGTTTTCATCGGATTACAATGAGTTTCTAGCGAACAAGGATGCTTACTACGCCGCGGTAGAGGGCCGATGATCCGAGCTATCATAATAATCGTCATAGCGGCTGCAATAGCCGTGTTGCTTTGGTTCGTCGGTCTTCCCATATACAAAGAATCTTTACCGAGCAAAGAACGCGCAGACCTGCGTGAATATCTCGGCCTGAGCGAGTACGAAGACGCGGCCGTGATGCTGGGCGAAGTCCGCTCGGCCACTGACGCGCTGGTGCGTGGCGGTACGGTGTACTGGGGCGCCGCGAGCGT
>Ga0123356_10005232_pt1 | contig 13250 bp, 9 predicted proteins | sample TergutEmb28metaG_2_FD_92546 | JGI IMG/M metagenome (GOLD analysis project Ga0123356, IMG submission 92546) | Embiratermes neotenicus P3 segment gut microbial communities from Petit-Saut dam, French Guiana - Emb289 P3 | ecosystem: Host-associated > Arthropoda: Insects > Digestive system > Gut ... | reverse complement strand
AATCCTTTGTATTTTTCTTATAACCAAAGCAAGAATCCGAAACTGTCACCGATGAATTTTACATCTTGTGTGACGTTCGGATTACTTGCGGGTGGCACGCCCGGGGCGATTCGAACGCTCGACCCCCTGCTTAGAAGGCAGGTGCTCTATCCTGCTGAGCTACGGGCGCTTATTGGTTATATAATATAATATAAATTATCGTATTGTCAATATTTGAGATTAGTGGTAGAATTCATTTTATGAAAATTAAAATATTTAAAAACTTAGAGGTCGGTATAGTACTGATATGGATTATTACGGTTGCGATACTATCAGCCGGCTTTATTATCAGTGTCGGAAGTGTAAGACCCTGGATGATTATACTCTTTGTCAGCATGACTGTAATAACAACAACAGTAGCGATACTGGTATTAAGAAAAATTATCAAAAACACAGAGAATAACTTCCGCCTGACAGACGAATCCAGTGTTGAAGCACATAAGCGCACTCTGCTTATGCTCGATGCATGCCCGATGTGTACTCAGATATGGGATAAAGACCTTAACACAATTGATTGTAACGAAGCCGGAGTAAAGCTTTATGGCTTTAAAGACAAACAAGAGTATTTGAAAAGATTTCTAACAGACTGTTCACCTGAGTATCAACCGGACGGGCAAAGAAGTGATGAAAAAGCGCAGATGTTGGTTCATAAAGCATTTAATGAGGGAATATGTGAATTTGATTGGATGCACAAAATGCCCGATGAAGACATAATGATACCTTGCGAGATAATCCTTGTAAAATCACAATATAACGACGAGGATGTTGTTATCGGCTACACACGCGACATGCGTAAGGTAGACGAAATAATGAGAGAGCTCGAAATACGTGACAAAAAGCTCGAAACAGTAACCGCTGAAGCAATACGCACAACACTTCTTAATACCTTGTTTAACACAATTCCCGATCTTGTTTTTGCAAAGGATGCAAACTCGCGTTTTATTGAATGTAACAATGCACTTCTCGAAAACTTCAATATCGACAGAAGAGATATAATAGGTAAAGATGATGCCGAAGCACTTGGTTTTACGCAAAAAGACACTAAAAGCTATATCGAGTGGGACAGAAAGGTCATCAAAAGCGGCATAGCAGCAAGAATTGAGCACCGTATACCAAGATATAACGGCACGATGATTCATGTTGAAACTATTAAGACACCACTTGTTATGAACGGTGAAACAGTCGGTGTTCTCGGTGTTTCCCGAGATATTACCCGCTTCAAAGAGATGGAGCGACGTATATCAGCAGATTACGAGAACGCAAGAAGACTCCAGGCAAAGGCTGACCTTGCTAATCATCATAAGTCACTGTTTCTTGCCACAATGAGCCATGAAATAAGAACACCGATGAATGCAATCCTTGGTGCTACAGAAGTTATTATGCAGTCGGATTCACTTCCGCCCGAGATATATGAATGGCTGAGCAGGATATACAATTCAGGAAATCTTCTGCTTGGTATTATTAATGATATTCTGGATTTCTCAAAGATTGAAGCAGGTAAGCTGGAGATAAGCATTTCGGCATATCAGCTTGCAAGTGTTATTTCGGATTCTATTCAGCTCAACCTCATCCGCGGCGAGAGCAAGCTCATAGAGTTCGTTTTGGAGCTTGATGATAACATTCCTTCTACCTTGATAGGTGACGAGCTGCGTATTAAGCAGATTCTGAATAATCTGCTATCAAATGCCTTTAAGTTTACAGAGTCAGGAAAGATAACACTCACGTTTAAATATGAAAAAGGTCCTAACGATGATTGCATTATGCTTATTATGGGAGTGCGCGATACAGGAATAGGAATAACAGCGGATCAGCAGGAGCGGCTTTTTAACGAGTATGCACGTTTTATAGATATGAGTCAGGCAACTATAGAGGGAACAGGTCTCGGGCTTTCTATTACAAGAAGGCTGCTTGATTTAATGGACGGAGAAATTATATTTGAGAGCGCTCCGGGTGTCGGTTCTTATTTTGAAGCGAGATTACCGCAAAGATTTGTTGGCGACGATGTTCTCGGTCCCGAGGTTACACAAGGGCTCAAGGAGTTTACATTTACTTATGACAATATTTCCAAACGCCGCCAGAACATTGTCGATATGATGCCATACGGTAATGTTTTGGTTGTTGATGATGTCGAGACCAACCGTTTTGTAGCTGTCGGACTGCTTATGATTTTCAGGTTGAATGTCGAAACCGTCAGCAGCGGATATGATGCAATTGAAATGATAGAAAACGGCAAGACATTTGACCTTATATTTATGGATCATATGATGCCGGGGATTAATGGTATTGATACTACAAAACGTTTGCGCGAGCTTGGTTATCAGGCCCCGATTGTTGCTCTGACCGCAAATGTCGCTTCGGGAAATGCCGAAATGTTTATTAAAAACGGCTTTGACAATTATCTGCCTAAGCCGATTGATATACGTCAGCTGACAGCAGTTTTGAATAAATACATAAGAGATAAGCAACCCCGCGAGGTTATAGAATCTCTGCGCCAGCAGGCAAAATCAGACGAGATGGCAAGACACGATCACCTCATCGCAAAAGAAGAAACAGAGCATCATAAAATCCTGATGGAAAACCTTATGACGCTGAATGTTCCCGGAATAGACATTAAAAAAGGTATTGAACGTTATGGAGGAGATGTCGAGTCATACTATAAAATTTTACGTTCTTATGCGGCAAATGTCCGCTCAATGCTTGACGATATACTGTTAGTAAGCTCAGAGACGATGCCTGATTACACAATCAAGGTACACAGCATAAAAGGAACAAGCGCAGATGTTTTTGCCGATAGAACCGCTAAGATGGCAAAGGCTCTTGAGGATGCATCAAGAGAAGAGAATATTGATTTTATTCTTGAAAATAATTTGCAGTTTATTAATAAAACTACGAAGATGATTTCAAAGCTTGAAGCTGCTATATCGGAAATAGATGACAAACTGCCCAGAAGTATCAAAGACAAGCCTGATGATAGTGTCATTGAAAAGCTGCGCTCTGCATGTAAGATTTATGACATGGATGGTGTCGACTCTGCAATGGCGGAAATTGATGCTTTCAGCTACAGTGATGACGATGGGCTTGTGGAATGGCTGAAAGCAAAGGTTGATCTTATGAGCTTTTCAGAAATAGTCGACAGGCTGAGTAAATAGAAGCGACAAACGTAATAGTAACGGAGGCAACATCTAATGTCAGGTAAACGAAGTAAAATAATAATAGTTGACGATGTTATGTTCCATTTGTTATCAACAAAAGAGCGCCTCAAGAGCAAATATGAGGTTTACCCTGCACAAAGCAGTGAAATCCTCTTTGAGCTTTTAGAAAACATTTTGCCCGAGCTTATAATTCTTGATGTCAATATGCCAAACACAGATGGTTATGATACTTTGAAGCAACTAAAGGACGATATCCGCTACTCGTACATACCGGTGATATTTCTGTCCGCTCAGAACACAAGAGCGAACCTGCTTAAAGCTATCAACATGGGCGCTGAGGATTTTATTCCAAAACCATATACGGATGCCGAGCTTATTACAAGTATCGAGCTGCAGCTGAATACCACTCACAAGAAAACAACAAAACCCGTTGTGCTTACAGTTGATGACAACCCGAGTATTCTAAAATCAATTAACACCATTTTGCATTATGATTATTCGGTATATACACTCTCTGAGCCTGAAAAAATACGGGAGCTGCTTTGTATAATAACTCCCGATTTATTTATTCTTGATTGTAATATGCCTGTAATATCAGGCTTCGATTTAATACCTATCATTCGGGGATTTGCAACACATGAAGATACTCCGATTATCTTTTTGACTGCCGAGTCAACATTTGACAATATGTCAGCTGCAATCAGCCTCGGAGCAAGTGATTTTATTGTTAAGCCACTGGAAGAGGTACTTTTACGTGAGAAGGTAAGTAAATATACAAGAAGTTATCTGATCCGCCGCCGGCTCAGCGACCTTTCCAGAGGATAGCACAATTTTTACATTATTAATGCATTAAAAACCCTTGACAAGCTAAGCTTTGAGAGGGTATATTTACGGGCGAAATGGATACTATAAATAAAAACCAAAAAATTTACCCTGTTATCGCATCAGTCGCAATACAGCTTACTCTCGGTGTAGCTTATATCTGGAGTGTATTTCAAACAGGAGTGGCAAACAGCATTTTTGACGGTGACAATGCTGCTGCAAGTCTCACCTTCTCTTTGCTGCTGGCATTTTTGGCAGTCGGGAGCATCCTGGGCGGGAAGCTGGCAGTGAAATATACCACCCGTATTGTTGTATTTTGCGGCGGTTTAATACTTAGTGCAGGTTTCTTTCTTGCATCTATCGTTACACCCGGCAGCGGCTGGCTTTTGTGGGGCGGCTATGGTGTTATGGGTGGTCTCGGCATGGGCTTTACCTATGCTACAACAATCGCTTGTGTTCAAAAGTGGTTCCCGCACAAAAAGGGCCTTGCCACAGGAATCATAGTCTCCGCTCTCGGCTTTGGCGGTGTTGTATTTACACCTATCGTCGAGTGGCTTGTTGTAGTTTTTGGCGGTGACGGAGTTGGCGAGCCAAGGTCATTTATGGTGCTTGGTATTGTATTTTTGGTTGTCTGCTCTGTGGGTAGTATCTTTTTAAAAAATCCACCCGAAGGATATTTAGCAGTAGCAGTTCCAAAGGCTTCAGAGGTTTCAGATGATGTAGCGGCTCAAAAAGATGTTGCAGCACCGCAAAAGGTTATAAGAGATTACTCACCAAAAGAAATGATGAAAACACCAAAATTCTATCTTGTTGTTTTCACATACCTGCTCGCTTGTATGGGCGGCCTGATGATGATAGGCTTTGCAAAGCCCATAGCAGTTTCAAAAGGCCTCGCCGAGACAGCCACAATAGGAGTTTTGGCAATTTCCATGTTTAACTCACTCGGACGTCTTATTTGCGGAATGGTTTCCGACAAAATCGGCAGAAAAAACACAATAATCACATTACTCACGGGCAGTGCGGTTCTATCGCTTTTTGTCACAGTCGTTGACGGCTATTGGATATATGTTCTGATTGCACTTATAGGTTTTTTCTATGGCGGTCTTATAAGTACATTTCCGTCACTTACCGCAGATATTTTTGGTGCTAAATTTATGGCAACAAACTACGGACTTGTGCTGCTTGGTTTTGGTGCCGGAGCTATAATCTCCTCTCAAATAGCCGGTTATTACAAAAATCTCGCAGCCGATAATGTGGCACTGATGTTCCCTGCTTTTATAATCGCATCATGCTGCGCTTTGGCAGGAATTATTATGATGTTAATCCTAAAATTCATAAAATTCCGAAACTGATAGTATAATGTCATTGTGAGCGCAGTGAATACTCTATAACTAATAAAGTTTTTGCAGTTTTGCAAAAACTTTATTGCTTTATCACATTACTGTGGTAAAATGCTTATTGGGAAATGCGAGAGACGGCGACTGTTTCTCTGTTGCGAGAGGAGCGGGTTGGTTCCGTGACGAGTCGCAATGGAGGAATAGTCGCTGCCTCTCACATTTCCGGATAATATATTAACTAATAAGGAGATATCAATGAAAAAGACAGTATGCTTAATTATGACAGCTGCCCTGCTTGTTAGTCTGGTGCTTGTCACCACTGCATGCAACAAGGAAACTGAAAAGCTCATTTGCGGAGTTACCGAATATGAGCCGATGAACTGGCGCGAAGGCGGAGCCTGGACAGGCTTTGACACCGAGTTTGCGCTTGAGGTTGGCAAAAGGCTCGGTATGGACGTTGAGTTTCAGCTAATTGACTGGGCTCAAAAATTTACAGAGCTAAACGCAGGCTCTATCGATGCGATTTGGAACGGCTTCACGGCGACAGCCTCCGAAAACGGTGTGCCCAGAATTACACTTGCAGACATGAGCTACAGCTACATGCTTAACACTCAGTGTATTATAATTCAAAAGGACAAGGCCGGTGAGATCCGCTCCGAGGAAGACCTCGAAGGATTAACTCTGGCAGCTGAAGCAGGCAGTGCCGGTGAGTCAAAAGCAACCGGTCTTGTTGGAGACAATGGTAATGTCATTGGAGTTGCACAGCAAATAAACACATTTTTAGAAGTTAAAACAGGTGTTGTCGACGGTGCTGTCATTGACTTCATTCTTGCAAACCAGCTTGTCGGCACAGGCGATTTCACCGATCTTCAAATTGCCTTTGACTTAGGACCTGAAGTATTTGCCATCGGCTTTAGACTCGGCGATCCTCTCAGAGACAGAGTCAATGAAGTGATTGTCGAGCTTTATGACGAAGGCTTTTTATACCAGCTTGCCGAGAAATACGGTATTGAAAACAGGCTCCAGGTCGATAAGACCTTTGGTCAGTAGGTATTAAAGCTGCTCACTATGATTATCGCTTGCAGGGACACTCGCGTAGCCCTGTCTGCGCGATAAAACATAGTAAGCAGCCTGTAAATACCTGTAATTAAGTATAAGGTAGTTATAAAAATGGGTTTTTTTGAAGTCAACATTAATTTATTAAACGGGTTTCAAAACACCCTGCTGATATTTGCGCTCACTTTAGTCCTGTCACTTCCTTTCGGGCTGTTAATATCATTTGGCTCAATGTCAAAGTTTCGTCTCTTGCGCTATCCTGTCAACATTTTGATATGGATAGTGCGGGGGACTCCTTTGATGCTGCAGATAATGATAATCTTTTATGTTCCCGGTCTTGTTTTTAACACTCCAATTGCGACACGTTTTAACTCTGTAATAATTGCATTTGCGATAAACTATGCATGTTATTTCAGCGAAATTTACAGAGGTGGTATTCAAAGTATCTCACGCAGTCAATACGAGGCCGGTCAAGTTCTTGGTATGACAAGAGGGCAGATTTTTTTCCGTGTTATTTTATTGCAGGTTATCAAGCGGATTATCCCGCCGATGTCAAACGAGATTATAACACTTGTCAAGGATACCGCACTTGCACGTATCATTGTTGTCGTTGAGCTCTTGAAGGAAGCAGAGATTTTGGCGACAAAGGGTATGGTCTGGCCGATGTTTTTTACCGGTGTGTATTATCTTGTTTTTGTCGGCATTTTGACTTTGCTTTTTAATTATGCAGAGAAGAGGCTTAATTATTTCCGCGCATAAAACGTACGGAGACTTAATGAACATTTTAGAAGTTGAAAATTTAACAAAAAAATTCGGAACAGCCGAGGTGCTCAGCGATGTCAGCTTTTCACTTTCCGAAGGTGAGTCTCTTGCTATTCTCGGGGCGTCCGGCAGTGGCAAAACTACGCTGCTGCGGTGCTTAAACTTTCTTGAGCGCCCTGATTCCGGCAGGATTATTTTGCGTGGAGATTTGTTATACGATGCTTTAGAGCATGACTCTTATGATGAGCGGAGCATAAGGGACAAGCGGCTTCATTTTGGCTTTGTATTTCAGTCGTTTAACCTCTTCCCTCAATATACAGCTTTTCAAAATGTAGTGCTCGCCCGTGAGCTTGCTGCAAAAAACACTCCTGAGTTTAAAGCAGATAAAAAAAGTGTAATTTCTGAGATACACCATGAGGGTATGGAGATTTTGGAGCAAATCGGGCTTGCGAGTAAACGCGATTTTTACCCGCACCAGCTTTCAGGTGGACAGCAGCAGCGAATTGCCATCGCAAGAGCTTTGGCGATGGGTCCTGATATATTGTGTTTTGACGAGCCAACCTCTGCTCTTGACCCCGAGCTTACAGGAGAGGTTTTAAAGGTAATACGCAGTCTTGCAGATAAAAATACGACAATGCTGATAGTCACTCACGAAATGCAGTTTGCCCGTGAGGTTGCTGACACTATACTTTATATCGACGAGGGAATGGTCATAGAATACGGAACACCCGAGCAGGTTATGGATAACCCCTCGAGCGAGAGAACAAAGCGCTTTTTAGAACGCTACACCGCCGATGTTTAAATTGATTATAATATATAACCGCCGAGTGCATCTAAGCGGGTTTTAAACTCGTCAGACTCGATTACTTCCAGCAGTGCTTTGACAGACGCAAGAGCGAGCGCGTGGTCTGCAATCAGCAGGTCATAGTCCTCGTCGCAGATGTGCAAAAAGTCCAAATCGTACATTTTTGCCGCAGAGTAAACCCCAATCCCGGCGTCTGCCATACCGGCAGCAACCAAAGCGGCAACCGACATATGTGTATATACTTCCCTGTCATATCCGTATATTTTACTTGTGTCTACATTATCCTTTTGACACAGATAATCAAACAAAATCCTGGTCCCCGACCCCTTTTGCCTGTTTGCATAGCTGACACCGGGCTTGGTCAAATCAGAAACACAGGTAATACCCTTTGGATTGCCACGTGCAAGGAGAAATCCTTGCTTTCTTTTTACAAGTCGTTTTAGTGTAACAGAGCCCTCGGGAATCAGCTTTTCTACAAATGTCTTGTTATATTCACCGGTTTTTTCGTCCAAAAGATGAATCCCCGCTATATGCGCTTCACCCTTACGCACAGCATAAATCCCCGCCATGCTACCTGTATTGGTTGAATTTATTGACACAGGGGGTGACATGGGGGGTGACATGAGAACCGTCCCCATGTCACCACCTGTGTCACCATGCTTTAAAAGATCTGCAATTTCGTCTATGAGCGGGTCATGACTGCCTATAACAACAATACTTCTTCTAAGCTCGTCTTCGCTGCGCAAAAGCCTTACAGATACTGTATCGCCACTTTTGTATCCCGATACATCCTGTGGCACCTCTAAAATGCCGTCGGCTCTCATAATCGATGTCACAACTCCACTGCCACCTGAGATAGGTGAAGCTATGCAGCGCTCACCGACATAACCGAGCTTGACACGTGTAAATTCAAAAAAGCCGGGTGTTGATTTTACAGGTCTCGACAAGGTTGCTTCGATATACTTATCATGTGGTCTTTCTTTGTGGCTAAGACAGCTCAGTAGTGGCTCTACAATCTGCTCCATAACAATAATCCCCGAGACAGGATAGCCCGGCATTCCAATTACCGGTATTTTTCCGCTGTGCCCGAGTATTGTCGGCTTTCCCGGCCGCATAGCAATCCCCTGCACTACTATTTTACCAACTTCCTCAATTGCCGTCGCCGAGAAATCCTCTCTTCCCTTAGATGCTCCTGCTCCGAGCAGGACAATGTCGCACTCTTTTACTGCTTTTTTTAGTGCTTTTTTTATTAACTCCTTATCATCTTTGACAATGGGGTAGATTTTAGGAACTGCTCCCCGCTTTAAAAGCATCGCCGAGACTATTGCAGAGTTAAACTCAAGTATCTCGCCTGCTTTGGGGTTTGAAACCGGTGATATAATCTCATCTCCTGTCGGTATAAACCCGACAACAGGCTTTTTGATAACCGTGACTTTCGTTACTCCTCCTGCTATCATCGCTCCGAGTGCTGAGGGTGTTATCTCACTTTTTGATGTTAATATCATCTCTCCTGCACAGATATCCTCACCTATCACCCTGACATGCTTCCACGGTGTTGAAGGTGCTTTTATCACACAGAGGAAGCTGTTAGCTCCTCTGAAATCAGCATCCGCTCCCGCAAAGATTTCAGAGGAACTAACAGCTTCCCCTGCGTCACAGATCTGCTGCTTAAATTCAACGTCCTCTATCATTACAACGCAGTCGAAGCCTTCAGGTAAAAGGTCACCTGTATCGACTTGTTCAAACTGTCCTTTTTTTAAAATAACCGGCGAGTCAACACTTGCTCCGTTTGTATAAGCAGCGCAAGTCGCAATTCCATCCATAGCGCTTGCGTTATAATGCGGAGCACAAATCGCAGCATAGACAGGCGCTGCTGTCAGGCGTCCTGCTGCTTCTAATACAGCAATACTTTCAGACTGCGGTTTCATCCCGCAGTCTAAAAGTACAGTCTTAAATTTTTCCATCGCCTCACCCGGCGGTGTATAACTTCCCATAGTGATAATATATGAAAATACGTATCTATTGTCAAGCTGTGTTGACAATGTGTTGACGTAGAGTCAAAACATAAAATTTCGTGGAGCCAAAATAATAAATATCGCTTGACAAATCTTTCAAATATGCGATAATGTTTGAATGTAAATGTATAAAATTCTATAATAATTGTGCATTATTATGCGCATCAAACTCAGGAGGTTAATTATGGCGATTGGACAAACCGCACAGCTCAGACTCGGAGAGGTTCTGCTTGAATCAGGAACCATCACAGAGGAAGACCTAAACAAAGCCCTAACACTTCAAAAAGCTTCACCTGATAGAAAGCGCCTCGGCGAGGTTCTCGTAGAGAGTGGAATAATCACCGAAGACCGCCTGAACACAGCACTTGCTACCCGTCTCGGAATTGACTATGTGCCAATCAGCCAGTGCCCCATCGACCTCGATGCTGTTGCTCTTATACCAAGACCGGTTGCGACAAAGCACTGCCTTATCCCCACATCCTCTGAGCGCAGCACACTTCATATACTAATAAGCGACCCGCTTAACTTCTACGCAATCGAAGATGTTAAGCTTATTTCACATATGCAGCAGGTTGAAATGCGCATCTGTAAAAAAGATGAAATTCTCAAAGCCATCGCAGAGAGTTATAGCGAAATTGAGACCCAAAAAGCAACAAAAAGCGCAAACGAAGCTGCAGGCCAGTCTTCAGCTTTTGCATATGTCGACATCAGCGAGACTGCAGACGACACCCCCGTTGTCACACTCATAAACTCCATGCTTCACAAAGCTCACAGCGCCGGAGCAAGTGACATTCATATTGAGCCGTTTGATAATATGACACAAATCAGAATCCGTGTCGACGGCCAGATTGTAGACTACACAACCTTGTCACAATCCCTCCACGCAAGCATGACAGCCCGTATAAAAATTCTCAGCGGAATGGACATTGCCGAGAAGCGCGCTCCTCAGGACGGCCATTTCCGTGCCAAGCTCGAAGAATTCGAGCTCAACGTCCGTGTGTCGTCACTTCCGACAATATATGGTGAGAAGCTCGTTTTACGTTTCCTCAGCCAGACAACAGTTCTCGACCATGCAGACACTTTTGGAATGGAGCAAGACGACTATGATAAGGTCACAGCACTTCTCAAATCCCCCCACGGTCTGCTATACATTACAGGACCTACAGGTAGTGGTAAAACCACCACACTATATATGATGATAGAATCAATGACAAACCGCAACGTCAACATCGCAACCATCGAAGACCCCGTTGAGAAAACAATGGCAAAAATCAACCAGACACAAATAAACCCCCTTGCAGGACTCACATTCGACACAGGCCTTCGTAGTATCCTGCGTCAGGACCCTGACGTTATAATGATTGGTGAGACCCGTGACACAGAGACAGCTGTAATCTCCGTCCGCTCAGCGCTCACAGGTCACCTTGTTCTCTCGTCACTTCACACCAACGATGCAATATCCGCAGTAGTCAGACTACTCGACATGGGTGTTGAAGACTATCTGCTTGCCAACTCCCTCGTCGGAGTAGTAGCCCAGAGACTCGTTAAGAAAATCTGCCCGTTCTGCCGTGAGGAATACGATGCCAGTGAATCTGAAATGCGTGCCATGAACGCAAACGACATCACAACACTTGCAAGAGGCCGCGGCTGCCACAACTGTAACAATACCGGCTACAAAGGCCGTGTGGCAATACACGAGGTTCTCACAATAGACTCCAACATAAGAAACTTCATGACCCACACCACAGGTGTTGAGGAAATAAACACATACGTTAAAGAAAACAACCTCATGAAGAGCCTCCACACAAGCCTTATTAAGCTTGTCAGAGAACGCAAAACAACCGTCGAAGAATTATTGAAGTTAACATATTTCGTCCAATAGCGAGTGAGGAGTGATGTAAATTTCATTTCTGAGCGCAGCAAGGATGCGGAGCGACCGCGTGTGTGCGCAAGGATGTCGCACTCATGCGAGAGAAATGAATTTACATAACGACGAACGAAAGGGTATTGAAAATGCATATTAATGAGCTTCTAACTACAGCCAGAGCCGAGCGCGCCAGTGACGTCCATATCACTGCCGGCCGAAATCCCCTCTTCCGTATAGACGGGAGCCTGAGGGAAACCCAGTATGCCCTGAGCTATGACGAGAAACGCGCACTGATATATGCCCTTCTCACAGATAAGCAAAAAAAACGTGCTGACGAAGGCTTAGATATTGACACAAGCTACGAAACCGAAGGCGGCATGCGCCACCGTGTCAACGTCTTTTTCCAGCAGCAGCGCATAGCCGCTGCAATAAGGCTCTTAAACGACAACATCCCCACATTTGAAGAGCTCGGACTGCCCGAAGCGCTGCGCGAGCTTGCAAAGGAGCCACGCGGTCTTATACTCGTCACAGGTCCTACAGGTAGCGGTAAATCAACAACACTCGCTGCGATGGTAGACTACGTCAACACACATAAGGCTTGCCACATCCTGACAGTTGAAGACCCAGTCGAATATGTATACAGGCAAAAACAGGCTCTTATTCATCAGCGCGCTGTCGGCGAAGACGTCCCGAGCTTTTCTGATGCCCTTCGCAGCGCAATGCGCGAAGACCCTGACGTCATACTTGTCGGCGAAATGCGCGACTTTGAAACAATCTCCGCAGCCATAACAGCAGCCGAGACGGGACACCTTGTGCTCTCGACACTTCATACCACAGGCGCTGCTATGACTGTCGACCGCATAATAGACGTTTTCCCACCCCACAGCCAGCAGCAAATCCGCACACAGCTGGCAGGCGTTCTCAAGGGTGTTATAACACAAACCTTGCTGCCCCGTGCTTCAGGCACAGGACGTGTGGCAGCATTTGAAATCATGACAGGCACAGATGCAATCTGCACACTCATCCGCGAGGGCAAGGGACATCAAATCAACTCAACAATTCAAACAAGCTCCCGCCAGGGAATGATACTGCTTGATGAATACCTCGCAAATCTTGTACGCAACGGCACAATCACCAGAGACGCCGCCATGGAAAAGGCCACAAACAAAAACGAACTGGCCATCTCAATCGGCAGGATCTAAATAGCGAAGACCACACACGAAACCAACGGTGCTAACATACCGTGGTAATATAAGAAAAACAATTTTAAAGAAGGAGAAATAAAATGAGGAAACTACTTAGAAGCAAAAAAGGCTTTACGCTGATGGAGATCATTGTTGTTCTTATCATCATTGCGATTATGGCCGCCGCACTTATCCCGTCATTTGTAAACTT
>Ga0123356_10005231_pt1 | contig 13250 bp, 9 predicted proteins | sample TergutEmb28metaG_2_FD_92546 | JGI IMG/M metagenome (GOLD analysis project Ga0123356, IMG submission 92546) | Embiratermes neotenicus P3 segment gut microbial communities from Petit-Saut dam, French Guiana - Emb289 P3 | ecosystem: Host-associated > Arthropoda: Insects > Digestive system > Gut ... | reverse complement strand
GCAAATTTTGCAACAGTTGCCGACTCAACTAACTCGCCATCGTTAAACACGTTTTTTATGTGACGTGATATAGTGGATTTATCGCGTTCAAACAGTATTGCTATTTGATCAAGTGTTAACCAAAGTTTCCTCATCAAAACGTACGTCAACAGATATTTTCTTATCATCTGTTTTGAATATAACGATTCGATCCTCAGACCCTTTCATGACCTGGCCTCGTTTACAGCTACCGATTGTTCTGTGTCATTTAAATCCGTTACTAAACCAGTTAGTTGAGAACTGCGGTAATTAAACCGTCTTAGAACCAAGTATGTGCAAAATCAAACCCAGTTTAAGAATCGCTGTATAGTTTGCTTAAACGTGTGGATATTTGTTTGGGGTCTAGCACAGTGTAAAGTCTAAAAGCTTACACTTTTGATTGTTCTTGTTGTTGGTTCAACAGTTCTTTGGTCATAAGTCTATAGTGAACACAGAGCTTTGCATACAATTGGGTAAACAATTATTCTAAAGTCTCTTAGACGACAAGTTTATTATCTGAGCTGTTAATACCCTTGAAGAAGTTATCAAATTAGGCGAAGTCGGCTTTGAACCGTTTATGGTAATCCAAGGTGTGTAGCTCATGCGGAAACGCAAATAGCGGGTTGCTTGGGCGGTTACCAAATCACGGAAAAGCATGAAAATGTGGCCGGGGTGGTGTATTTTAGCGTATTCTGTTGTCAACCATAACCTATTTTTTAAAACCTAACTTTTCAAACTTTCACAAGGCACCCAAAGTTAATGTGGGCGTATAGCTTGAAAAATAATGCTGTTTCCAGACAACAACAAAAGGTGCATTTTTAATAATAAAATTAATAGCTCCCGCGGTATAGTTTATTGTGGTGGCTCAAAGTGACAGCGACTGTTTTTACAGTTGAAGATAAAGCAAAGCTAAAAATGTTAACTGAAGAAATTCCAAAATTGCGTTTGCGAGTGGAAGAGTTAGAGGAGACCTTAGAGATTCTAAGTGATCGAGAACTGATGCAAAGTATAGAGGTCAGTGAAAAAGAGATTGAGCAAAACCGTTTATACAGTCGTAAAGAAGCGCTAAAAGAATTGGGCCTTGATGAAGAAGACCTTTGAATTCCAGTATAACCCTGAGTTTGTCAAGCAACTAAACAAACTCGATAAACAAACAAAAATTAGGATTATGCGCGAGTTAGATTTTTTAGAAAATACTCCGTTTGCAGGTAAACATCTAACTGGTCGCTTAAGTAAATCTATGTCTCTGCGCATAGGTAAGTATCGAGTTATCTACCGTGTCTCAGAAAACATTATCATTATCCAAACTGTGGAACTCCGTAAAAAGGTCTATGACAAATAAGATGTCTATTTTGATACGGTACTGTTGCTTGGAGGGTATGCGGTGTAATTTTGTGTCTCTGTGTTGTGACTGTGGGCTGTTTTAGTTTTAATGGAATGATATATTTGGTAAATTATGCTGGTGGCTGTCTTTTGTATTTGTTGTATGCGTTGTAGTGATGACCCCTGCGCACACTAATAGCGCAGATTTCATTGAAACTAAAAATCAAAAATGGGAAAGGGTTATTTGATCCATTTGTAAATGTTGGGTTTCTGTCTTGCGGCGTTGCCTTGCGTAGTTTTGGGATGTCCGATGATGAAGGGCACTTGTATGTTATAGTTTTCCGGTATGCCAAGTTTACGTAAAAACGCTGGATTGCTGTTTAGAGACGATACAAACCCCATATAACACGTTCCAAGTCCTAACTCGTAGGCTTTGAGGAACATATTTTGAGCCGCTAAAGCACAATCAAGCAGATTTATCTGTGTCCACTGAGGATCCTTTTCACTGCATATCAAAATTAACATGGGGGCATCATAGCATATGACGTCTTGGTCAGTGTTGAATTGTGTAGCAAAATGGGGCAGAACTTGTTTAACCAGTTCTTTGGTTTCGTCTGAAACCAACTTGATGAGCTGTTTATTTTCAATTACTATAAATCTCCAAGGTTGACGATTCATTCCAGTAGGCGCCCAAGTACCAGCCTCTAAGATGGTTTCTATTTGCTCTTTAGCGATCGGTTCTTGAGTGTATTCACGTACACTTCTTCGACCCTTAATACAAACATCAAGTTCCATAACCAAACCTCTCTTGATAGCAAGGTATGCCGTATAATAAAGTGCTTGGTGGAGCTGATGGTGAGTTAAATTTGTAGGTTGGTTGCAAGCTAGAATTATTTGCTCATTGCGACATTGGAAAGTTGCCTTGCTATATTACTAAACTGAGGATATACTGTTGGTTCAACAATTCTTAGATCATAGGTCTGTGGTGAACACCGCACTCTGTCTGCAGTTGGGTAAACGATTATTCTAAAGTGTCTTAGACGACAAGTTTATTATCAGAGTTGTTAATACCATTGAAGAAGCTGCTAAATTAGGCGAAGTCGGCTTTTACCAAATCGCGGGAAAGCATGGAAATGTGGCCGGGGTGATGTAGCTTGGTAGCATACAGGCCTGTGGAGCCTTTCGCCCGAGTTCAAATCTCGGCCCCGGCCCTCTTTAACTCTGTTTTGAGTTCTGTTGTTGTTTGTGTGAATTTGTTGTGTGGGGGCTGTTGCTGGTTTAGGGTAAAAGTGGGTATGTGTTGATGATGTTTGACTGTGTTGAGTGTGTTTAGTTTCTTTTTTTTATCAAGATGTGGTTCGATCTCATTTTTTGGGTGGTGTTATTGGTGGTTTGTATTTAGTTTTGCTGCTGGTTGTTTATTGTTAAGTATACGTTTTTTTGAGTATATTTATTTGATATATAAGACTTGCGAAACATTTATTTTTGGTTAGAAGTATGTGCATGCTTGATAGGTGATATATATTATATATATTAAACCAAATCAGCGAATTAATTCAATCTCTTTAGATCTGAGCAATTATTTTGTTTTGATTAACTGGTGCCTAATCACTTATTCTATTTTTAACCGCCTAAATGTGAATCAATTAGATGGTATATTTGATGATAAATTAGTTAATTTTATTACTTTGAGCGTGAAAAACAATGTTTAACAAAAAACTAACCAAAAACATAAAAATAAACGCTGGATCAAATCCCAGCTCTAATCTAAATTTACAAAAACTCCGACATAAACGCACATTTTTCACACTTATTTCTATATTACTTGCACTGTTGCTGGCTTTCTCTATTGTTTATGCATCAACATTTAACGAAAATTCTCATTTTGTCTCAGCATCTCCTAATGTTATTGTCAATAATGAGTCAGATCTTAGAACTGCTCTTGATGATGCTTTAGATATAGCGCCAAACCAATATGTTATTGCATTAGACGCTGATATTCAACTAACAACTTCTGCACTTACCCTACATACAAATACAAACGTCGTGTTAGTAAATGCTGATAATACGCCTAGAAAATTAATTGGCGCAAATGGCGCAAACACCATTACTGTCCCAACTGGTAGTACAGTGGTACTTGATGGTATTATTGTTACACATAACAGTGGTGACTTAGGCAGAGGAGTATATGTTGATTCTGGTGCCACACTTATTCTAAATAGTGGTGAGATCTCAGAAAACAACATCTATGTTGGCGGCACTACTGGCGATGCTCAATATGGTGGCGGAGTTTATAACTGGGGCGCCTTCACAATGAATGGCGGTACAATCAGCAAAAACGCGGCTTACAACGGCGGTGGAGTCTATAGCATAATCACCTTTGAGATGAACGCTGGTGAAATCTCTGAAAATACTGCTGTTGGCTCCGGCGGCGGAGCTGATAACTTGGGCACCTTTACGATGAATGATGGAACTTTCTATAAAAACAAGGCAACTGTTTGCGGAGGAGTTTTTAACGGCTACGCCAGCACCTTTACCTTAAATGATGGCACATTCTTAGAAAATGAAGCCACCAACGGCGCCGGCGGCGGAGTATACAATGATGGTTACGGCACTTTTATCATGGTGGGCGGCACTTTTTCTAAAAACAAGGCTTATGATGGCGGCGGGGTGTTTAACTTGGGTATTTTTAAGATGTCTGGGGGTACTATTGGTGGTGCCGTCGCACCAGAGGGCAACATAGCCACCAACGCGGGTGGCGGTGTCTGTGATGGTGGTGGTTTTAGTGATTTTACCCTGAGTGGAGGTGTAATTGCCCACAATACTGCAGGCTTTCTCGGTGGCGGTGTAGCGTGTGATGATGGGGTGTTCACTATGGTTGATGGTGCGATTTCTGATAATTATGCTTACTATGGTGGTGGTGTTTTCGTTGGGTATTTACATATTTTCAACTTGGAGGGTGGTGTGATTTCTGGTAACACTGCCGAGCATGGTGGGGGTGTGTGTAACTGGGGTGGTGATTTTAACATGTTTGATGGTGCAATCATCATAGGCAATGTAGCATATGCTGATGGTGGTGGTGTGTACAATGTCTACTATGACTTTGTCATGGAGGGTGGTGTGATTTCTGGTAACGCCGCTCATCAAGGTGGTGGTGTATACAACTTGGGTTTCTTTGAAATGTTTGTTGGTGTGATTTCTGGTAATACGGTTTCTGACACTACTCATAATGACCAAGGCGGCGGAGTGTATAATGCCGGTACTGACGCCATTTTCAATATGGCTGGCGGCATAATCGGAGGCACCAATAGTGGTGAGAGTAATTCTGCTTATGACGGTGGAGGCGTGTATAATGATCATGGTACATTTACTATGTCAGGCAATGCGGCCATATTGGGTAACAAGGCCTCTTTTGGCGCAGGAGTGTATAATGCTGGCGGCATATTTGACATAGGTGAGAGTTCTTCTTCTGAAATAGTTCGCATCTCAGGTAATACTGCACACAATGGCGGTGGTGTGTTTAATGACGGTGGTGCCATTTTTAACATGTTTGGTAATGCAGTAATTTCCGATAATTCCGGTTATGATGGCGCTGGAGTGAATAATCATGCCGTGTTTAACATGTTTGGCGGTGAGATTTCAAATAACTCTGCTAGTGGTGGTGGAGGTGGAGTGCGTAATAGCGATGAATTTACTATGTATGATGGAAAAATTTCTGGTAATTCTGCCAATGGTGCTGGGGGAGTGTTAAATTATCATATATTCAATATGTTGGGTGGAGAAATCTCGGATAATACCGCCCAATCATATGGCGGCGGGGTCTCAAACAATGGAAGTAGCGCCCTTGGTCATGCTTTTTTTGATATGTCGGGTGATACGATCATTGCTAATAATACCGCGCGTTTTGGTGGTGGTGGTGTATATAATGATGATCACGCCACCTTTAACATGTTTGGGCAGGCAGTAATTTCAGGTAATAGCGCCACTACCCCCGACCACACTGAGGGTCGGGGCGGTGGTGTGCACAATTATGTCGATGGCACATTTAACATGTTTGACAATGCAATCATTTCAAACAATTTTGCCACTTGGGGTGGGGGTGTGTACAACGATCACAACTGTACACTTAATATGTCTGGCAATGCAGCTCTCTTAGACAACGATGCATACTTATATGGTGGTGGGGTGTATAACTGGAACTACTACGCTACTTCTGCGCCTTCACTTGTCAGCCTCTCCGATAATGCGAAAATCTCGGGTAATTCGGCTGCTTCTTATGGTGGTGGAGTGCAAAACACCAATAACGGTCTTCTATTCTTGAGTGGTGCGGTGGTTATTTCTAATAATTCTGCTCTCTATGGCGGCGGCATATACACCACTAGTGCACTCCCTGATGCGGTTACAATAAATGGTGGTACCATTGCTAACAACTCTGCTAGTAGTGGAGGAGGTATATACACAACTCGTGATCTCCTTATGAGGGCGGGTGTGATTGGTAATAACACTGCTGAGTTTAATGGTGGGGGTGTGTATGTGGGTTCTACTGGTTTTTTTGAGTTGCTGGCTGGAGTTGTTTCAAACAATGTAGCGGGCAATAATGGTGGGGGGATTTGGATTACTAATATTGGTGATATTGATGCTCTTGGGCAGAAGCTATATGTCGAGAGTGGGGTGTTGTTTGAGGATAATTTGGCTAGTGTTCTTGTTTCTTTATCCGAGTTAGGTGTACATGAGACTGAAGTGTATCGTAATCAAGTTAAGGTTATGGATGGGTTGTGGTCAAGTGGTCAACGCTTTGGTATAAATAACTATGACATCAGCTACACAGCTAGTTGCATGGTGATCTATGACCCCGGGGAGCAGGGCACTTGGCAATCTGGGGATGAAACCTACACAGGCTTAGCCTTTGGCGATTATACACCCATATTTGGTACCGCCTCAGGTGCGGACTATACGGTTGATCACATATTGGGCTGGAGATTTATAGGCTGGCTTCCAGCGTTGTCTGCTACTGTATCGGGTAATGTGACTTATGTGGCCCAGTGGACTGCAGATGGTGGTGTAGAACCCGTATTTTACACTGTGCGCTATGATGGTAATGGTTATACGGGTGGGATGGTGCCTTTGGGTGGTTCTTATCCTGCGGGTTATTCTGTTCTGGTAGCGGCTCAGGGTAGTATGGTTCGAGAGGGCTATGTTTTTCAAGGCTGGGCCTACAGCTCAGATGCTAAAACACCTGACTTTACCGCCAGCTCTTATCTTAGTCTTACCAGAGATGTTACGTTGTTTGCGGTCTGGCTTGAGGGAAGTCCGTCTGTGTTGTGTACGGTGTCGTATTTGCCTGGTTTGTATGGTACGTTTGAGGGTGTTAGTTTTGTGTGTGTTTTAGGTGATTTGACTCCTGAGGCTCCGGTAGTATCTGGTCAGTCGGGCTGGAGTTTTATCGGCTGGGCTCCTAAACCAACATCCACTGTTTTGGGTGATGCCACTTATGTGGCGCAATGGGAACAAAATAATCCAACGCCCTCGCCCACTGTCACACCCGTCCCAACTGCTGCTCCTACCGCTACTCCAACGCGTTCTCCAACTGTCACGCCCTCACCCACTCCAACGCGTCCGCCAGCTGTCACACCTACTCCTGTTCCCACTCTTTTGCCGACTTTATCTCCGTCTCCTAGTCCTACTGTTTTGCCTCCGGGGGGTGGTGTTGATGGGGTGCCGGTTTGGGCGTTTGTGAATTTGGTTTTGAGTGTTGTGGGTGTTGTTTTGGCTGTTGTGTTGAGTTTGTTTGTGTTGTTGCAGCGCAGCCAGAAGCAGAAAAAGCAGCATGCTCAAGAACAAATAAAAGCTAACCAAAAACAGAACCGTACCAATCAAAACCAAAAAACCGCCAACACCCCCGATGACCACACCGAGGAGCAGAAAAAGAAGAAACAACGCCGTCTCTTCTGGTTTTTGCTAAGTGTAATTATGGGCATTGTGGGTATTGTGGTATTTTTCTTAACTGAGGATATGTCTCGTCCTATGGTTTTAGTGGATAACTGGACCATTGTCAACGTTATCGTATTCATAGTTGAGCTAATTGCCATAGCCTTTACTTTCAAACACAAAAAGAACAACACAGATAACACAGAGGAACCTGCTTCCTCTACCCCCACATCCAACACACAATAACCCTCACTTTACTATTTTGGCATGCTCCTGCGGTGTTAAGTTGAGCTGTGTGCCAGCAACTTTTTTTTGATATTTCTATTGTTTTTTTAGTGCTAGTTGGGTTTAACCCTTGTAAAACTCGAAAATACGTTGATTTATGGTGGTGAATACCTAACAGTGTCGCTGTTGAGAACAGAGAAGCTGTCCTTTTATCTGACGAGGGTGAAAATAATTTGATCTTTAATGTGATCTTTTCAACACAGCATCGAGTAGTCTGAAAACATAGAGGTGATATTGTAGCCTACGGTAGGTAATTAATTTAGTTGTGGTGTTAGTACATAATTGTCGATAGCTTTATAACTCTTATAGAGATTAGTTCCTTGTAGCTTTTAAAAGTAATATTTTTTGGTGAAAAAATGCTAAAATCACTCAAAAAAACAATCTGTATCTTCGTTGTATTTATGTTATTATTTTCCATGTTTGCTTTTTTGTTGCCTGTAAATGCGTACTCAGTGTTTAGTGATGATTTTTTGGGTGGAACTTTTAGTGCTTGGAGTTCAACCTATGCAAATCCAACGATCACACGCAATGTTGCACAATTTACTGTAACAGGCGGTGATGGAGCGGGTTGCTATGTGATAAAGGACCAATTGCCCATAAGACGTACTGAGGTGTTTTCGGTATCCTCCAAAGTACGCTTCAACACCATACCCACTACCGGTCAAGGAAATTCCGCTATAATTTTCACCAAAATATTTGACTCCTCTAACCCCAAAGCCGCTACCGTCTATGCCTTTGTTGATGGCTCCCAACATTTTGGACTATGGATTGGTGAGTGGCCAAATTACATAACTCTCTATGACACAACTACCATACAAGCCAACACATACTACGATGTAACCATCGAATTAGATAACCCCAACCAACAACTCAGACTAATCATTGATGGACAAACAAAACTAACCCACAACTACAACACCTACTCGGCATTCCAAAACAGCAACCAGGTTACTCTCACTGAGGGGATTGCAGAAAATTATGCTTGGGCAACCATCCAAGTATGGCTTGATTACGTGCACGTTAACAGCAACGCCCACGCCATCTATACTATCTCAACCATAGCGGGTCCAGGCGGCTCCATTAGCCCCCAAGGCACAACCCAAGTTCCTGCCGGAACAAGTCAAACATTTACTATCTCCCCAAATCCAGGCTATTTAATCTCCCAAGTAATAATCGATGGACAAAACCAAGGAACCCCAACCAGCTACACATTCACAAATATGCAAACCAACCACGTTATCACAGCCTCTTTTAGACCCCTAACATTTAGCGATGGCTTTGAGAGCGGCTCATTTAACGCCTGGAGTGGAACTCTAATTTCAGGCGGAGTCATATCACCCTCAACAACAAAAGCACACACTGGCACCTACTCAGCACGTAGTGTAGTATACTCAGAGGGCGGTCAAGCAATGCTCTACAAAGATCTGTCCAGTAGTAGAACTGTTGTCTATCTGCAAGCATACGTTTGGATAGATCTCCAACTTATCCCAAATGGCGGCGTTGCACCCATTATAGAATTGCTAAACGGCTCCACAATGAGCAGTCAATTTGGCATCAAAAACAACTATGGTACTCTAAACTATGCCCTTAGTTACAAAGACCGTTCAGGTACCGAAATCACAACCACCTCTGCTAACACCGCAACTCTAGGTGCATGGCATCTAATTGAGCTAGCCGTCTATGCTAATGCTAATGCCGGCTGGTCAAGACTATGGGTAGATGGTCAATTGGTAATTGACAACACAAACATAAACACCGGAACCTCCATCAACAAAATCAACCTAGGCGTCGCAAACTATGTCTCAATGGTCTATCTCGATAATATAGTTGTCGCCGACAGCTACATCGGCCCCCAAACTTATACCATCTCAACCATAGCGGGTCCAGGCGGCTCTATATCCCCCTCAAATCAAATACAAGTCCCCGCAGGAGGAAGCCAAACTTTTACCATAACCCCCAACCCCGGTTACACAATCAATCAAGTCATAGTAGATGGCCAAAATCAAGGCCCAATAACCACCTACAGCTTTACAAACATACAAACCAACCACACCCTAAGCGTCACCTTCAAACAACAATCCCCTTCTCCAGCCATAGAGCCCCTTCATGTAGTCGGCAACCAAATCCAAACTGCGAGCAATAAAATCATAACGCTACACGGTGTTGACTACACCTACTTTATCGATGGCCCCAACGGTAGCTGGATGACACAAGACGGCAACATACTGTGGAACACTTGGAGCCCAGCCGCCATAAATTCTAATCTAGATGCCCTCCAACGCATAGGTGTCAACATCGTACGCGTAACCACAACAGCCCAGTGGTGGATAGATAACACCGACAATTTTCAGAGTCACCTCGCATACTTTATAACCCAAGCCGCTGAGCGCGGAATATATGTCGACTTTACCTTTTGGCAGGCCACCTCCACAAGCGGCATGCCCGATGGAGTTTTGCCCTGGGCCGATGGAAACGGCCTCATAAATAGTCCTCAAGAATTTATTGCTCTCTGGATCAATGTTACCAACACCCTAAAGATTTATCCCAATGTCCTCTTTGAGTTCTGGAATGAACCCAACGCAAGAGGAGACCCCTTTGCAGAGGCAAGCTGGTTTAGAACCACACAACAATGCATCACCGCTCTCCGAGCAATAGGTGCAACAAACCTAATTGTTATCCAGTGGAACTATGGCTTAGCCATGGACTATACTTGGTACCAACAAGGCTCGCTTTGGGGTCTAAATTGGGTCGATACCTACCCCCTATTTGACCCCACCGGAAACCTCGTCTATGGAACACATCTATACCGAAACAAATTCTATAACTGGCCCACAACTGATGGCATGCCCCACAGTTTAGCAGACGTAACCTTTGCTCTAACCCAAACAGGTGTTCTAAGCTTTGATAAACCCCTCTGGATAAGCGAAATCGGCTGCAATCTTTGGGCCGCAAACCAAAGCAACGAATATGAATGGTACAACAACACCCTAACAGTTCTCAATCAAAACAACATAGGTTACGCAGCCTGGGCCTGGGCACCTTGGCGAACAGGCACCCAATGGGGCCTAGTAAATGGCGGGGTTCCCAACTATCAACCAAACCCCGCCGGGCAAATATTCCAAAACCGAATTGCCGCATAACTTTTTTTACTAACACAACAACTATTGAATACGATCTTTGTTCAAGAATTACTTACAAATACTTAGTATACCTTTTATTTTGCGCCAGCATAGAACTGGCAGGTATCTAAGTGAAACAACTCCCTGTACCTACCCTCAAATCAATAGCGGCTAACCGGCAATATTTAGTCCTCAGTTTGGCATTTCTTACCGCTTTTCTAAGCGTTTTGTTTCTCAGAGCCAATCTGCTGAGTTTTGATCTAACTGTTAACAGTTGGGTACCCACAATCCACTCAGGCTGGGCAACCCCCATAGCTATTGCCATCTCGTATGTTTTTGATACCTACAGTCTGCTCATTCTAAGTTTAACTATTGCTGGCTATTTGTTCTACAAAAACTACCGACCCCACAGCCTATTATTACTAGTTGCTATGGGCGGCAATGCCGCCTTTGTAGCCCTCTTTAAAACCCTAGTTCAGTCTCCTAGACCCCTAAATGGGGTAATCATCGATACCGGTTATTCTTTTCCAAGCGGCCATACCGCTGGAAGCATAGTCTTCTGCGGCATACTAGCCTACTTTGCTTGGAACCACTGGAAAACCACAAAACCCCGCACTTTACTAATCACCTCAACAGTCCTAATCACCACCGTGGTGGGATTTGATAGACTATATCTAAACGTTCACTGGTTTAGCGATGTTTTAGGCGGATGCTTGCTTGGACTTTTCTGGCTGACCTTCTCTATCCTGCTTTTCAAACTCTTAATAAACAACAACCCCAACATTAAAAAAATAAACAACAACAAACGATGACTAATAACCAACTACAACTCCGATGGTTGCTCAACGTATTCCACAACCCACCTTACCAATCTGTTAGAAAGATGCCGTATTGCTTTAGTTTATCCTGCTTGTTTTTGTTGGATGGTTGCCAAATAAGCGGGCAGTCCCTCTATGCACTGAACATCACGGCTAACCAACGAGGCCAACTCACGCCAAAACTGCACATTCACTTTTGTGTTTGTGCGTTCAAGGTTTTGTTGCAGTCGTTTTGTGCCCTCTCTGCCTCGGCGATCAAAATCCAGCAACAAAATAACCTCTGAGGTGCCCAACGATTCAATTTCGGCGGTGGCTTGCAAAAAAGATTTTCCACCCGTTTTTACTGTTAACACTTTGCCCCCAACGCCTAATATCGATAGCGCATGGGCATCTTTTTTCCCCTCAACAACCATCGGTTTGCCGCTTTTGGCTTGCTCCACTAATTTAGCTAAGACATCATCGATTTTTTCAAGGCGGGATTTGAGATGCGTAGACACGCCTCTACCTTGTTATCTGCGCTTTTTGTATTGTCTCAAGACAGTCCATGGCGTCTTTGTGGTTGGCAAAGTAGCGGCGTACCGGCTCTAAAATCTCTGATAGCTCTGTAGCAACACCGTTTTTAAGATCCATTGGATGCAGTTTGCCCTCGGTATAGCTGGCGGCCAAGTTTTCATAGCTTTCAAATTCTATATTACCGCCAAATTTCGCAGGCCGCTCAATGGTAAACACTGATTTTTCCCGGAAGATGATGTATTTGGCAATATCCATAACGGGGTTGTATTTGACTATACCCTCCGGACAGAAGGAGCGTGACATTTTTTCTTTGATTTCTTGGGGCGAGTCATAGATGTATATGCAGGTTTTGGGTTTACTCTTTGACATCTTAGCCGATGCAAGTGCTTCTCGTTCTTGGCCTTCTGGAATAGGCCAAACGGAGGGTTTCTCTAGCCCCTGTAGCAGATGATGATGCACACAAACCGGTTTCCAAAAGCCTAATTTTTCGCCAATTTCTCTGCTAACCATATTAGCTTTACGCTGATCCATACCTAGCTGACAAATTTTGACTTTCATGTGAAATATATCTGCAACCTGCATAGGGGTGTAGATATAATCGCTGACGTAGTGGGCCTCGCCTTCTTTGCGTCCTGCTATCTCAAGGGTGCGGGTGGTGCGGGCAAGTGTGAGATTTTTACTAACTACTAGCATTTTTGCCCAGTATTCAATGTCTTGGTATAACTCGTCACTGTAGACAAATTCAACCTTATCGCCGGGAACACCTAGGGCAAGCCAGCTATGGCGGAAGAGATCTGCGGCTTTGTGAATAAGCTCCCGATCCCCGCCTAGTTTATTGTTAAGCCATGCGTGCCATGTGGAAAGGTATGCTTTGAAGTGGATGCCGGCTTCGGCAAAGTCTTTCATCTTATAAGCGCAGATAACCCCTGTGCCTAGATGTGCAAGTCCTGAGGGTTCCCAACCGTTATAGGCAATTGGGTGCTCTTCAGCTTCTAGGAGTGCTCGAAGATCATCAGTTGTTACCAGTTCCTCAGCGGGTGGTCTGCAAATAAGCTCAATCTTTTTCTCTATATCCACTTATACCAGCATCCTGCATTAACAGTTATGTACTCTTCTTTAACTTAAATTTAGAGGCTATCTCTATTATTTTTCGCGGGCTGATGTCTCCCGACGTAACCTAACACTTCACCTCACAGCTAAGCGTCGCTTTAAGCTTGGTGAAGCTCTCTCGGCGCGGGAATTTACG
>Ga0123356_10005230_pt1 | contig 13250 bp, 11 predicted proteins | sample TergutEmb28metaG_2_FD_92546 | JGI IMG/M metagenome (GOLD analysis project Ga0123356, IMG submission 92546) | Embiratermes neotenicus P3 segment gut microbial communities from Petit-Saut dam, French Guiana - Emb289 P3 | ecosystem: Host-associated > Arthropoda: Insects > Digestive system > Gut ... | reverse complement strand
TGTAGTTGTCTTATAATCTATTCTAAGTGCGGAGCTAAAATTCATGTTACCATGCTCTAAATAAAATTTTAATTCTTGCTTGTTGTTTCTCAGAATAAAGGCTTGCGCTAATTCCTTGGGGAAAAATATGGCTGTTCTAGCAAACTTATGCTCGTATGCAAATCCCAACGTATTCGATGGAACAATTTCTCCACTGAAAAAACAAAAAGTTGAATTGTCTTTGTACTGAATCGGAGAAGAAAAAATGTAGAAATCATAGGTGTTGTCTGCATTCTCAAAAAGCATAGTATAAGGAGAATCGTATTCTGTTAGTTTTATAGATGTTGCATCAACAAAATCTTTCATGATATAATTTGCTTCAGAGGTCCTGTAGAACGGATTTGAGCTACAAGAGCAGCATAGGATTAGCATAATAGAGACAAAAATAGCAAGACTGCTTTTTTTCAATGCCTAATCATCCCTTCTGAAAAATGTAATTACAACCAACAAAGCTTGCATACCTCATCCAACATATTCCCCCTTTAAAAGAGGGAATACGTTGGATGAGGAAAATGAAAACTACTTAACGACTGCACCATTTGGAGTGCCAGCCACATTTTGGAAACCCCAGTTGCTGAACACATCAACATAGCCCGTCGTTCGACTTGCTTCATATTTCTCGTACGGAAAACCCGGAGAAGGTAATCTTTCCCAATATTCAATTTCCGTAACCTTCACATGATAGTACAGGGGTCGATATTGTATTGTGCGTGTTTCACCAGCCTTTACCGTGCACGAATAGGTTGAAGTAATTCCATAAGTCTTTGAAGCTCCTACCGTTACGCCGAGGTCAGCACCAACCTTCGATTTGTCCCCAATTGTACCACTTAATTTCGCTGTAAAGGAAAGATTGTAAGAGCTGGAATTTGACTGAGACATTGATATAGTACAGGCTCCAGCGCCGGTAGGGCCGTTCCTCCAATCGCCAGACTGTAAAGAACCTTTGTCATACTCTCTTACCCAAAAAGCACGCCAGCCTGCAGGCGGAGACGCTTGAGCGACAGCTTCACTTTCTGTGTCTCCAGCACTTACAGCAAATGCATTGGATGCAAAGAATACACATCCGATGAGCAATAAAGCTATAATTCTAGTGATTTTTTTCATGTTGATTTTCAAACCTTTCTTGATGAATATGCATAATAATTATCCTCAATGTGGAGTTAAGGTTTTTTTGTTTCAATTAATTATGTTGCAAAAATCACCACCTTGTTATAGTGTTTGCGGAATCTTGTTTCATGTGAGCAATTATTACTCTTCTATTCTATTGAACTCCCCCTCTCAACTGATTTATAAAGCGCTCGTATTTACCTATTGCTCCACACTTTGGCAGCTTTGTGATTAGTGCTCTTGGTATCGCCTTCCCAATTTCGATCTCCACTTCATAATCCGCAATGCCTAGGTAACGACTTATATCAAAATCTATATTAGTATCGTCGGGCAATGTAAATCGTGTTCTAGTGGTCTGTAAGATGCCTAATAATTCATACCCATCAACGCTTTCTGGCAGCTCATCAAGTTCTCGATTCATTTCCTTTGCTGTTCTCACGCCACCTACACAAGTCAGGTTTTCTTTCCGCTCTAGTGCAATCTTCCCCTCAATTACACGCACGCGGAGAGTAATTCCCTGTTTAAACAACATCAAGCTATCGCTGTCGTAGTAATAGTTTATCTGCTTGATCGTCTGCAACGAAGCCTCGGGGTATAGCTCTCGCACTACACTTATCAACTGCTCAAATTCGTCTTGGCTCACCAGCCATTTCATTTCTTTCTCAATCAATGGCGCACCAGCTTTCCCACAGCATTCTTGGGCAATTCCTTTACGAACTCAATTTGATCTGGCAGGGCATATGGGGGCAGTTCTCTCTGACAAAGCGCCAGTGTTTCTTTTTTGCTGATTTCTCCCACAATCTTAACGACGATCCTTCCATCACGTTCAAACGCAAGTGCTTCTTGGACCAAGGGGCTTGTTTGCAAGGCGCTTTCAATCTCCTGCGGATAGACATTTACCCCTGCGCGGATAATCATCTCATCAATCCTTCCTTTAATATAAAGGAAGCCATGCTCATTGATCTGGGCCATGTCGCCCGTGTGCAACCAGTTGTTAACCAGTTTCTCCGCTGTTGCTGTAGGGTTTGCATAGTATCCTTGCATCACATTTGGCCCATGCACCCAAAGCTCACCATTGATAATCTTAATATCAACGCCTTTTATTGGCTTGCCCACGGATGTGGGGTATTTTACAAATTCCTCCGGCAATAAAGCCGCTACACGCGGGCTAGCTTCAGTTAAGCCGTAGCCATTGAAAAATTCTACATTAGGAAATGTTGAGAACATAATTTCGACTACAGGCTGTATCAAGCATTCGCCGCTAACTACGATTTTTCGCAATAAATGAGGATTCACTCGTTGCAAATAATGACAATAATACGGCATCGCTGTCGGCGTGGTACAAAAAACAGTGATTTGATCCTGTGATATGGCGTTAGCAATTACAGCTAAACTCGTGTTATTTCCCGTAAAATAGATTTCTGCTCCTGCGTAAAGCGCCACGAGGAATTCGCCGGTCAGAGCTGAAATATGAAACAGCGGGCGTAAAATACAAATTCGATCGCTTGATGACAACTTGAAATATGATTGGATCGCCTTCATGTTGCACAGCAGATTTCCATCGCTGAGTTTTACACCTTTGGGCATTCCTGTTGTGCCAGAGGTACACATAATTATTGCCGTGTTTGAAAGATTATCATCCTCCGGTATTTCCTCGCGTATTTTCTGAATTTCTGTATCCACAATTAACCACGAAAGTCGGATGTTGTCAATAATTTTTTGGCTGTGCTGTTTGCCATAGCGGTCATGCATTGGTACCGCTACTGCACCGGCAGCGAAACAAGCCAAGATAGCAATTGCCTTGCTGATTTCGCAGGAACATAATATCCCGTATTTGCGTTGCCTTATCAATTTGCCGGATAAAAGGCCAACTTGCTGAAGCAATTCAGTATAAGAAAGATCGCACCCATTTTCATTAATGCTCTGCTCGGGATACTCTGCAAGCCTCTTTGCAAGGCAGTCCCACAAAACACCCATTATTGAACCTCAAAACTTTTTTGTGCAAGCCCAATTACATCGTTAACTGTTTGCAGCTGTTCGGTCATCAGTAGTCCCATATCAATTTCGCTGTTGAGTTTTTCTTCAACAAGAACTAATAATTCCACTACTGACAGGCTATCAAGTCCTAAATCCTCTTTGAGCCGTGCATCCAAGCTTTCCAACTGGTCGAGCAGAGAAAGGCTAAGAACGGCTTCCACCACAATCGCTTCAATGCCCATCAAACGCCTCCAAGATTTTCTGAAATGTTTCTTCTTCGGATTGATCGCTCGGAATCACGATGCCGTCATTCAAGCGGGCGATCTGCAAGTATTCCTCCCGCAGAGCATATTGCAACGGTATATCTATGTAACGTTCCCGTTCCTCTGGCCTGCTACGCGTCCGCTGCACTGCCGTTTCCACATCAATGTCTAGAAAAAAAGCAAGATCCGGCTTTATGATGTATTCCGATATCTCATAAATCCACTGCGCATCTTTATATCCGCGTGCCCGCAGGTTCGCCAAACAGGAATAAAAATAGCGGTCGCTGATGACAGTGTTGCCCTGTTCAAGCAATGGAACGATGAGCTTCCTTGTGTGTTGTACCCGGTCACTAGCAGCCAGTAAGGAAAGACTCAGGTAATCGAACGACTCATGATCCTCGCAGTCCATATAGGTCCGGAAAATTTCCGATTGACGTACGGCTTTGGTTGGTTGCTTTGTCAGGATAATTTCTTCGTCTTGTGCCTCCAGATGCGCTTGCAAGCGCTTTATCAGCGTAGTCTTTCCACAGCCATCCAATCCACAAAAAGTAATTAATCTGCCTGATCCGGAGTTTGACTTAAATCGTAATGGTTGCAATGGGCTAAACCTCCGTCAGACAGGATAGTCGATTCGGATGAAATAGATAATCAATGTAATCTATATCAAACTGATAAACCTTCTTTTCTTTTGGAGCAAATACCAGGCGTAACGCGTACAATTTTTCTGGCGTGATTTTTTCAATCAGCTTGTCCAACAACGCGTTTTCCAGTCCAAACAACTCGCGTGTATAATATAGGGTATAGAAGCACTCATTGATCAAATCGTATTCGTTGATTGCCAGTGCCAATTCATCTGCATATTGCACGTCCAAATAAAGCTCTAAAAACAGATAAATATCAACGAATTTATAGAGCGATAGATCGCGCTGCGCATTGACCCAAAAATAGGTGGTTGCCTCTTTGTAGAGATGGGTGCACAGGTGAATCAGAAAATCCGTGCGCAAAAGTGTTTGCAGTGCTCCGTTTTCTGTTACGATGGTTTTCTCCGTCCGCGAGAGAATTCGCTGCACTGCATCATTTTCTTGTGCTGCTTTGAAGTCCAGCGAAAAATTCACATCAACTTCAAGCCAAGGCATATGCGGCAGATCAATGCGCTTTACGAATGGTACCGTCTCGCCCTTGTTCATCCGAGCATAGAGGATATCACTACGGGTGGCGGGGGTGAACACGTCGTTACGCAGAAAGCCTTGTGTGAAGCCGTGTTTTGTAAGCAACTCCGTAATCGCTTGTACATCCTGCTGATTGATCAATATGTCAAAGTCGTTTGATGTCCGCAAACCAACAGGATATATCTTCGAAAGCAAAGCGCCTTTCAGGAACGCGCAGGGGAACGGTACATCGGCAAAAATCTCTGCGAGCATATCTTCTGCCTGCAAAAAACTGTTGGTGCGTTCCCGGCTGGCATCATAGACCATCTTCAGTGGATTGCGGAATTCGCGGTTGAGCTTGGGCAGCAGGCCGCATTGTTCGAACACATAATAAGCAATCCCGCCGATGCGGTGGAACAGCAGTTGACCGAGGATGTTAGGAAGGTCAAGCGGTTCAGAAAAAGCGGAAGCAATGCGCCCGGTATCGGGCTGCTTGAATTTACAGAGGTCAAGAACCAGCTGGTTTTCATGCATATAACTATTCAGAGCATCGTCTCCCTTCTCCTGTATAATTCTCCACTTTTTGTCCCAAACGTCTACCTTTTGGGACGAGGTTATCGTTGAGTAACCCAAGAGAAGAAATCACTTTCAAAAAAGCCGAAAAATCAAGCTGTTGAATGGTTCGAAGCACCATTTGACCAAGACGGTTGACGGGTAATTCTCTCAACAGCGTTACTCGAAGCGGAAGACATGGGAGCGAAAAAGTCATCCATCTGCTCCATCTGACTCCGCTTCAACTCCATTGATGTGTGCACGTAGCGATCCAGCGTAATCTTCACGGAAGAATGGCCGAGGATTTGGCTCAGGCACTTTATCTCAAGCCCCCTCTCAACCCAATTGGACGCAAAGGTGTGCCGAAGCACATGATAGGGCAAGGCAACAACGCCAGCCTGCTTCAGATAACTCTTGAACCTATATTGCATTGCCCTGGGTTCAACAACCACATTCTTGCTTCCTGATAGAAAATACGTATCAGGATTTTGACCACGGGCAAACTTGCGCATCAGATTAACCAGCGTCCCAGGCAACGGGATATCTCGCACAGAGCATTGGCTTTTGGGCGCGGTCACTACAATTTTCGTTTTGGACGTGGCCGAAAGCGAATGATCCTGCAAGCGCTGCATGGTGGAACGGACAAATAGCACTTTTTCCCGCAAATCTATATCCTTCCAAGTCAGAGCGCACAGCTCACCCACGCGAATGCCCGTGTGCAGGCAAATCAGTACACCCAGCTTGTACAAATCCATATCTTGAAATAGGATTGTGGTCAAGCGCTGCTGCCTATTGGCACTGAGTGCAGCCATTTGTGGCGCGGAGTTTCGAACTTTGATTTCCGGCATGGGAATTTTTGCATAACGGAAAACCTGTTTCACCACCGACAGCATATCCGCAACCGTTTTAGGCGAAAGGCCGCCAGCGCCATCCAGGCGGCCAGAGGCAAGTTTTTCAGCCGCGAATTCTTCAAGCACTTGCTCGTTTATGCGCCTCATTATCATCTTGCCAAAGCGGGGCAGGATGTGCTTGTCCAAAAAATCCGCATACTTATTGTATGTAGATTCCTTGATGTTCTTCCTGGAGCTGGACAGCCATTGCTGCGCCACACGCTCGAAGCAATCAGCTGACGGTAAATTTTCTTCCTGGGGTTGCTCCTGCGCCAGCAGTGCCTCAGCGCGCTTTTCAAGCAGCTTTTTCTTGGTTTCTCCATAAGTCTTGTCGTAAACGGAACCATACTTCGGCCTGCCATCAGCGCTGTGGCTTTTGACGTAGCGTCCCTCCCAGCGGTCATCCTTGCGCCGGTAGATGTTCTCTCCCTTGCGGGCCATGTTTTTCCCTCCTGACTGATTTTTTATTTGCAGACTGACGGTATTTTTGACGGGTTATTTGCTCTGGATGGTGCTCATGCAAACAGGACAACAAAAGAGAAGCGGCATTCCTGGCCGCTTCCCTAAAAAATTTGAAGTTTTTCCAGGGTTTTTGGCGAAACCCCCTTGACATTTGCCGAGCCATGTGTATAATAAATGCATGGTGATGTTTTTCCATTATTTACATACGTGAATGTTACTCAACAGTTATCCTCCATCAAGTGGGTTACTCAACGATAAGCCGTCAAATATTTCTGCACTATACTGCCGCTCCATTATACAACAAATGGAGCGGCATTGTAACAAAAATATACCACAAATCTACTCGTATCAAGCGGTTCATGGAGCGAAAGCCGCAATAGCGGGATCCTGCCGCAGATATATGCGCGCCCGGGACATCCAGGCCGACACGTTGTTGTCGGAAGCACCGCCGAAAAGCTGCCCAATCTCCTTACAGGAATAACCCTGGGCATGGAGACGAAGCGCCTCTATACCCTTGGAGGTTACACCTGCGGCATCAGCTGCGGCCACGTCCAGCAGCGTAGCCAGATCGGTATCATGATCGGAGTCAAGCGAGGCCTCCTGGAGCAGCTTCTCCGGTTCCATGGTGATCTCACGTTGCTTGCGCCGGGTAGCGTACTCCAACGCCTTATAAATCTCATTGCGGATGAGCATATAAGCGTAGGTCTCAAAGAGTACATTGCGGCTTTCATCATAGGTAGCGGTGGCGTTGCACAGACCAATATATCCATACTGTCGCAGATCATACCAGTCATATATGCCTGTTGGCCCGTGGACGCACTCTTTCATCACGCGCTTGACCAGGGGCATATACTGCTCAACCAGTGTCCTTTGCGCGTCCGTCAAATGCAAAGACATAGATGTGCGCCCCCTTCCTGTTCTCCAGCAAAGCCTTGCTCTCGGCAATGACCTTGCGGCAGTAATACTTGCCCAGGTTGCCGATGTGTGCCTGGGACGGCGGGGCTTGCAGCATGTCGGCCAACCAGCGGTAGGCATCGTCGCGGGACATCATCCCGCTGAGATGCAGCTGATCAAAAGCCCGGTGTGCCTCGATTCGCAGGGCGCGCAGCTTGCCGTCGGCCAGAGTCCCCATCGGGACCTTCGTGTTGACATGGGTGCGCACATAGGCGTCGCATTTGGGATAGCGCTCACAGACGTACAGCATGGCTTTGTCAGGGTTGTCGTGGTAGATGCCGTCGGCGCTGCGGTAGCGCACGGGCGCGCCGCAGTACGGGCAGCGAGTAGGGCGGTTCCGCCCGTTTCTCGTATGGTTCATTTCAATTTCCTTTCCGAGTTATATATTTTTGGACATAAAAAGAGCCAACAGGCTGCTGTGCGTGCGAAGCAGGATCGTTGAGAGTAGTCGCTCAACGTCCGACTCCGCAGCATCAGCAGCCTATTGGCTCTGACAGTTATGAAGCCCTGGCAGAATGCCCAGGTTGCTCCTTGCCTTTATTAGGCGAACAAAATGCCCCGCGCCGTGGGAGACTGCTCATGAACGCAGTGTCTCCTGCGGGAGCCACATCTCGTAACGATTCCCGGACCTGTCGCGGGCCGGTTAGCTGACGGCAAGAGCTCGATTGCCGTATCGAAAGCCTGAGCGGGGGGCATTTGCTGCTCCTATATCATAGCACATTTCAGCCCAAAAAGCAAGGAAAATCAAAGGGTTGAGCTCAACTTCTCCCTATTGCACAACCGAGCCGCCGTATCTCAGTTAGACAGAGATTTTTTGGCAAACTGCACAAATCCCGCGGCCTCAGTCCTCGTAGTCATCCTCTTCATCGTCGTATTCGCGGCGTTTTTTGTGCCGCGACAGGATGACCAACGCCACGATTGCGGCGACGAGCCCTCCGCCGAAGATCAAAACATGCTTGATGGAAATCTCCTGTTGGACTATTTCCTCTCCTGGCGGGGGTTGCTCCGCAGGAACCCCGGTACCGGGTTCCGTGAGCGCTGCCAGGAAAGCGTCCAGATCTACGTCGTCGGCGGTCGCCTCCGTGGTCGGTTCCGGCTCAACGGCGACAGCGGTCGGCGTGTCCATGGCGGGCGCCGCGGTGGTCGTCTGCGCTGCCGGCGGATCGGCCTGCTGCGCTGCTCCCTGCACGCGGCTGAGAGTGAAGGTCTTGCTGCCGCCCAGGTCCATCTGCAGCAGGCCATTGTCGCTGACAACGATTCGCTCCGGGTACATCCCGGCATCGGTGCGCAGCTCGAACTGCGTGCCGGCCCAGCCGGGGCCAAGCTGAATGATCAGCTTGGCCGGCTCGCCGGACATTTGCAAGGTGGACTCGCCCGTATCGGCGAAGGCGGGGATGACGGTCAGCAGGAGTGCCATGAACAGCGCCGAGGCGAAACACAGAAGCTTACGCGGGCGTTTCATCGGCGATCTCCTCCTCTTTGCGGTGGCGCCTGAGCATGACGAACGCGCATCCGCCGGCGGCAGCGAGCACCGCAAGCGCGATGCCGACAATCAGGAAACTGTCGCCGGTCTTGGGCAGTGGCTCCCTGGTAATCGTCACCCTCTCGTTGAAGATATCGACTCGCAGGGTTTCGTTCTCCACCAGCTCCACGGTAATCGGGGCGGGTATCTTGTACCCCGCGGTGGCCTCGGTTTCGACCTCGGTGATAGTGTAGGTGCTGACACGCAGGTTCTCAATGAAAATCTCCCCCTTCGCGTCGGTCACGAACGTCTCATCGTAGCCCTCGCCCTCGATCCGGAAGGTAAAGCCCTCCTTTTTGCCGTCGGAGGAACTCTTGAGGATACGCAGATTGCCCACGCGCCGGGAGTTGACGAAGCCCACGCCGGGCACGTTCTCAATGAGGACTGCCTCCTCCGCGCCGGTGATCTCAAAGGGGAAAACCCGTGTGTCCAGGGCGAAACCCTCAGGGCTTTTCTTTTCTATGAGCAGATAGCGGCCGGCGGGCAGGTCCTCCATGATATGCACGCCGGGCTCGGCTTCTTTCATGGTGCCGATGAGCCTGTCGCGGCGGTTGAGTCGGCCGTTGCCGTTGCTGTCCTCATAGACCTCGAACACAGCGCCTTCCAGCCGGACATCCGGATTGTCGGCGTCCACCTTGATGAGCGCGGCCTTCCCGCGGTTGCGCTTGTTCTCAATGGTCAGCTCCGTGGTTTCATCGACCTTGATGGTGACCACCTGGGCGTCCGCCAGGGTGTAGCCCTTGGCCAGGTCGCTCTCCAGCTCCTTGACCACGTAGTCGCCGATGGGCAGGCCCTCCACGAGGATTTCACCGTTTTTGTCGGTCTTGAAGGTCTTGTCGTAGGCGATGCCGGTGGCGGACTTGCCGGTAATCTGGAAGGGCACGCCCTCCGCGGGCTTGTCCAGACCCTCGAAGGTCTTCACGAGCTTCAGGCTGCCGCGCTGCAGCTTATTCTCGATGGCCGCCTCGGTCGTGGCGTCGGCCTTGACAACGACCGTCTTTTCCTCGGAGAGCACGTAGCCACGGGTCAGGTCGCTGCCCAGCTCGCGAATAGTGTACGAACCGACGGGAAGCCCCTCGACCAGGATGACGCCCTCGGCGTTTGTATAGAAGGTTTCCTTGAACTTCACTCCGGTGGCGGAAGTGCCCTCCACAACGAACGGCACATGCGCGATTGGTTTCTCACGGCCCTCAAAAGTCTTGACGATTTTGAGATTCCCGCGCTGCAGCTTGTTGTCGATGGTCAGCTCCGTGAGCTGGTCCGCCGCGACGATGGCGGTCTGGGTCTTGGACAAAACATAGCCCTCGGTAAGCGTGTCATCCAGTTCGCGCACGGTGTACTGGCCGACCGGCAGGCCCTCAATGAGGATGATACCGTCCTTGTCGGTCTTGAAGGTCTTGGAATACGGGATGCCTGCCAGGGAGGTCCCCTCCACCGTGAAGGGTACGCCCGCGATGGGGACCTCCTTGCCCTCGAAGGTCTTGATAATCTTCAGGTCGCCGCGCTGCAGCTTGTTATTGATCTTCATCTCGGCGATCTTGTCGTGGGCGACGGCGATGGTCTGAGCCTCGCTGAGGACGTAGCCCAGGGTGAGGTTGGTCTGGAGCTCCTGCACGGTGTACTCGCCGATGAGGAGGCCGTCCAGCTTGATTTCGCCGTTTTCGTCGGTCAGGCACCGGGCGCTGAAGTCCTGGCCAATTATGGTCTTGCCCGTGATCAGGAAGGGAACCCCGGCCAGGGGCGTGTCCTTGCCCTCGAAGGTCTTGATGATTTTCAAACTGCCGCGCATACAGACATTGTTGATGGTCATGCGGGCAATTTCATCGGCGGCGACCATGATCGTTTCCTTCTCGCTGAGGATATAACCCGCGGTCAGCTCGCTGCCGAGCTCCTCGATGACGTACTCGCCGATCAGGAGGCCTTCCACGAGAATTTTGCCGTCTTTGTCCGTGACAAACTCGCCACGGTAGTCCGTGCCGGCGACGGTCTTGCCCGTGATGACGAAGGATACGCCCGCGATGGGCGTTGTCTTGCCCTCGAAGGTCTTGATGATCTCCAGCCCGCCGCGCAGCAGCTTGTTCTGGATGGGCTTGCCGCCGTTGACGTCAATGGTCACGACGGCGGCACCGTCACCAGACCCAAACTGGAACGGGAATTTCGTGTCGAGCAGCTCGTATCCGGCGGCCGTGGCCAGTTCTTTGACGTAGAACTTCCCATAGGGCAGGTCGGTTTTCATCTCAGTCTGACCGGCGGCGTCGAAGCGCAGCACCTCCAGCAGGGTATCGGCCGGGATGGCGAGCACGCCGCCCGCGTCGAGGATGTCTTCCGCCGCGAAGATGCCGAACAGGATGTCCTTGTAGGGGTTATAACCCCGGGGCGCGCCGTCGGGCTTTTCCGCCGCCTTGCTCAGGCTGAGCTTGGCGCGGGCCCGCTGGTTCAACACAGTGACCTCTTTTGAGATAATCTCGGTCAGCACGCTGCCTTCGATGCCCAGGACCACCTTCTGCGGTTCGCTCAGCAAAATATAACCCGCCGGGCATTCCAGTTCGACCAGCTCGTAGCGCGCGAGGGGCAGCAGCTTCGTAGTCGCTTTGCCGTCCTCGCCCGTGGTGATCACGTCCATCAGGTCGCCCTTCTGGTGGATCCGCTTGCCGTAGACATTGTAGATGTCCTGGCCGGCGACGACATTGAACTTCGCGCCGGGGAGCCCGCGCAGCTCGTACAGGGGTTGGCTGACAATGTAGCCGTCCACTTCATCCTGGGTGAAGCCCGCAAGCTGCTCGCCCTGTTTGAGTACGGTGATCTTGCCCAGCTTCAGTTCGTTCGGCAGAGCGATGCCGCCGTTGTGAACCTGGATGTGAGCGACCGCCTTATCCGCGCCGGCGAATGAGGCCGTGATGGGATACTTCTTATCCTCCAGCCGATAGTACGCGTTGGTTTTGACCTCCTGGACGACGTATTTTCCGAAGGGCAGGTTATCCTGCACCGCGCCCTTGCCGTTGTCGTCTACGGTGATCAGCGCCACCAGGCCGCCCTTGGGGATGACCACGGAGCCGTTGTTCGCCTTGAAATCCTCATCTGCGAACAGGCCGAATGTGACGTCCTTGAAGGCGTTGAATCCGTCCGGGGCATCCACTGGGCGCTCCATGAGCTTCTGCAGCTCAATGGAAATCTGCTGGCGGGTGTTGTGGATCGTAATCGGGGAGCTGACGACCGCGACCTCCTGGTTCTCGTAGACCAGCGAAACGAAGTGGGTCTCCGAATCCAAAATGAAGGGCTCGGGCACCTTGACCTCCCGCAGCTCAAAATTCCCGAGATAGAGTTGCTTGGACTCGGCTTTGCCGGCGGCGTTGGTGGTCAGGACATCGACAACGGTGCCCTTGGTGTAGCGCACGGTGCCGTCGGGGGTCTTGACGTCCTCCGTCGCGATCACGTTGAACACCGCGCCGCCGATGCCGCCGGGGGCATAGACGGGCAGATACTGCGTACCAAACTCCGTCTCAATCTCCCGCACGCCCACGAGCACGTCGCCCGTCTTCTCCAGCTTGATGATGCCCTTGACGGGCTTGTTGGGGACCTTGACCTCGATCATCTCCGGGGTGGCCTGGGAGGAATGGATTGTGAAGGGGATGGGCGTGCTGCTGAGCAAGTAACCATACGGCGCTTTCTGTTCAAAAAGCTCGTATGCCCCGCTCTTGAGCGCCGCGGGCATGACAAGTGTGCCGTCCGCCGCGGTCTCATACACGTCCAGATCCATGGGCGTGGGGTAGTTGATGCGCTGCACGACCCACTTGCCGGTGGACACATCCTTGACCTTGAAGCTGGTGCCCGCTAAGGGGATGGTCTTCCCGGTTTCGGCGTCGGTCTTGACGATCTTGACCAATGACGTGAACATAGGATCGTTGAGGATGAAGCGATACACCTGGCCGTCTTGCGAGATAAAGACATCAAAAGGCGGAACCAGTTTCACGTCGCCGGGCGCCGAGACCTCATGAACGGTATACACACCATAAGGCAATAACTTCGTTATGGCGTAGCCGTTGGAGTTGGTCGTGATACGGTCCTTCTCGGTGGCCTTGGCGGCGTTATAGGAGCCCGCGGACTTCAGGTAGACCTCAAAGATAGCCCCCTCCAGGGGTTGCTCAACCTGCGGGTTGTCCTCGTAACCCTCCATGGGCTGGTCCGTGTGTTTTGTCAGGGCGATCTGCCCGCGGATAACCTGGTTCTTCACGTCGCCGAATTTTTTCACTATGGTGACGTTCTTCCCCGCGAACTAGATCTTGACCTCGTTGCAAACCTTCGGCGCTTCGATCAACCATCCTATCCGCTGATAGTT
>Ga0123356_10005229_pt1 | contig 13254 bp, 12 predicted proteins | sample TergutEmb28metaG_2_FD_92546 | JGI IMG/M metagenome (GOLD analysis project Ga0123356, IMG submission 92546) | Embiratermes neotenicus P3 segment gut microbial communities from Petit-Saut dam, French Guiana - Emb289 P3 | ecosystem: Host-associated > Arthropoda: Insects > Digestive system > Gut ... | reverse complement strand
GTAATATCGTTGTCGAGCGCGTCGTACCGAAACTGGCAAAGCTGGATTTTTGCAGAAAAGGCGAGCCGAGCGAACTTGCCACGAAACGCTATCACGAGATAAAGGAAAACCTTAAACGATAGGAGGTATCTATGCTTGAGATTCCGGAAGCGCGAATAGTCGCGCAACAGCTTAAAGAAACTTTGCAAGGCAAGACGATTTCAAATGCTGTCGCCGCGTCTTCGCCGCACGGTTTCGCGTGGTATTTCGGCGATCCCGCAGTCTACGGGGATATGCTTGAAGGAAAGACAATCACAGGTGCGGAAGCATATGGATGCCGACCGGAAATATGGGCCGAGGATATGCGAATATCTTTCGCAGACGGCGCTAGAATACGCTATTACGAAACCGCGGATAAAATACCTATGAAACACCAACTTTTGCTCGAATTCGAAGAGGGAGGGTTTATTTGCTGTACCGTGCAGATGTACGCCGCGATACTCGCCTTCCCCGATGGGGCGAATGACGACAATTTCTATTACATGGTAGGCAAAGAGAAACCATCGCCGCTCGCTGATGAGTTCGACGCGGCATATTTTGCGTCACTGCTGACGGACGAAACGAAAAAGCTTTCGGCCAAGGCTTTTCTCGCGACCGAGCAACGGATACCAGGGCTGGGCAACGGCGTTTTGCAGGATATTCTCTGGACCGCAAAGATACATCCAAAGAGGAAAATGGCGACTCTGTCAGACAGCGAATTTGAAACCATGTTCAACACGGTCAAGTCGCTGCTTTCGAAAATGACCGAACTTGGCGGGCGTGATACGGAAAAAGATATATTCGGCAAACCGGGCGGGTACGTCACGGTCATGAGTAAGAAAAACGACGGTGCGCCGTGTCCCGTATGCGGCACGCCTATTCGCCGTTTTGCCTATCTGGGCGGCAATGTCTATGTATGTGAAGGATGTCAGGGAAGCGGAAAATAATAGATAGCAGAATTGTAGATAGTAGATAGTAGATAGTAGATAGGAGATATGAGATATTCATGAAGCTTTCGCACCCGTGGGAACCGGAATACAGTAAGGATTCGAAACTTCTGATCCTCGGGACCTTTCCTTCGCCGAAGTCGAGGGAGATGGGGTATTATTACGGGCATCCTCAGAACGCGTTTTGGAAGACGCTTGCGCAGAGCCTCGGGGTTCCGGAGCCGCCTTACGACGCAGTGGCGAGGCAGCGCTTCGTGCGGGAGCACGGGGTCGCGCTTTGGGATGTTTTTAAGTCTGTTGATATTGACGGAGCGTCGGACGCGAGCATCCGGGACGAAGTGCCGAATACTTTCAGGAAGATAATCGATGGGAGCGGTATCAGCGCGGTCTTCACAAACGGGCGCACGGGCACTGACGCGTTCAACCGGTTTTGCAGCACTGAAGCGGGCATGCGCGCTGTGTACCTTCCTTCGACGAGCCCCGCAAACAGACGAACGCAGAGTACAGAAGAATACGAGCGCAGGTGGTCCCTTATAGGCAAACTTTTAAGGGGCGAGCTTGTGAGCAGCGCCGGAATGAAGGAGCTCGACCGCAGGACTATCGAGGAAAAGGGCGTGCCGTCCCTTGTGCTTATGGAGAGGGCCGCGCTTGCTGTAACGGATGCGCTCTCTGTGTCGGATGCGTTCACTTTGTCGGATGCGCTCGCTTTGTCGGATGCGCTCACGACTGCCTATAAAGCAAAAAGCACGGGAAATGTACTGTGCGTTTGCGGCGCCGGAAACAACGGCGGCGACGGGTTTGCAGTCGCGAGGCTGCTGAAACTGGCGGGAAGAGACGCGGAAGTCCTGTTCATCGGCGACAGAAAAAGAATGAGCGAGGAGACAAAGCAGCAGGCGCGTATTGCCGAAAACTACGGCGTCCCGATCACAGAAAACGACATGTCCGTTTTTCAAAAAAACAATATCAATAAAAACAATACCAATAAAACCGATATCGATAAAATAAATATCAGGAAACCCGGGATAATAGTTGACGCGCTTTTCGGGATCGGCCTGGTAAGGGAAGTGTCTGGCATATATCTTGACGCGATAAACGCGATCAACAGGACGCGGAAAGCAGGCGCCTTTGTGCTTTCTGTCGACGTACCGTCAGGTATCTCGGCCGATACCGGCGAGGCGCTTGGCGGCGCGGTAGCGGCTGACAATACCGTGACTTTCGCTTATAGCAAGATCGGACTGACAATCGGAAAAGGTGCCGAGTACGCCGGCAAGCTGACCGTCGCGGACATCGGGATCTACAGAAAGCCTAGTACCACCATCTGAAAAACCTAACATCTTTAAACAGTCCGAAATGCCCGGTGAAAACGTATTCGACACCTTCTAAGTTTAGCATCTCTTCTCTGTACGCCAGCTGCAAATCTTTATCGTAGCGGGCTTCGAACGGCGAGTCGTTTGTCGTAACGAAAAGGTCGCCGACAAAAAGATACTTGCCGTCAACCAGATAACACACGGAATCTTTAGTATGTCCCGGTGTATACAAACACTGAACGGATATATCGCTAAACACAACGATTTCACCATCACTCATTATTCTATGAGGCATATCTGGGAAGTCGCTGCTTTCCGTATTTCCTGTATATATGACCGCGTTGTAAAACAGATCCAGCGAGCCTACATGGTCCCAGTGGGAATGCGTGACGAACACAGCTTCTACATCATCAGCCGCTATTCCCAGCTTCCGCAATCCGTTTTCAGCCTGGTCATTATCCGCACCGGCGTCGACCGCAATATACTTTTCTCCATTCTTCACGAGAAAAAAATTACCCATCGGTACGCCGTTCCTGTCGCTTCTGACGGCATAATTATCGGGCATGATCTTGCCGGTCGGATATATATATCTGGAATATGCGACAGCAACAATACTTACCAGCGCTATTATCACTACTAATACAATAAGCAAGATCTTCTTCCGCAGAGGCAGTTTTTTACTCAATTTTGACGTTGATTTACTCAAATATGTTTTTCTCCCCTTCAAAATCCTTTAATGATGGTACTATATCATAAGGATATTGAAACGCATAAGAGGTGAACCATGGATACTGATCACGCCGTCGTAATGACTACTTGCGCGAATGAGGAAGACGCGAAACCAATTATTGATGTATTGCTTTCAAACGGCCTTGCCGCCTGCGTTCAAGTCCTGCCGATAAACAGCTACTACCTATGGAAAGGCGACGTTGCGAATGATTCCGAAGTACTGCTGCTGATAAAATGCAAAAAATCAAAATATGAAAAAATTCAGAATGAAATTCTGAATTTTCACAAATATGAGATTCCCGAAATCATACAATTACCCATATCCGACGGTCTGGATAAATACCTGGCGTGGATCGACGATCCGCGAGATCAGACAGAAACATTCTGAAAAATCAATACGTGTGAAAAAATAGGATGAGATTACCGAGACTGAGGTTCTTTAGCAATCGTGTCTCATAGCAACTGTTTGCGTAATTCGTGATGCGCGGCATGAAAATTGTTCTTTATAGGAAACAGTCTTTTACCTAAATGTCCGGCAATAGTACGGGCGGCGCTTTCCAGCTCGGCGCTATCGTACAACTGCTGTTTAGTAACGGATACGACTCTGATACCTACAGAGGCAAGAGCGTTTCTTCTTTTTGAATCACTTGCGATACGGTCTGATCCGGTGTGTTGTTGATCGCTGTCGTATTCGACAGCAACTTTTTCTTCCTCCCAGAAAAGGTCGCAGATGTAATAAGATTTGCTGAAATATTTCCTCGCGGCCTTTGTTAGAGTTACTCGTTTATTCAGTACGGGTAAAACAAATCCGAAGCTACCCATCATATATGGCAGTGTCAAAAACATAGCGAGCTTTGTTTCCATTGGCGATGCCGATCCGTCCAGAATATAGCGTAGAGAACGAATTGCCTTTTGATGATTTTTAACGCCTCGCATGTTGTCGTGAAATACCTTCAGCTTCATGACGCTGGTAAGCGGCGGACGGTTGTAGAAGCCTCTCTCAGGCACATCCTGTTCGTCAGATAGTGGCATTGAGTATCCTCCACATAGTTCATAACCCAGTTCGATGAGCTTGATCACCGTCAGGGAACCCGCCATCTGAAGAAAGCAGAACTCCGGAGAGCTGACCATTAGGCCGCTGCCTATGTTCATGAAGCATCCGACAGGTGTTTCGCCGCTGAACAGATGTTGATGCATCTTCAGGGAACCCTCTGGCAAAGAATCCTTACGCGCGCGTCGATCACCTATCAAGACATGGACCGGGAGTGAGAATTCAGAAAAGCCCGGCGAATCGGCGCTAGAAGGCCTTTCAGGAAGTGTGTCTCTGCATCGCCTATCAGCGCTGCTTACAGGCAGTTTCCTGCACTTGCGCCAATACTCCAAACTTGATTGATGACTTATATATTGCTTCATAAGATTCTCATAACCTACGCCATAATTCCGTAGCCGAATGCTGTTTATAACCTTTTTTTACCTTTTAATCTGTTACACAAGATTTTCCTTGCTGGTTTTGCATGATAATCGAACTTGTACAAGAAAATCCGATTATTAGGCGATTATATTGAAGGAAAAACCTATAATATAACCCATAAATGGAAGTATATAACAATTATTGGCGAAATACAAGTCTTTTTTTCTGTACAAGTTCGGTTTTGATGCAATAATATGACTCAAAATCTGTAGGGTTGTTCGCCAAACTGACTTCCGGTTTTGGAGGTGCGGGATGAGTATGACAATTAATACTATTAAATAATCCAGTAAAAAGGTACATTAAATAGTCCAGTAAAAAGGTACATTAAATAGTCCAGCAAAAAGGGCTTGACAGGGGCGCGTAACAATGTTATGTTTTACGCATAACATTGTTTTGTTACGCAGGAGGAAAGACTAATGGACGAAATATCAAAGAAAGACTTGCTGGCGAAGACCGGCATTTCCTACGGGCAGCTCTATCGCTGGAAGAGAGAGGGACTGATACCCGAGGAATGGTTTGTGAAGAGGTCGGCATTCACGGGACAGGAAACATTTTTTCCGAAAAAGAAGATCACGGAGCGGGTCAAAATGATACTTGATATGAAGGACGAGCAATCACTTGACGAGATACGTAAGAAACTTAAAGGAGAAGAGGGCGGAGAGCTGACGGGCCTGATCGATGAGGCGGTGCAAGCGGCTGCTCGAAACGGAGCAACGGCACCAGCGGTACTGTTTGAGGCAGGCGGCGCAAAGCACTTTATGCTTCTCGGCAGGGACGGTAAAGTTATTGCGGACGAAGGTGTTGGGATCCTGGCGTCGCTTAGTGAGAAAGAAGTGCGTGACAGGGTAAAAAAATTCGAGAACGCTGTACAGAGCGAGCAACAAACAGCAGTCGATAATACTGTGCAGAGTGAGCAGGAAACTGTGGGCGATAACACAGAGCAGGGGGGGCAATAAAATGGTAGTCAATATAGCATTCAGCGGTGTGGGGACGTCAAAAGGCGGAAAGATCGATGGAGTAGGAACGATCCCGGGGGGCGAATACGACAAGCTCGATATAGACGGAGTATGTACTATCGACGGAGACCTGAAAGCGGAATCGATCAGTATCAATGGAGTGTGCACATGTAACGGGAATGTCGAAGCGAATCATTTTGATTGCGACGGAGTTCTGACGATCAACGGAAATCTCAGAGCGGGAGCGATAGACATCGACGGAGTCGTCACCGTTAGCGGCAACAAAGTCGAAGCGGACAGGATCGACTGCGACGGAGTCCTCAGCGTGGACGGTGAGATATCGGCCGATATCATAGACGCGGACGGCAAACTTAACGCGAGAGAGATAGTCGGGGACCGCATCAGGATCAAGTCGTATTGGAAGAGAGGGCTTGTCGCGATGTTATTCAAGATCGGGGAGAAAAAGAGCATGAAATTCTCAGTGATAGACCTGATCGAGGGGACGACAGTCGAACTGCGCGGCGTGCGCGCTATATCTGTAAACGGGCAGGACGTAAACATCGGGAAGAACTGCAAGATCGATCGAGTGGCAGCAAGCGGAGAGCTCACCATTGCCCCTTCGGCTGTGATTGGGCAAGTAATGGACGCCTGATTTATTAAAGTATTTTATTATAAAAAAATTGAAAAAAACCCCCGCGCATTGTGATAGTATAGCTACGGCAGCGAAGGCAGTAAAAGCTATAAAGGCATTGAATGCTGCGAAGGCAGCGGATGCCGGGGGAGGAAATGATGAGTGAATTAATAATCGTAAAAACCACTGAGGATATGGGCCGCTTAGGCGCGGAAATGATCGCTTCAGAGGTCATGGGAAATCCTGAAATAGTGCTCGGATTGGCGACTGGATCGTCTCCTGTTTCTTTGTATAAGGAACTCGTGCGCATGCACAAGGAAGAAGGGCTTGATTTTTCCGGTGTCAGAACGGTCAATCTCGACGAGTATGTGGGCCTGCCAACGGATCACCCGCAAAGTTACAGATCATTTATGAACGAAAACTTATTCGATCATATAAACATAGATCCTTCTAATACACATTTGCCGGACGGGATGGCAGAGGATCTCGATGGGGAATGGGCCAGATACGACCGGCTTGTCGACGAGCTTGGAGGGATCGAGATACAGGTGCTAGGGATCGGCCCTAACGGGCATATCGGTTTCAATGAGCCTTCAGAAGAATTTTCGAAACATACTATGGTGGTTCCGCTTACCAACGAGACGATTGAGGCGAACGCGCGGTTTTTCAGCAGCGCGTCAGAGGTGCCCCGTGAGGCGATAACGCTCGACATAAGACACATCATGCAGGCGAAAAAGATATTGCTTGTCGCGACGAAGAAAAAAAAGGAAATACTTAAGAAGGCGCTCGAAGGACGTATTTCGTCTCAGGTGCCAGCGTCCGTGCTTCAATTGCACCGCGACGTGACGGTGATCTTCTCGGAAGAAGAATAGCCCGTCAGAAACGCAGTACGGGTTTTACAACCAAGCCGTTGTGCGCGTCCTCAAGGGCTTTGTTGATGTCGTCAAAAGAGTAATACTTGATCAGTTTGTCGAACGGGAATAGTCCGTCTTTGTAAAACCCGATCAGTTTCGGAATGAACGTCCACGGGATGGAGTCGCCCTGTACGATACCTACGAGGCGCTTACTCTGGCCCATGATAGAGAGCAGCCTGAGCTTGATAAAGTTGCCCCCGGTAGACGCGACCGTACCGCAAGTCCCGCCTCTCCTTAGAGATTCGATCGCGGCCGCGAGAAGGGACTCGTCCCCGATGGTATCGAAAGAGAAGTCGAGGCCGCGCCCGTTCGTTATCTCCCTTATCCTGGCAGCAATATCTTCCTCCTCCTTACCATTGATGGTATGCGTCGCGCCGAACTCGGTCGCGATATCAAGTTTGGACTGTACAGCGTCTATACCTATGATCGTGGAGCAGCCTGTGATTTTTGCAGCCATGAGCGCGGCGAGGCCGACAGAACCGCACCCGAACACCGCGATCGAACTGCCGCCTTTCGGCGCGAAAACATTAAGGACAGACCCCGCGCCGGTTTCAAAACCGCAACCCAGAGGCCCGAGCATCGCGAGGTCTATGTCTTTGTCCACTTTGACCGCGCTTCTCTGATCCGCCACTACGTATTCGGCAAAGCTGGACTGTCCGAAAAAGCTCGACAGCTCCACGCCGTTTTCGTCTGTAAGGCGCTTAGTGCCGTCCGGATGGCTGCCGCCAAAATTCACCTCATCGGCGCGGATGCACATTGCCGGATGGCCGCTCGTGCAGGCTTCGCATATCCCGCAGGAATAGGAACAGAAGACGACGTGATCACCTACATCTACCATGGTCACCGCGCTGCCGACTCGCTCGACTATACCGGAGCCCTCATGGCCGAGTACCGCGGGAAGAGGAGTCGGCCCGTTCTCTTTTACGAACGGATCGGCGTGGCATATCCCACAGCCGACCATTTTTACAAGGATCTCATTGTCTTTCGGCTCGGCGAGCTCGACTTCTTTGATCACAAAAGGCGATTTATTGTCATATGCGACAGCCGCTCGTATTTTCATTTCTTTTCCCTTTCCAAAATAATTGTATTGAACAGTAATGGCATTACATTGTAACATACAGGTAGAACTGGTTTCGCAAAAAAAGCTGACAATGTAAAAAGGCAGACTATGACAAAAAACAGAAAGATCATTTCCATAATAATCGCGGCGCTTATGACGCTGACGCCGGCCTTGTTTTCCGGCTGCGATATTTTAAACAACAGCGTCATCCAGGACGGGGTGTTTGTCGAGGAGACAGAAGATGCCTCCAGGCCGGAAGAGTCAGGGGATCCTGAGTCAGACGAGCCTCAGGTGAACCCATGGCAGCTGCGCTTCGAGACATGGCCGCTCGCTTTCGGGTTCGCCAACGATGAAGGCAGTATGCTGATCCATGTTTTTTACGATTTCAGTGACCCGGACGCGGACCAGGATAATAATCCCGCAGGATCGGAATCCGAAAACAGCGGCGAACTTTATGGCGATGACTATGACGAATTCTATGACGATAACTATGAATCGTTCAATTATTTCGCGCAGACAGGCTTCGATACGGATGCGTTTACGCTGGCTGTAGGGCCTTACGGTCAGTTATGGCCGATCTATTTCTCTCACTGGCAGCAGGAAAAGTGGGGAAACAACGGTCGCGAGAACGCGTATAACTTCAGCAATCTCCCTGGTTTCATCTTCGGTCAGAAAGACTGGAAGCTCTCAAAGAATCAGACATACCTTATTACCGATATGGGGCCGCTACTGGACGCTGTTGTTGCGATCACTCCTTCAGGATGGAGGGGAAACTATCCGCCTCTGGATGAGGAAACGGTGGCGAGTATAGAAGATTATAAAGAGCGCAAGATCGAATGGACTCAGACGCTTGGCTTGACACAGGTCGGCGACGGGCTTATCGGTTTGGTCCTGTTTGAGCAGCAGGGTTCGGACATGCTGTTCAGCATCGTTTATATGGACGGAGAAAAAACGCTGTTTTGGGACAGGCCCGCTACTTATAACGAAGAGTCGACGTGGCGGGTAGGCCAGGGGGCGGAGCCCGGGCGTTTTGAGCCGCTTTTGCTCGCGCGTTTTGAAGAAGGGCTTATATTGATACTCACATGGAGCGCTTCCGAAAGCGAGATATCGATAGTCCTCTATGAAGAGGACGGGGTTTTCAAACAAGCCGGAGGGCTGTTGTCCGAGCGCAACAAACCGTAAAAGTTTAGACTCTCAGAGGAGGTTTATTCTGGTCACGCAGCTTGAATCTGTTTAAGATCAGCTGTAATTGCGCGGACTGATCTGCGATCTTTTGCGCGCTCATCGCGTTTTCCTGGGCCATGATGGAGTTGGCCTGAATAACGTTCGATATATGGTCTATCCCGCGGTTGATATCCTGAATCGAGAGACGCTGGTTTTCCGACGACTCTGCAAGCAGGGACATCCTTTCGGTGGCTTGCGACGCGTTCCCGCCGAGGGCCGAGATGTTTTCTGCGGTCTGGCGCACGATCTCATTGCCTTCGTAAACGCTTTGTATGCTCAACTGGATCAGCTCCGAAGTTTCGTGAGCCGCGGCCGCGGATTTTGACGCGAGCTCGCGCACTTCGTCGGCGACGACGGCAAATCCCTTACCGTGCACACCCGCGCGGGCCGCTTCGATCGCGGCGTTCAGCGCGAGTATATTTGTCTGGAATGCTATCTCGTCGATGACCTTAATGACGGTCTCTATTTTGTGGCTCGACTCGGTGATCGAGTCCATAGCCGTCATCATGCGGTTCATGTCATCGGTGCTTTTATCCATCAGCATCTTGCTTTCGGCCGCGCCGGCTTTAGTCTGTTTAGCGACCTCGTCGGTCTTGTCGGCCATATACTGCACTTCGGCCATAACGGCGGAAAATTCCTCTATCGTAGCTGCCTGTTCGGAGCTGCCGCTCGATAGTGTGTCCGCTCCCCTTGCGATACTTTGCGAGAATTCATTAATGCCTTGAACGGCTTTCTTGATTTCGTACAGGATCTCGTTGTTTGTGTTCAGCACACGGATGATTGCGCGTGTGAGCAGGTCGACATCGCCCATCGGCTCAAGGTGGATCGAGTAGTCGCCTGTATTGATCTGGTCGAGGATTTCGCAGCGTGCATGCATATATTTCAGCCATTCGTTTGCGGCGTACACCAGATCGCCGAGCTCGCTGTTTCCGTATTCCTTGGGGTCGGGAGGATCGATCGCCTTCCCTTCAGAGATCCTGATTGCCGTATCAGAAACCCTTGTTACCGGCTCTTCTATCCTTTTCATATTCTTATTGACAAATATGGCGTCGATAAAAAACGCCAACCAGAAGACGGCAAGGAAAATTATATAATTGCGCAGTATGATATCGCCGGTGGGACCGATTTGCCCGGACATGTTGTGTATTATCAAGAAAGAGACGACATTAAGAACAGCTGTGAACATAACCGCGAGAGCTATGTAACCCAGGAACCTTTTCTTTAATGATTTTCTTCTCATTCTTTGATCATCTCTTTCAGCGCTTTCGTCGGGCACGCGCGGGCGCAGGCAGGGGTGATGCCGTCTTTCGCGCGATCCCGGCAACCCTTACAACTTACTGCCTTTCTGCCACGAGAGAACCGTTGTACGCCTTCCGGCGAATGTTTAATCAGGCTATTATTATACATGAAAAGTGGAGAATCGTGTGTTTTTGTATCGATATCATTTTGATCCATGCAAGCGACCGCGCATGTATAGCAGGCGGTGCAGCGCGACGCGTCGATGCTTAGAAGTTCGGATACTTCGCCGACAATATTATCGTCATTGACACTAATATCGTCATTGGCACTAATATCGTCATTGACACTAATATCGTCATTGGCACTAATATCGTCATTGACACTAATATCGTCATTGACACTAATATCGTCATTGCGAGCGGAGCGAAGCAATCCCCCCGCCTTCTCGATTTTGCACAGGAGCGTTTTAAAACCCGGGAAACCGGAGACAGGGTCGAGGTAGTCGGCTTCGATAAGCGTGTTTACGTCAGCCTCAGGATAGCCGTGGTACATATACACAACACCGCTTTGCGCCAGCTCGCTGATATGTGCTTTTACCGTGATACTGCTCTTCGGGGTCGAGATAATGATATCGTCGCCCTGGTTTATGCCGAGGGCCGTCGCGTCATCTTCATTTATATCCGCTGCGGGATCGGGCCTGAGGCTTCTCGTCCATGGCAGCCGGAAAAGCTCGCTGTGGATAAACATCGGCAGCCTCGATCCGGTGTTGAGGATGAAAGGATATTTCTCAAAGATCTCAGGCGTCGCTTCCTTGCTCAGCCCGGGCGGGCTGTAGATCGGGAGCGAAGGGCAGGACGGCTGCAGTTTCTTGATGACTTCGGACACACATTCGACCTTGCCGCTCGGAGTGGGAAAACCTTCACTTTCGTATCTCTTGAATTGGCGCGGCTTCGGCGGGATCACTACGCCGCAAGGTTGTTTTTTAAGCTCTTCGACCGATAGGCCCGCGGGCTCAAAGATCCAGTCGATATTGTATTCATAGCCTTTTTTCATTAGCTCGTCGTCTATATCCAGCCTTTCGGCCAGCTCGAACACTATGTCCGCGTCTGATTTCGACTCGTACAGCGGCTCGATAGCAGGCGTGGTGTAGATCGCGTATCCGCCTCCGTATGACTTGAACTCACTTCTTTCCACTGAAGTACACGCGGGCAGCACGATGTCGGCATACTTCAACGCTTCCGCGTCGAAAATGTCGGCGCACGCGAAGAACTCGAGTTTTTTAAGGGCTTCGAGCGTATAATCGCTGTCCGGCCACATCCGGTAGTTCAGGCCGAAGGCTATAAGGTGCGTGATAGGATACGGATTTCCGGACAGGATCTGCTGACGAAGGGCGCCGCCGTGCGCGTCGCTCGTGAGTTCCATCCACACGGGAAATTCATCGCTGCCCGTCCTGGGCTTCATTTCATCCCAGGGCTTTAGCGGGGAGATATACTCGAGATAGCGGGAGGGGAATCCCGAAGGGATCTCACACCAGGTCGCCTCAAGATCGATGTTGCCGCCCTCTACTTCGACATTGCCTGTCAGCGCGGGCAGCAGCATAGCTGCTCTGTAGTTTTGAAGGCCGTTCGTGTGATGGACGACGGGCGAAGAGCTCGTCACCAGACCCGCGGGTTTCGTGTTCGCGTAAAGCCTCGCGGCCTCTATTATCAATTCAGCCGGTACGCCCGTGATCTCAGCCGCCTTTTCAGGCGGGAAGGTCATTACATATTCCCTGTATTCGTCAAACCCGTGCATGTATTTTTCGGCGAATTCTTTATCGTACAGGTCTTCTGTGATGATGACGTTTGCCATACCGAGCGCCAGAGCGCCGTCAGTGCCGGGCCTGAGCCTGAGGTGTATGTCCGCCATAGCCGCCAGCGGCGTGAGCCTCGGGTCGACTACTATATACTTGATCCCGCTTGCCTTGGCGTCGAATATCTCGTCCGTCCCCGGAGGGAATGCGTGAAACGGGTTGCTGCTCCAAACCAGATAGCATTTAGAGCTCCCAAAAACAGGCTTGGGAAATGAGCCGTAATTCAGTTTCCAGGCAAGATACATTGCCTTGAAGCAGGTACAGGACTCGGTGCAATAGTTCGGGGTGCCGAAAGCGTAAGCGAGCCTTTGGACAAACGGGCGGATCCATTTCGTATAGCCGACGAAGAACGCCGCGCTTTCGGGCTCTCCCTTTGCCTTCAGAGCGTTGAGCTTTTCACTGATGGTCGCGAATGCTTCTTCCCACGATATCTCCTCGAAATCGCCCGAGCCCTTCTCGCCGACGCGCTTCATCGGGGTTTTGAGCCTGTCAGGGCTGTAGACGTACTGCCTTATCGCGGCTCCCTTGGAGCAGATCCCGCCGCCGCTGCTCTTGTGCTCCGGCATGCCTTCGGCCTTGACTATTTTCCCGTCCTTTATATAAAGGTTCATGCCGCAATTTGTTCCGGGATTGCAAATAGCGCAGATGCTTTTTTTGATCTCTATGTCATGCATAGTGTCCATCATTCATCCTCCGAGAAAATCTCTTTTAAGTATTACTCCTACGGGTATTACTCTTCGGGCGTTACTCCTCCGGATATTGTACTCTTTTTTGCGCGACCATATCCTCTATTTCAGGGTCATATTCCTCCATCATATCTTTGAAGAACCCTTCGTAGTCGTAGACCAATTCGTCAGCGGGGGAAGTTTTAATTTTTTGGACATAGCCTTCGATGAGGCCGAAATT